>JGI24143J45723_1001092_pt1 | contig 13347 bp, 8 predicted proteins | sample BarGraIncu00432A_FD_45723 | JGI IMG/M metagenome (IMG submission 45723)
CCCGCCAGTCGAGACGCCGACCAGCACCACCCCCTCCCCGACGACTCCGCGCCGCAGCGCCACCGGCCGGGGAGGAGGCGTTTTCTCCCGTTCCTCACGCAGACGCTGGGCCAGCCCCTTGACGGGATTTACCTTCAGCCTGGCGCGCGCCGCGCCCCGGACCTTGGTCACCAGCTCGCGGCTGATCTCCTGGATGTTCAATGAAATCGTGCCGCCGGGCTTGGTCACGTAATCGACCGCACCGAGGTTCAGGGCCTCGAAGGTGGAGAGCGCGCCCTTCTCGGTCAGGGAGGAAACCATGACGACCGGCACGGGACGCTCCGCCATGATGAGGGAAAGTGCCGTGATGCCGTCCATCTCCGGCATGTTGATGTCCAGCGTCACCACGTCGGGCTGGAAGTCCCGGTTCGCAGCCACCGCCTCCTGGCCATTGCGCGCCTGGTAGAGGAGGAAATCTCCCTCGGCCTGGAACAGATTGGTCAGGTGCCGGCGCATCAGCGCCGAGTCATCGACGATGAGTAGTTTTATCATGCTCTTCCTCCAGCCGCGCGCCCTCCCCCGCTAGCGGGGAGGGAGGTTTCTGCCCGTAACAGGGGGGGCGTACCCTGTCAGGCTGCTATTTTCGCCAGGCCGGCCAGGTCCTGACTTTCAATCAGGTGTTCCGGCTCGATCAGCTGTATCATGCGCTTTTGCCTCTCCAGGTTCGCCATGCGGGAAAGCAGCTTGGTCTGCTCGCAGGAGAGCCGGGGAGAAAGCTCAATGGCGCTTTTGTGGATCATGAGCACCTCGGCCACCGAATCGACGATGAACCCGGTCCGCAGTCCCGCAATGAGGAAGACCATGACGCGCTGCCGGTCGCTTCTCTCCACGGCCGCCATCCCCAGGCGGCACCTGAGGTCTATCACAGGCAGTACGGCCCCCCTCAGGTTGATGACCCCCTCCACGAAGGGCGGGGCCTTGGGCACCCGGGTCAGTTCCTCGGGAACGCGCACGATCTCCTGCACGGAGTCGATGGGCACACCGAACTCCTCCTTGTCCAGCCGGAAAACAACCACCTGCTCGTCGTCGTCGGAACTTTCCTCTTCCCGTTCGGCGTCGCGCTCGTGCTTGCCGTCCTCCTGCATGGTTTCCACGGTGGTCAGTGCCTCCTTCACGGCGGAATGCCGGAACAGGTTGTCAGCAGAGATGATGGATACCAGGCGCTTGCCTCCGCCCAGCCGGCAGATGCCCGAGATTTCAGCCAGGTCGCCATCCCGGGCGAGTAGCGCGGGCATGGCGTCCACATCGCTCTTTGCCACACGAAGCACCTCGTTGACGGAGTCCATCACGATGCCGACCGAGCAGGAGCCGAGGGAAACCACCACGATGCGGCTGTGATCGTCGTTGTCACGTCTGGGCAGGTCGAACATGCGGCGCAGGTTCACCAGTGGGAGCAGGCGGTTTCTGAGGGTCATGAGCCCCATGACATGGGAAGCCGAATGCGGGACATGAATGATCTCCTCGGGTATCTGCACGATCTCCTGCACATCCCCGATGTCCATGGCGTATTCCTGACCCGCGACTTCAAAGCTAACCAGCTGCAGCTCGTCGCTGTTGTCCTCATCATCCGCCTCGCCCCCCTCCGGGCGCCCGGAAGTCAGTCCTGAGACCCTGGCGGCGGCTGCGACCTCGGCGAACTCCTGCTCAATCAGCTTGTTAAAATCAAGCACCATGATCATGGCGTGCCCACCGACATCCTTGATCAGGCCGGAAAGGAGTTCCGTGTTGACGGTGGAGCGGATCGATTCCACCCCCTCGATTTTCCCCGGTTCCACACCCACGACGCTGGCGACCCGGTCCACCACGAACCCGAGCGGCTGACCGATGTCGATGACGACCGCGCGTGTCGCGTCGGTGTACTCGCTCTCGTCGAAGCCGAAGACGCGCCTGAGGGAAATGATGGGGAGCACCTTGCCGCGCAGATTGGCCAACCCTTCCAGGGTGTGGGGCGCCAGGGGAACCTTCACCACCTCAGGAACGCGGATGATCTCCTGCACCGGCGCCATGTCCACGGCGAAGACCTCGTCCCCTGCGATGAAGGTGACGAACATGCGGGTGTCGGAATCCTGCGCATCGAGCGCCTCGTCCTCGACGGCTCGAAGCTGAGCCTCTTCTTGGGTAATTTCTGTCGTCATTTAGGTACGCTCCTATCAGGCGCTTTGCAGTTCGTCGGCAAGGGAAGCGATCTCCTCGATGGCGGCGGCCAGTTCCTCGGCCCCCTGGGACTGCTGCTTGGCTGCGGCAGCCGCTTCGGTCGCGGCCTTGTCGGCCTCCTGCGCCGCCGCGGAGATCTGCTCGATCCCCTTTTTCACCTGGGCGACGGCCGCTGCTATCTCGTTGGAGGCGGCCAGGATTTCCTTTCCGCCGTTCTCAACCACCACCATGTCGGTTTCGATGAGCACCAGGTTGGCAGCGGAAGTCTTGGCCTTTTCCACCTCGGCCACGACTGTCGTCACGATCTCCTCCAGATCGCGTCCCACCACGGCGATCTGGTCCTGGACCGCCTTCACCAGGTCCTTGATCCGGTCCGCGTTCTCCGCGGAATCGTGTGCCAGGTTGCGGATGTCGGTCGCCACCACGACAAACCCCTTGCCGAACTCGCCGGCCCGGGCCGCCTCGATGGAGCCGTTCACTGCCAGCATGTTGGTCTGGATGGAGACCGTCGTGATCGCGTCGACGATCTTGTCGATGCGCCGGGAAACCAGCTCCAGGGCCTTGATCTGCTTGATGCTGTCCCGCGAGGAAACCGCCGACGCCGAAATGCCGGCCATCAGGGCTTCGATGGTGGTCTTGTTGGTTGCCAAAAGACTCTGGATGGCGACGATCTTTTCTGCCGAGGCGGTGGAGCGCGCGAGGGCTATCTCCACCCCTTTCTCGATCTGGGCGGTGGCAGCTGCGGCCTCCTCCGAGGCGGCGGACTGGACTTCGGCCCCCTTGCGGATCTGCTCGATGGCTGCCATGATCTGGGCGCCGGAGCGGTTTATCTCCGAGACCGCGCTGGAGAGCTCTTCGGCGGCCGAAGCCACCTCCTCGGCGCTTTTGGCGACGTCCGTTGAGTTTTTCAGGTCTTCGGCCAACTCGGAGAGATTTTGCGCGGTCTGTTCGCATTCAGCCAGAGCCGAGGTCTGCTCGGCTACGGTTTTCGCCGACTCCTCCGCCGCAGCCGACTGCTCCTCCGCAGCCGCCGCGATGGACTCGGAGCCCTTGAGAGCCTGGTCCGCCGCAACGCTTGACTGCGATGCGCCCGCCGCGATTTCCGCCACACCCAGGACTACCTCCCGGGCATCGATTCCGATCTGGTCCAGCTGCTGCGTAATGATCTTGCCGTTTTCCACCTCCGCCTCGGCAGCGTTGGCCGAGGCGCTGATGCCCGCCGCTATCCCCTGCACCTCCTGCTGGATCTGCCCGACCAGGTCGGAAATCTGCTTGGCGCTCTTCTCGGAGGTTTCGGCGAGCGTTCTGACTTCATCCGCCACCACGGCGAACCCCTTGCCGTGCTTGCCGGCACGAGCAGCCTCGATTGCCGCGTTCAGGGCCAGCAGGTTGGTCTGATCTGCGATGCGCACTACCGCTTTGATGATGTCTCCGATGTTGGCAGCCTGCTTCTCAAGTTCCGCCACCAGCTGTACCGAGGCGGCCTGACGCTGGGCCGTCAACCCGACGGTTGCCACGATCTGCGCCACGTCCGCGCTGGTCTTGGCAACCAGCACCTGGGTCCCCTCTGCCTTGGTCCTGCTAAGGTCGGCGTTTTGCAATTGGCGCGCAATGGCGACCCCCACCTGCTTGAAAGCCGCCAGCGATTCCTGGGCGGCCCCCGAGGCCTCTTCCGCGCCGGCCGCGATTTGGTCCGTGGAGCGTTTCAGCTCCTCCGCCGCGGAGGCTGCCTCGTTGATCCCCGCGGAGAGCTGCCCCGTGGCTGCGGCGACGCGCTCTGCCGCCTGCTGCTGCTTTGCCAGGGTGCGGGCCTTCTTACGCTGGGCCTCCGCCTCGCGGGAAGCGACTGCAGAGCTTTTCCCTTCAGTAGCCAAAGAGGACTGGAAAGCGGTGGTGGATTTCTTCACTAATGCCATTGGACTTCTCCTTTGTTGGTCGCTGACACACAGCTTTGAGTTGAACGGTGCATGACTCGTAGTCAAGTGAAGCAAAGATGCCTTGCCGCTTTATCTTTGCGAATCTGAAAATACCGGTTGGTGAGAGAGCAGCGCATCGAACCATGCGTGCAAGTATAGTAGCTTGAGTGTTGCTGAGGAGCCCGGAGCAGGCTGCCGGAACTCTGATCACCGGAGCACCACTCATGTGCCACGTCAAACCACCGTGTTCATGAATGCTTATCGCAAAAAAAAGGGCTGGCTTGATACCGTAAAATCCCTTAAGGAAAAGCCTGGGAGGAGGATCTATTACAAAAAAAGGGGCGACAAGCATGACAAGGCAGAGGGAACAAGTCCTACAAGTAAGGAGGAGTGGGGAGATGCAGCGCTGCTGATAGGGGGGGAACTGCCCCGAGGAGGGGCGATACAGCTAGGATAGGTCGACGACCCCTTCGCGGATGGCGTACTTGACGAGGCTCACCACGCTGGTTATCTGGAGCTTTTTCATCAGGTTCAGTCGGTAGGTCTCCACGGTCTTGGAGCTGATGCTGAGCAAAGCGGCGACTTCTTTGGTGCAGTGCCCTTCGGCTATCAGCCGCAATACCTCGTTTTCACGTTGCGAGAGCTTGTTGTCCGCCCTGGCAGGCGCAGAAGTCAGTCCCTCGAGCCTGGGGCTGGAGATGATCCCCACCAGGGCGGAGCTGATGGTTGAGCTTAAATAAGGCTCCCCTGTCGCGACTTGGCGAATGGCATCGACCAGTTCCCTTGAGCTGCAAGTTTTGGCGAGCACACCCTGCGCGCCAGCCTTCAGGGCCTCGGCTACATATTCCTTGTCCATGTGCATCGACAAGATGACGACCCGGGTCCCCTTTCCCTGCGCCACGATCTTGCGGGCGGCCTCGATGCCGTTCAGCTTCGGCATGCTAATATCGAGAATGGCTATATCGGGAGTCAGCGAGAGAGCAAGCTCGACAGCGTGCGCGCCGTCCTCAGTATCGGCAACGATGCTGAGGTCGCTTTCCTGCACCAGGAGGTTTTTGAGTCCCTCGCGAAATATTTTGTGGTCATCGGCAAGCAGTACTCTTATTGCCATCGGGCCTCTCCTTTCTGCGCTTTTCTGAGCATCTCATATCAAGCGAGATGTGACAGCGGGTTCCTGTACCGGAAGACGACTCTATCTTAAAGTCACCCCTTAGATAGTTTATCCGTTGCCTGATATTTGCCAGGCCGAACCCTTCACTGTAATTGGTCAAATCGAACCCTATGCCGTCATCGCCCACGCTCAGCAACAGCCGGTCGCCACTTTGCTGCAGCGTCACGGTCACCTTACTGGCGCGTGCATGCTTCACGATGTTCATCAGAAGCTCACGGCAGAACTGGAAAACAGTGATCGTCAGCTCTTCGCTAAGGGTTGCAGCGGGCGCGGCATCGACATGAAGCAGAAACCGGAAAGCGTATTTACCCCCGAGATGCTCCCCCAGGTTGGCTATCGCGGCCCTCAGTCCCAGATCGTAAAGGATGGGGGGACTCAGGTCGCGGCTTAGGTCTCTGAGTTCCAGCATAGCGCTTTCCAGTGTCCGCTGCAGATCCTGGAGCACAGGGTGATCGATAATATCACCTTTTTGCAGCGCGGCGTCCAGGTTCATTTTGCCGATCGCCAGGCTCTGAACCACTTGGTCGTGCAGCGCAAGCGCGATGCGGCGTCTTTCGCGATCTTCCGACATGTTGAGCTCGGAGCTGAGCAGTTCGAGATCGTCAAAGGATTGAGCCAGCCGGTCAGCCACGATATGAAACTTCTGCTCTTCATGCCGCAGGTTGGTGACATCGATGATGGCGACCAGGCACTCAAGGTTCGCTCCGCTGGCCTGCACCTCCATCTGGGCAAAGATCGTTTCGCGTCCCTTCCTGAGAAGCCTCAGTTCACAGGTGGTTTTCCCGGAGGGCCCGCTGAAAGCTTTCTGAAGGAAGTCGGCGAACAGGGGGCGATCTTCCCAGGCGACAAACGGCCCAAAAGGGAGCTTGTTAACCTGCGAGCGCGGCAAACCGACCAGGACCGCCCCGGCGAGATTGCTTTTGAGAATATGCCCATTGCGGTCCAAAGACATGTAGCCGACCGGCGCAAAATCGTAGAGCGAGGTGTACTCCTCCAGCAACAGCTCCTGTGCGAGCGTGGAGCGCTGCAGCTCGGAATTTTGCATCTCCAGTTCGATTTGGTGCACTTGCAGTTCATGCACCAGCCGCTTGGCATCCAACTCCCTCAAGAGCGCCTCGGCAGCTGCCGGCTGTCTGGCGATCTCCTCCTCGGCCTTTCGGTACAGGTCTGCGGCGTGCGCTGCACTATCCCACACTTCTTTCATCGCGTCTGCCCCCTGATCTTCGCTGCCCTCTGCGCCTTTTCCAGCGCATAGTTGCCCGCCCATTGGGGATTTCCCCTCACGACGTCAGGAACTCACCAAGAGAGCGGCAAAGTAACGCGTCGCTACAAATGGTACTGTACCGTTTAGGTGGCCAAAAAACACCTATAATCCGGCCCACCTGGAATTTGCCTCGGGAAATAAGGCTTCGCCCGGCATCAGAATCCGCCATGCGCTTCTTCCCTGCTGCCGGTGGCAGGATAGCAGTGTGCCAGGGACTCCGCGCCTGAGGAAATCCCCCTGCTCCTTCAGAACTGCCCCCTGTAGGAAAGGCCTTACAAAAAAATATGGGAAAATAAGCCTTTAGACCTAGCCTCAAAAGTCCGAATAGTTTTCATGAGCAGATATTGCTGAGAGAAAGCAATGACGACAAGGTGAGGTATTTCATGGAACCAATGGTGGTGTTTAGTGCGGTGTTAGTCGTTTACTACGCGTATCTCGCGCTACTTGACGCGGTTCAAGATTTGCGGCGCGACCTGAAAGGCGGATTGCTGGAGACGGCCATCAAGCGTGTCAAACCGGCTAGGCGTGATACTGCGGCACACGTCATGGGCATGGATAAATTGTCGAAAACCTTGGGGCTACGCGGCAAACGGCTCTGCCAGATTTCGTCAAACGCCCCTATCTCCTGGAGGCGCGAGGGAGCGCTCTGAAATAGAGCCCTCCCCCTCCGGAACCAGCAGATCGCACCCCTCAAAAACCCCCTTCTTCCGGAAGAGCCTTTATTCCAGCCTGAACTGCCCGACCAGCCGCTGCTGCTCCTCGGCCAAAATGGAGAGCTGCTGGGCAGAGGAGGCCGACTCTTGGGCACTTCGCGCGGTCCCCTGCACCACCTCATTGATGGACCGGATGTTGGAACTGATTTCATCGGTCGTGGCAGTCTGCTCTTCGGCAGCGGTGGCGATCTGATGCACCTGCGTAGTCCTGCGTAGTCCCCGCGCTGATCCGCTCCAGAATCTCCTCCAGGGCGGTCCCCGACTTGGCCGCCCCGATAGTGCCGGACTCCACCCGTAACACCCCCGCCTCCATCACTTTCATAGCCGAATTGGTCTCCTGCTGTACGCTCTTAATAATGGCGGCAATCTCGCGGGTGGCGGCACTGGTGCGCTCGGCAAGGGCACGCACCTCGTCGGCCACGACCGCAAAGCCGCGCCCCTGCTCGCCGGCACGGGCCGCCTCTATCGCGGCGTTCAGCGCCAGTAGATTGGTCTGGTCGGCGATGTCGTTGATGGTGCTGATGATGGCGCCGATCTGCTCTGAGGTGGTCCCGAGCCTGCCGATTGTGGCGGCGGATTCCCGCACGTTGTCGGCGATCTCATTCATTCCCTGCACGGTCTCCTTGACGACGCCCGCCCCCTCCACCGCGGTGGCGTTGGCCTGCTGGGAGCCGGTCGCCGCGGCGGAGCAGTTCTGGGCGATCTCGGTCGAGGTCGAGGCGAGCTGCTCACTTGCCGTTGCCACCGTCCCCGCCTGATCCGCTACCCGAGCGGCTCCGGAGGCCATCTCACCTGCCGCGCAGGAGAGCTCGAGAGAAGCGGCGGCCACCTGCTGCGAGTTCTGGGCGACCATGGAAATAACCTCGCGGAAATGCTCCACGATGTTGTTAATGCTCCGGCAGATCTGCCCCACCTCGTCCTCGGAGGCTGCCAGCACCTGCACGGTCAGGTCGCCGCCGGCCACCCGGTCCGCAGCCGTGACGGCGACCGCGAGAGAACGGGTGATCCTCCTGATGATGAGCCAGGCCGCCAGCACGCTTACCAGGATGCTTCCCGCGAGCAGGAGCAGCAGGATGCCGCGGGCGCCGGCTGACTCAGCCTTCAGGGCCGGGGCGAGTTGATCCAGCCCCTTTTTGTGGAAGCTCGCCAGGTCGGTGATGCTCGTCACGTAGGCGCGCATGGACGGAATCACCAGGTCTTCCACCTTGCGCTCCAGTTCGGAATCAGGCTTGCCGGTTTTGGCCTGCAGCGCCTCCTTGCGGTAACGGTTATACACCTCGCGACGTTTGGCGATTTCCTCCAGCAGCGCCTTGGTCTCGGCGGCGGACTCGGCCTGCTGCATTTTAGCCTGGATCTCGGTAACTCGCTTGCTCGTTTCCGTTATGTCGTTAGCCAGCGCGTCCTTCATGGCCAGGTCGCTACTCTTGAGGATGGCCGTGGTACGTACCGAGTTGAGAACGGCGAGACTGGCCCACTCGCTAGCCAGGCGCTCCTTGCCGGAATGCTCTTCCAGTTTGCCAATCACCTGGCCGGTGAAACTTCCAAACCGGTACATGGAGAAGATGCTGGAAGCTGCGCTGATCAGTAAAAGGACGGCAAAAGCGATCCCTAAACGGTTGGCGATGGACCATTTCATGACGTTTTCTCCTCTGGTGGTTTGCCAATGGGATGCGCGCGGGTCGGTTGCGACCACATTAACAACTTCACATACTACCTGTCAGAGGGTGCCTTGGCAAGCCGTGACAGGTAATATAAGGTTTGCCCGGCGCTGCCAGGGGGCTTCGCCGTAGTTTAAGTTACCAGGCATTCCCCTGCAGGGTACTTCCGTCAAGACAAGAGCTATCCGGCCTGAAGCGGACCGATCCTGCAGCAGTTCCGATGCGGATACCCGTAAAGGGTCTCCCCAACAAAAGCCGTACTTCGTAGGGCCCCTTGCGGGTGCCCTGTGCCGAGATGCTGCAAATAAGCACTTTCCAGATAGGAAAATGACTACAGGGATTAAAGTTTTGAGCTGACATGCCGATGAGCTTTAACAATCAGCGGTGGCCCAAAGCTCATTGCCGACGGAATTGTGCCTTCGGTATAGGAACCTGCCTCAAAAACGCATGAGACCTTCCGCACAAAAAGCAAGCAACTAAATCAGCTTAATCACCAAACAATGGTAGCCCTTGGCAAAGACAGAGTTCTTCTAATCAGGACATCAGTTATGAGTAAGCCGAATACGCTGTCCCGAGAGTTATGCCTAGCGGCCTTTGCACTAATAGCAGTCCTTGTCGTTTTGCCCGTTTCCACAGTGTTCGCCTACGGCAAAGCCAGGCCAGTTGTGCTTGTGCTCGACTCCTATCATGCAGGTTATGACTGGTCTGATAACGAATTGTCCGGCATCCAGGCTGTCTTCTCCAAATCCCAATCTAATCCTATCGTCCTCGTGGAACACCTCGACGCAAAACGCTTTCCGGACAAAGCACATTTCTCCCGCCAGGCGGACCTTTTCGCCCTGAAATTCAGCGGCCCTTTCGAGCCAGACGTGGTCCTCACCATGGACAACGCAGCGCTGGAATTTGCCACCCGCTACCGCCCCGCCATCTTCCCCCGAAGCAGCATCGTTTTCTGCGGCGTCAATGACTTCACCCCCTCAATGATCGCCGGCCAGAAAAAGATCACCGGCCTTGCTGAAAAGCACAATTCAATCGACACGCTGGAACTTGCGCTGCGCCTGTTCCCCGGGACCCAAGGGGTGCTGCTGGTCCACGACTACACTGAAACGGGCCTGGCCATGCGCAACGAAATGGTGAAGGCAGCGGAGCGTTTCCCCGGGGTGGCGCTTACCTCGACCCCGGAAATGCCCATCGAGAAACTGGCCGCCCGGGTGCAACGGCTGCGCCAGGGCCAACTGGTGCTGATGCTCTCCTATGCGGCGGAAAAATCGGGCATGACCTACAACCTTTCCGAAGCATCTGACATCATTGCCAAGGGGAGCCCGGTACCCGTGTTTAACGTGCACGCGGAGCTGCTGGGGCATGGTGTCCTGGGCGGAATGGTCCTGGGAGGCAAGGCCCACGGAGAGGCTTGCGCCCGGCTTGCCACTGCCGTTTTGCAGGGAAAGGACCCCGACAGCATCCCGGTTTTCACCGGCACCATGTCCACTCCGATGTTTGATTACCAGCAACTCGAGCGCTTCGGAATCGACACCAATAAGAAGCTCCTGCCGCCGGGCAGCATCCTGATCAACACACCCAAAGCGTCCTACCAGGTGAATAAGGCCGTGGCCTGGTTCAGCATCCTGCTCATCGCCACCTTGGCGCTGGGACTGGTCGCCGCCATTGTCAACGGCCGGCGCCAACTTGCCATCAGGGCGCTCAAGGAGGCCAACGACGCCTACCGCCATCTGCTGGACAGCGTCGGCGACACCATCTACATTGTTGCCCCTGGCGGCAGGATAATCGAGGCGAATGCTGCGGCCGAGGCCAACATGGGATTTTCGCGTGACGAGCTGACCAGCTTCAACATTTCAGACCTGGTCTCGCCCCTGTACGCCCCCGGCACTCCCGGGCGCTTGCTGGACATCCAATTGACCGGGCACGCACTCTTCGAGTCGCTGCACATCTCCAAAGCGGGCAGTGAACTCCCGGTGGAAGTAAGTGCCAAAGTGGCGGAATTCCGCGGCGTGAGCTGCATCATCAGCATCCACCGGGATATCGCCACCCGAAAGCAGACCGAGTTGGAACTGCGCCTCCAGGCGGTGACCCTGGAGCAGGAGATCGCCGAACGCCAGCAGGTCGGCGAGCAGCTTTGCCTGGAGCGCGACAATGTACGGGCCCTCTTTGATGCTGCGCCGGTAGGGATGCTTTTGATCAACGAGCAGCTCCAGATCATCGATTCAAACTCCACGATGAACCGGCTGGTCGGCAAGCCGATCGAAGAGATCCTGGGATTGCGGCCTGGCATTGCCCTGGACTGCCGGAACACCGAGTCGCCCGGCGCTGTCTGCGGCAGCGCCAGCGACTGTTCCGCCTGCCAGCTCAGAGAATCTGTCTGCAGGGCAATGAGCCAGAATATCGGCACCCAGGGTATCGAAATACGGCACCTCTCCTCGCGGGGCGGCACCGAGCACACCTGGCTGCGCTTCAGCGTCGAGCCGGTTTTCTTCTCCGGCAAAAGGCACGCGCTGATCGCCATCGACGACGTTTCACTGCAGCGCCGGATGGAGAGGCAGGTGCTGTCGGAAAAAGAGCGGCTCGCCGTGACCCTCGCCTCGCTTGGCGAGGGGGTGATCACGACAGACCCGCAGGGCATGATCACACTCATGAACCAGTCCGCCGAAAACCTTACCGGCTGGAGCGGTGCGGACGCGCTGGGCAAGCCGCTCTCCCTCGTGTTCAGGCTGCTGCGCAAAGCGAACCGGCAGCCGTTCGCAGGACTCGCGGGCCTGGGAGCCCACCAGGCAGTGCTCGAGGCCGATGGTCACCTGCTGCTGGTGGGTGCTCTGGGCCGCGAGTTGCACATAACAGGGACGATCGCCCCGATGCATGACCTCGAGCAGCAGGACATCGGCCGGGTACTCGTATTCCGGGATATGACCGATCAGCACGAGCTGGAGAACGAGCTGTTCCAGGCGAGGAAGCTCGAGTCCCTGGGCGTTCTGGCCGGGGGACTTGCCCATGACCTGAATAACCTCCTGACCGCCATAATCGGCAACATCTCCATAGCCGAGTTGAAGGCGAAGGGCGACAAGGAGCTGCAGCCGTTTCTCTCCAGGGCGCTGCAGGCGTCAGAGCGCACCGGGGACCTGACCCGGCAGTTGCTGACCTTTGCCAAAGGGGGGGCGCCGGTCAAGAAGGTCACCTCCCTGCAGAACATTGTCAGGGACTCCGCCGAATTCGCCCTGCGGGGCTCGAATATCCGTTGCGAATACCGGATAGCGGAAGGCCTATACCCGGTAGCAGTCGACGTCGGCCAGATGAGCCAGGTGGTCAACAACCTGGTCATCAATGCCAAGCAGGCGATGCCCGAGGGTGGCGTCCTGCGCATTTGGATGGACAATGTGGATGACCGCGCCATCGGGAATCAACTGAGGCCCGGCCGCTACCTGAAGGTGACAGTCCAGGATCAGGGCACGGGCATCCCGTCCGAGCATCTTGAGCGCATTTTCGACCCCTACTTCACCACCAAGAGCGCCGGCAGCGGCCTCGGCCTGGCATCGGTCCACGCCATAATTGCCAAACATGACGGAGCGCTCAAGGTGGAATCAAGTGTCGGGTTCGGCACCAGCGTCTCCTTTGCCCTCCCGGCCTCCGACAGCGGTCCCGGGGAAACGGAGCAGACCAGGGACGAGGCCTTCCGCGGCTCCGGGCGCGTACTGATCATGGATGACGCCCCCTCGATCATCGAAACGCTCAGCGAAATGTTGCAGTTGATCGGCTACGACGTGGTGAGCTGCGACGACGGCCGCAAGGCGATGCGGCTCTACCGGGAAGCGGTGCAGGGGGGCGAGCCTTTTCAGCTGGTGATCATGGACCTGACCATTCCGGGAGGATTGGGTGGCGAACTCGCAGTGAAGCGGCTTTTGAAGGAACACCCGGAAGCGCGGGTCATTGTGGCCAGCGGCTACAGTAATTCGACAGTCATGGCCGACTACCGCGAGCACGGTTTCAGTGCCGCAATCGCCAAGCCGTACACCATCAGCGTCGTTTCCGAGGTGCTGCGCAGCCTGACGGTGCAGGTCGGATAGTCCCCCCATGACAGGACCTAGATAGGGTGAGTTTTCCCCGTGCGGGCATCGTGCCCTTCGGGCGAGGGTGGCAGGCAAAACTGGCGAGAGAAGACGTGGGTTGCGTTGAGACGAAACGAAACGACGAAGGCGCACAAGGGGGAATGTTGCGTTTCACGATGAACCCGTTCAACGGCAACCTACGGCCGTCGTGGGGTGCAGGGTACGATAGCAGCGGCAACCCGAATCGACAACAAAAAGGCCAAGTCAACGACCTGGCCTTTTTGTTTATGGGGGGTAGTCGGTTAGAGCCACCTAGCCAGCTATTCCCAGTTATATCCGTTTGTTACATCGCACTCCGTAACCGGGCCAGTTGAGAC
>JGI24143J45723_1001093_pt1 | contig 13346 bp, 13 predicted proteins | sample BarGraIncu00432A_FD_45723 | JGI IMG/M metagenome (IMG submission 45723)
GGGGGGTGATTTGCCTGGGCTACAGACCCCCCTGTCCCGCTACGCGAGCCTTCCCCCCTGTTCCCACAGGGGGGACCAAGCACCACCAAGGCCTCAACTATAACGGCAGTGCTCCCAGACCCTCCCGGTAAGAGGGAACTCTTTGGGCGCTTTCTGGCACTCTTAGCAGCGCGCTACTTCAGTCAATGACCCGAAATGCCGCGACTTTTGTCAAGGCCCTGCCACTGAAAGGGTTTGAGATAAGGTGCTTTTTTACATTATTTTGGTTGACTATGGCTGATAGCTACAGTTACTATCCGGACTTATGTCCTAACGAAATGGTATCCCAGAGGTTCATGCCAGTCATCAAAATATTCATAGCTCTCCTGCTCACGCTGCTGGTTTCCACACCGGAGCTTTTCGCTGCGCAGGCGGGAAAAGGGACTATTTTCACCCTTTGGCCGCTGGTCGACTACCGGGAAAGCCCGGCTGAGGGGTTCAGCAACCTATCGCTGCTCGGGCCGCTGATAAAATTCCAGCAAAAGGGTGACGACCGCGATACCGCGCTGCGCCCTTTCTTTTACCGCAAGGAGCAGACCCAAAAGGGGACCTCCTCGACCTATTTCCTGTACCCCGCGGCCTTCCAGGAGAGCACCCCCGACACGGATACCTACGAGGTCATGCGGCTTTTCCAGACCTCCCATTTCCGTAAGACCGATGAGGAAAAGCATAACGCCACCACCATGCTGTTTCCTTTCTACGTCGCCGGGGAGTCGCCCACGCGCGGCAGCTACCGGGCGGTGTTTCCTTTTTATGGCGACGTCTACGACCGCTTCTGGCGCGACGAGTACCACTTCCTGATGTTCCCGCTCTACGGGAGCACGGTAAACCATGGCACAACGACCAAGCATTACCTTTACCCGTTTTTCTCCACGACCAGCGGAGAAAAAGAGACCGGTTTCGAGTTCTTTCCCCTTTACGGGGAATCGCAGAAGGAGGGGGTGTACAGCAAGAAGTTCGTGCTCTGGCCCTTCTACACCTCGGGGAAAAGCGGTCTCAATACGGATAACCCGGTGGAAAAGAGCTTTCTCTTCCCGCTTTATGCTGCAACGGACTCGCCTAAAAAGACCTCGCGCAGCTACCTGTGGCCTTTTTTCGGGTATACTGACGACCGGGGCCGCAAGCTTAAGGAAATCGACTATTTCTGGCCCTTCATCTCCACGGTACGCGGCGAGGGTCGGAACTCCAACACCTTCCTGCCGATCTACTCGCGGGAGAACTATCCCGACGGAGAGAAGGTCTGGTATGCCTGGCCCTTTTTCCGGCATGAGGAGATCCGTTCCGACATCTTTAACCAGGACTTGGACCGGGTGCTTTTCTTCCTGTACCGCGATACCCGGGAGAGTTGGCCCAAAGACGGCAGAGAACGGCGCCGCACCGCCCTCTGGCCGCTCTTTCTTTACAACAGCAGCCCGCATGGAGTATCATCCATCTCCCTGCCGGCTCCGGTCGAGTCCGTTTTCGACAAGGAAGGGATCGAGGAGAACTGGGCTCCGCTCTGGCGCATCTACCAGCGGCGTTGGGACGAGGATGGCAACTCTGCTTCTTCCTTCTTATGGAACCTGTTTTGGGAGGAGAGGCGGGGCCAGGAGCTGGCCTACGAACTGTTTCCGCTGGTATCCTACCGTAGGACCAAAGAGGAGAGCGACCTGAAGCTGCTGAAGGGTTTGATCAGCCTGAAGAGAAGCGGTGAGGAGAAGGAACTGAATCTTCTCTGGCTTCCCTACGGCCTGAAATGGGGGGGGATGTGACGGAATTCTTCGGACGCGTGGGGAAGAGGATCCTCTATTTTAACCAGATTCTCGGTGAGATGGTCATCCTGCAGGGGAAGATTTTCTATTACTTCCGCGAAGCGCCCCGCAATGTGCAGAGCATCCTGACCCAGATGGCGATTATCGGTTACGACACCCTGCCGGTTGCCGCGGTCATGGCCTTTTTCGTGGGAATGGTGCTTGCGTTGCAGACCGGCGTCGAGTTGCAGAAGTACGGGGGCCAGAACATCATCGGCGCCATCGTCGGCCACTCCATGGTGCGCGAGCTGGGCCCCGTCATGACCAGTTTCCTGGTGGCCGGTAGGGTCGGTTCCGCCATGGCCGCCGAGCTTGGAGTCATGACCGTCTACGAGGAAATTGACGCCTTGCGGACTCTCGATATTGATCCGGTGCGCTACCTGGCCATGCCGCGCTTCATCGCGTGTCTGATCTGCGTTCCCGCCCTGGTTATCTACTCGGACTGCATCGGGATCGTCGGGGGAGCGCTCATCAGTAACCTGCACCCGCAGATCTTCGTTTCCTACGCGACTTACTATGACAGCTTGACCGCCGCTCTCAAGGTGAAAGAAATCGGTATTGGACTCACCAAGGCGGTCGTCTTCGGGTCGCTGGTGGCGCTGGTCTCCTGCTATGTTGGTTTCGCTACCACAGGGGGCGCCCGGGGAATCGGTGAGTCCACCACCAGGAGCGTGGTCTTATCGTTCATGCTGATTCTCGTCGCGGACTACATCCTGACCAGGGTGCTTATGTAGGAAGCGTTGAGTTGTTGAGTTCTTGAGTTGTTGAGTTGTTGAGTCTCCTGTGACGGGATATCCGGCAGCATAGTGTTTAACCTTTTTATTTTTCATTGCCCTTTAGTTTTTTCGGAGGAAATATTCCCATGGCTCTCTCGGTAGAGAAAAAGGTCGGCATGTTTTTCGTGCTTGGTCTGATCATCCTCGGCGTGCTCCTGGAGGTGGGGGAGAAGTGGAATCCGTTCGAGAAGAACGTTCCCTTTAAAACCTATTTAACCTCCATCACTGGCCTCAAGTCGGGAGACCCGGTACGGCTCGCCGGCGTCGATGTTGGGAAGATCACCAAAATCACCATTTTGACCGACAAGATAGAAATCGACTTTGAGGTGAAGCCGGGAACCCAGATCCGGACCGACACCGTCGCGGGACTGCGACTCACCAACCTTTTGGGCGGCCAGTTCCTGGGCCTCTCCTTCGGCACCCCCACGGCACCGCTGCTCCCTGCGGGGAGCGTCGTCACCGGCAAGGACGTGGCGAACATCGACATCATCGTCGACAACGTGAGTGACCTGGCCAAGGACTTCAAAGCCCTCATCATCAATTTGAACAAAAACCAGGAGGAGGTGCTGCATAAGGTCTCCGCCATCCTGGACGACAACCGCGGGAACCTCAAGGGGACCCTCACCAACCTGAACAGCATCACCGGGAAACTGGACCGCGGTGACGGCTCGCTCGCCCTGCTGTTAAACGACAAGAAGCTCTATAGCGACGCGAGCTCCGCTATGGCGAGCTTCAACGGCGTGGCCGGGAAGATCGAGCGGGGCGAGGGAACCCTCGGCAAGCTTGTCAACGACGACACTATCTACCGCGACGCCTCGGCGTTAGTAACGGACCTGAAGGTCGGCGTCAAGGACCTCAATGCCGGTATGCATAATGTGAACGAGATCTCCGGCAAGATCAACCGGGGCGAGGGCACCATCGGGAAACTGGTGAACGACGACGCTCTCTACAACCAGCTGCGCGACGCCACCAAGGACGTCGGCGAGATCGCGCACAAGGTGAACAGCGGCCAGGGGACCATCGGGAAGCTGGTCAACGAGGACAACCTATACCGTGACACCACGGCGACCCTGAAAAAGGCCGAGCGGGCAATGGAGGGGCTGGGAGACACCGGACCGATATCAGTGCTCGGATCGATCATTGGTACGCTCTTTTAGCCCCATCCCCACCCCGGCCCTTGAAGGGGAGGGAGAGTTTCGCTCCTGTCATTAAAAAGTTGTTGGAAGTGATGGTTGGCTAAAGGACAGTGGCAACGGGAGAAGCTTGCGGCGCTGAGACGCATGCAATGCGTCTCTACCCCAGTTGTTGTGGCCGTTTGGTAAGCCCGGGTAGAGCCCAGGTTGGCGCCGCGCCCCTTGTTGGCGCCCGACTGGTGTTCCTGAACATCGTTCCCACGCTCCTGCGTGGGAACGCACTCCCTGGACGCTCCCGCGTCCAGTACCGGAGGAACCGCTGGAGCATGCCCTGGCGCGTTGCCACGCAGATCCCGATCCCCTAAAATTGATTCGATAAAGGTTTAGTCCCAATGGAAGATTTTTTTCACATCGCCCTCGGCACCTTCACCATGCGCCCCTACGTTTTTGCTTTTTTTGCCACCTATCTGGTCGCGGCGGTCCTGCACCTTGGCTGGAGGAAAACTATCTGGTTCACCGTTGTCGGGTACCTGATCGCCTTTGGCTCCGAGTATTCCTCCATCAATAACGGTTTTCCCTACGGCTGGTACTATTACATCGAGGCTACGCGCGGCAAGGAACTCTGGGTCGCCGGCGTGCCGTTCTTCGACTCGCTTTCCTATGTTTTCCTATCCTACTGCAGCTACGCCACGGCGCTCCTGGTACTCTCTCCGGTGAAAGGGAGCCGGTGGAATCTGGTCTCGTTGGAGACCGGCCGCCTGAGGCGCTCCTTTTCGGCCCTGCTGTTGGGCTCGCTGTTTCAGGTTTTTCTCGACATCGTGACCGATCCGGTTGCCCTGCAGGGGCAGCGCTGGTTTCTGGGGAAAATCTACGGTTACCGTGAGGTCGGAACCCACTTCGGTATACCTCTTTCCAACTATCTTGGATGGTGGCTGGTGAGCGCGCTCCTGATCGGCGCGCTGCAGTTGATCGACCGTCTGGTCGGAGGCAAGGAGCGCCCGGCCGGGGTGATCCCGGCACCTTTTCGTTCCCTTTACGCGCCCTTTCTCTACCTCTGTGTGGTGGCCTTCAACCTTGGCGTCACCGTCTACATCGGGGAAAAGCTGATGGCCTTAACCGGCCTCTTCATCTTCATCCTCCCCATCGTCATGGCTTTAACTCTGCTGGCAAACAAGGTGAACCGTTACCGCAAGGATGAACTCGCCGCGCACCTGGTGGAATTCCCCTGGTCGCCCGCGGCGGATGCGCCCGAGGGCGCCGGCGGAGCAACGCTCAAAGGGAAGCTTCGTCTCTATCAGTGATGGTTTTTTTGAGTGCTGGCTGTGTTGAGGGCTTGGTGCTTATTTACCTTTTACCTGTGAGGCTACCATGATCGATCCCGATATCCGCTGGCAACAGCGCTTTCAACATTATCAAAAGGCTTTACTGCAGCTTAGTAAGGCGGTTGAACTAAGCCAGCAGCGACCGCTGTCGGAAATCGAACAGCAGGGGTTGATCAAAGCGTTTGAGTTCACCCACGAACTGGCCTGGAACGTTATGAAAGACTATTTTGAATACCAGGGCAATGCCACGATCATGGGATCCCGGGACGCCAGTCGTGAAGCCTTTCAGCGCAATCTCGTCAGCGACGGAGAGGGCTGGATGGAAATGATAAAAAGCCGTATCATGACCTCGCACACCTATAATCAGGGTATTGCAGATGAAATATCAGGCAAGGTGATCACACAGTATGTCGGTCTGCTGCAGGCATTTCGGGTCAGGATGCAGGATTTGCTCGATGGGAAATGACGGCGTGGAATTGCAGTTCGGACTGAAAAAAAGCACCATTGAACTCATCAAAGGTGTTTTTTCCGACCACCCGGAGGTGCGCCAGGTGATAATCTATGGCTCGCGTGCCAAGGGGAATTACCGCAACGGCTCGGATATTGATCTGACCATCAGAGGGGAGACGGTATCTCTCTCAGAACTGATGAAGATTGAAACGGAATTGGATGATCTTTTGCTCCCTTATAAGATCGATCTTTCTTTGCTGCATAAAATAAACGATGCCAGTCTGCTCGACCACATCGAGCGCGTGGGTGCGGTTTTTTTCCAAAGCGAAGGGGATGGCTGATGTCACTTCTCTGCATCATCCGGTTCGGTCTCTTTTAACCCCCGTAAAATTGTCATTTCCTTCTCGAAACATTCCGGGCAGAGACCGTGGCTAAACATGGCTTGCGAATGCTCTGATATGTACTGTTTCAATTGTTGCCAACTCTCCTTATCGTCCCTGATCTTCTTGCAGACTCCGCAGATTGGAATGACTCCCTCCAGCCTTTTTACCGCGGCCAGTGCCGATTCCAATTGGGTGATCTTTTCCTCCAACTGCGCCGTGCGCTCGGCGACCTGCAGTTCCAGAGTTGCGGCGTAGCTTTCAACGCGTACCTTGGCGGTCTCCACCTCGCTGACCAGGCTACGGATGTAGGTGTCAAAAACAAGCGTTATGTCGAAGTAGAGTAATTTGTCCAGAGCCTGACAGGTATCACTCAATACTGCAGAGTCAGAAATACGGTGCTCCAATACTCTATTGATAATGTCTTTGAGTGTCTTAACGGCGGACAGATAGAGTTTTGGTTCGACACCGATGCGCTTATGGACCAGGCCGATGCGCAAACGATTATTCACATAGTCGATATCCGTGCACCCGCTGAACAGGTCCAGGACATAGTTGCGCTGAGCTGCATGAATGAGTTTCAGTGTGTCGGCATCGCCAATCAGCAGGGCTATTTCTTCAATAGAGATCTGAACTCGATAGAAATCAGCGAGAATAACATCAATCTCTTCCTCAATGAAAGGCCTGCACTTCATCAACAGTGCAATATCTTTGCTGGACAGGCAGAGAAATTCCTTCCGGCGCATGATTTCAACGGCGGTAATCTTCATTTGCGTCAACAATGTTTGCTCTATCCTTATCATGGTGAGCTCGAAGTAGTGTATTAAATAAAAGGTACCTAATTATTGGTGTTATTAATTGTCAGGGCTAACAGTTAGATGTGGGTGCGTAATAATTAATAGACCCGCTGTCTTGCACCGTAATTGCCAAAACAGGCATTTAAGACCTAACGCGTTGACGTAAGCAGTATTCTACAGCACCCCCGCCGAATTACTCAAGGCAAAACCGTACTGACTCAGCCGGAACTGTTTGAGTTTGCGCTCAGCGCGGCGGCTTGTGCTCTTTGAGACGGCAGGACCCGTCCTCGCAGTCGCGTTTGGGCAGATACTTTCTGATCCGGGCGAAACAGCTGTAGCCAAGCCGGGCCAGCAGGTTCAGCCCGGGAAGGGTTACCAGAGTGCCGAGAATCCCATACCAGGTCGAGGTGGGGAAGGCGCGCCAGATGGCCCAAAAAGCTTCCACCCCGCGGTAGACCCGCCCCTCGCTGTCAATGGCGTGCATCTCGTACATGAAAACGTCCATGCTGATCCCGTAGCGAGTCGGGTCGAAGTCCGGACTGTTCAGGTCCACGAAGACCAGGCGGCCTTCGTGCTCCTTGCGCCGGTAGATGCCCATCTCGGTTGCGCAGACCGAGCAGGTGCCATCGTAAAAAACCTGCAGGGGAAAAACGGGGTTGATCATGACTGCTCCTTGCCGCAACTCTAATGAACGTATCGGGCTTAGTCCTTATAGCACATAAAAGGCGACCGGCAAGCCAGGGCAGAGTTTCGGCTTGCCGGTAAGGGCACTGAGGTCTTTGCAGCAGCTCAGCGACGACTGAATTTTGCTGTTTTACAGATACTTGACTCCTTTTAGTAGAAGCGGTATATTGTAATCAGCCTGTTTCCGAAACGGTAAACTTGGAAGAAATTCTAAGGACACAAAACTGACGGACCCGTTATCATAAAAAATATCAGGTAGCCGAGTTCCCGAAGAAACAGGTTACATTTTCACAAGGCCATCCATCACAATAGTTGATGGGTGGCCTTTTTTCGTTAGTCAGACTTGCCTGCACCCACCTGTCACTCAATAAACCTAAATACTAATAATGCCGTCTCCTGATGGCTTTTTCTCCGCTCACTGCCACGCCTAGCTTGATCTGTGCCTTATCCCTAGAATCTCTTTGACATTACTTTTGGTCTGCTTTAATGTGCTCGAATGGTAGATTCTCATTCATGGGGGCCTGCAACCCCCAATGCCATTAGGTCCTCCAGTGGCAGGTCGTCGTTCAGGAAACCAGAGCAAAAAGGAGAAATCCCATGGCCCTTCGTCACCGAATCGGTTTCGCCTGGAATCTGATCAGCCTCGCCGGGATGGTTCTGGCGGTCACCGCCGCCGGGCTCATCATCGTCTTCTCCGCCTTTGAGATGATCAGCGAGACCGAACACGCCTACCTGGGGCTCATGACTTTTTTTCTCTTCCCCGCCCTGCTGGTCGTGGGTCTGCTGCTGGTCCCGATCGGGGCGTGGCGCGTGCGGGAGCGCCGGCGCAAAGCCGACCTGGAAGGAGCGGCGCACGGAGAGGAGATACCGCCTTTCCCGGTTATTAACCTCAACAACCCTCATAGCCGCCGCATGCTGGTATTCTTCAGCCTGGCGACGGTCGTCTTCGTGCTGATCATGGCGATCGCCTCCATCAAGGGGTTCGAATTCACCGAGTCCACCACCTTCTGCGGCGAACTCTGCCACCCGGTCATGACCCCTGAGTTCACTGCCTGGCAAAACTCCCCCCACGCCAAGGTCAAGTGCGTCGAGTGTCACGTCGGCCCCGGTTCGGCCTGGTACGTCAAGGCCAAGATCTCCGGCATGAAACAGTTGTACGCCGTCGTGTTCCATACCTATCCGGAAACCATCGAGACGCCGATCGAAAATCTCCGTCCCGCCCGGGAAACCTGCGAGCAGTGCCACTGGCCGGACAAGTTCTCCGTGGCCCGTCAGAAGATCTTTTACCACTATGCCCCCAACGAAGATAACACGCCGCGCAAGATCGACATGCTGATCCACATCGGCGGCTCCCCGCTGGCGGCGACCGCCAACGGCATTCACTGGCACATCTCTTCAGAGGTGAGCTTCATCGCCCGCGACCAGAAGCGCAACGATATCCCCTTTATCTCCGTCAAGGACAAGGACGGGAAGATCACCGAATTCATGGATACCGAGAAGCCGCTCAGCAAAGATGAGATCGCCAAAGGGAAAAAGCGGCTGATGGACTGCACCGACTGTCACAACCGGCCGGCCCACATCTACCGCTCGCCGGGCGAGTCCATCGACCTGAATTTCGTCTCGAACCGCATCGACCGGAAACTCCCCTTCTTCAAGAAGGTCGCGGTGGAGATGCTGAATCGCCCCTTTAAGACCAAGGAGGAGGCGCTGGCAACCATCACCCGGGAGATCCCGGCCTACTACGCTCAAAACTATCCGCAGCTATCCAAGGAGAAGGCTGCCGCCATCGGCTCCGCGACGGCTGTGGTCAAAGACATCTATCAGCAGAACTTCTTCCCGGCCATGAAGGTAAAGTGGAGCACCTATCCGAACAACATCGGCCATTTCTACACGCCGGGGTGCTTTCGCTGCCATGATGACAAGCATAAGTCCGCAGAAGGGAGGTTCATCTCCAAGAGCTGCGATATCTGCCACGCGGTCCTGGGCCAGGTCCAGGAAAACATCCCGCCCGGAGGTCTGGTTAACCAGTTCGTCCATCCGGTGGATATTGGCGACGAACTATTCAAAACCAACTGCAGCGACTGCCATGTCACCAGCGGCCATGATATCACCGTCGAAGAGGCGCAACTGACCAAGCCGACGCACCCAACCGGCAGCAGAGCGACTCCCGCCCTGCACCGGGACCAGGAAGCCGCCAAGACCATGGTGCACAGGGCTGCGGCCTATCTCAAGGCGAACGGCGAGGCCAAGACGCTGGACGAAATCAATGACCTCAAGGGGCAATTCGTGCAGGGGGAACTGTACCTTTTCGCCATCGATCTGCAGGGGCGGATGATTGCTCACGGCGCCAACCCGAAGCTGGTCGGCAAGAGCATGATCGATTTCAAGGACGCCGACGGCAAGTATTTTATTCAGGAATTCATCAGGGTCGCCAGGAAGGGGCCGGGCTGGGTGGATTATAAATGGGTGAATCCCGTCACCCGAAAGACCGAGCCCAAGTCTACCTACGTGGAGGCGATCGGAGATGTCATCATCGCGTGCGGCATCTACCACTGATCGCGTCCGGTTGAACGAAACGGCATGGCAGCGATCCCGGGAAACCGTCGGGGAAATAGCGCATCTCGTCAGCTACGCTTGGGGGCGGTGAAGGGGCTGCGTCTGAAACTCCAGGAATCCGTCAGCGCAGCGGCAGGGTCAGCCTTGACATGTGACAAGCTTGAATTTATAAGGGTGGCACAAAGTTGATTGCCCCGAGCGATTTTATTGGATCACGAGGAGAGAAAAAATGGTTAGCTTGAAATGGATTGTGATGGCAATTGTGCTGGGGCTGGCTGCCCCTTCCTGGCTTAACGCTGAGGGACCGCTGCCGACCGTGAAGGGGATCCGGGTTTTCCGGTCCGGAGACGGCCTGGGTGTGGAAATCAGCGCTGATAAAAACTTTGAATTCACTTGTACTAAAATGCCGCAACTGCTTAAAATAGTCATCGATCTGCCCCGGACTGAACCAGGCAGAGCCGATATTGTCTATAAATATAAATCATCCCTCATTTCCGATGTGCGACTGGAGAAAAAAACCATCAACGATGTATTGGTCACCCGCGTATCGGTGAATCTGGTCGAGGATGCCGATTTTACGGCACGGATTGACCCTGCGGACGGTAGCAAGATGACAGTCCTGTTACACAAGATTGCAGCGGTCCCGGCCGTTACCGCCTCTGCTGCGACGCCTGGAGGTAACGGTTCGGAACGTCTGCCCGCAGTCGGCAAGCCTGCTGCGCCGGTGGCGTCCCTTTCCAAGGGTGGTTTGAAGCCTCTTGACCTGAACCGTGGGCCGATCTCCGTCACGGGGGTCACCTGTGGCCCTGATTCTGTGGAGATTACCTCAGGCGCTGCCATTGGTGAATTCAAGGTATTTACCCTGAAAGAGCCTGAACGCCTGATCATTGACATTCCCGGAGCAACCTGTGCGCTGCGCTCGCTCGCCCTGCCGGTCAACAGGTTTGGCTTTTCCAAAGCCCGCTTTGGCCTTTTCGAGGGGAAGCTCCGGGTGGTCCTGGACGCTGGAGCGAAACCTTTGCCGGGTTACCAGGTCGTGCAAGCCGGAACCGGACTGCGGGTAGTATTGCGCGATTGAGGCAAGCAATGAAGCTTTGAATGGGGCAGTTCAGACTACTTCAAGGGGGAGCTATACTAGCGGATGCAGGCGCCAATCATAAAAGTAACTGGAGGAACTTTTGATGCTCAGCAATTATGGATTCAAATACGGCGATTGGGAGACCGCAAAAACTGAGGCAAAAAATATTCTGGTAGCTACGGCCCGCCGTGAAGACCTGATTGCATTCTCTGAATTGGTTCGGAAAATAAAGTCTATTGCTTTTGAGGCTGATGACCATCGGCTTGCTCATTTACTAGATGAAATCAGTATTGAAGAGGATAACAGTGGACGGGGTATCCTTGCTGCTGTCGTTGTTTCTAAAAGCGGAGACTTGCATCCATTCCCCGGTTTCTCTGAATTAGCAAAAAGTCTGGGCAGAGACACCTCCGATATCTTTGCCTGTTGGGTCAAGGAACTGGCCAACGTTCACAAATATTGGGCTTTCAGTTGAAAAAATGTCGTGAAGAGGTTGCTGCCAGACTGACCTGCCAACGGCGAACCCCTTGATATTGACACTGTTAGAGTTTGTTATTTTTCCTGCTGTCGTAACTTTCCAAGCTCCCCCTCGCCCTTTGGAGTAGGGTCGGAGCGAGGAAGTTGCAGACTGTTTCCTACTGCCTCCCCAGCCAAACGTAGCATGGGTGCCTCCTCTATGACCTTGCAAGAACTCCTCGGAATAGATTATCCGATCATTCAGGCGCCGATGGCGGGTGTGCAGGGAAGCGCACTCGCGGTGGCGGTCTCCAATGCGGGCGCACTTGGTTCTCTTCCCTGTGCCATGCTGGACCTGGCTGCCCTGCGCCAGGAACTGTCGGCCATAAAAGCGCAGACTACCCGGCCTTTTAACGTGAACTTTTTCTGTCACAGGCAGCCAGGCCCGGATAGCGCACAGGACGCCGCCTGGCGGGCCGCTCTATCGCCCTACTACGCGGAGTACGGAGTCGACCCCCACGCTGTCGCGACCGGGTCCGGTCGTCTCCCTTTTAGCCGCGGGGCGGCCGAACTCTTGGGAGAGTTCAAGCCGCCCGTGTTGAGCTTTCATTTCGGGCTTCCTTCGGATGACTTGCTGGCGCTGGTGCGCAGTTGGGGCGCGAAGATCCTCTCCACGGCAACGACCGTAGCGGAGGCCTGCTGGCTGGAAGCCCGCGGGGTTGATGCCGTTATCGCGCAAGGGTTGGAGGCAGGGGGGCATCGCGGGATGTTTCTCTCGGATGATCTCAATAGCCAACTAGGCACCTTCGCCCTGGTGCCGCAGATCGTGCAGTCGGTGGGAATTCCGGTCATTGCGTCCGGCGGCATCGCCGACTCCAAGGGGGTCGCGGCCGCCCTGAGGCTGGGCGCTGCCGGCGTCCAGGTCGGGACCTCGTATCTACTTTGCTCCGAAGCCACCACGAGCCCGGTGCATCGCAGCGCCCTGCAGGGAAAGGCGGCGCAGCTCACCGCGCTTACCAATGTCTTCAGCGGACGGCCGGCCCGAGGCATCATGAACCGTCTCATGCGGGAACTCGGGCCCCTCAGCGCTGTCGTACCGGCTTTCCCGCTGGCAAGTTTGGCACTGGCTCCCTTGCGCGCCAGGGCTGAGAGCCTCGCAAAGGATGATTTCTCGCCCCTGTGGGCCGGGCAAAACGTCAGCGGGTGCCGTGAGGTTTCAGCTGCCATTCTTACCCTGGAGCTGGCGAGTGCACTCCCGATCATTCCCGGTTAAGGGGGATGGGCCGGGGAAACGGTCTTTATTGTGTCAATAGCATGGTTAGTTAAACTCTAAAGGAGGCATCACTATGGGAACCAAGGGACGTGAAATCATCGGGATGGACGTAGACGAGCTTATTAACCTGTTGCGCAAGGCTTATAGCGACGAGTGGCTCGCCTATTACCAATACTGGCTGGGGGCCAAGCTGGTCAAGGGGCCGATGAAGGACGCCGTCGGCGCCGAACTGCTGGTGCACGCCGGCGAGGAACTGCTCCACGCCGACCTGCTGGCTATGCGCATCATCCAGTTGGGTGGCACGCCAGTCACCAAGCCCGAGGACTGGTACAAGTACACCAACTGCGGTTACGAAGCCCCGGATGATCCCTTTGTTCAGACCCTGCTGCAGCAAAATATCAAGGGCGAGCAGTGCGCCATCGGCATGTACAAGCAGCTGATGGACCTCACCCGTGAAAAAGATCCTGTCACTTACAACATGCTGCTGACCATTTTGCAGCAGGAAGTGGAGCACGAGGAAGACCTGCAGGCTTTACTGGAAGACTACGAATTGCTGGTCAAGGTCATGAGGGGCGAGCAGTAACCTAGCCCAAGCGAGCTTTTTAGGGGCACCCC
>JGI24143J45723_1001094_pt1 | contig 13337 bp, 8 predicted proteins | sample BarGraIncu00432A_FD_45723 | JGI IMG/M metagenome (IMG submission 45723)
TGCTAGTAAAATATAAAAATCTCGCTTGTCAAGATACTTAATGTGATTTCTAAGATATTTCCCCTTTCATGTAATAATTGTTATGCTGCTGCTACATTGCGGTAAAAATAGATGAGTTAGGGGTTACATAATCAAGACCTTGATGGTCCAGTTTATTGTACCATGCCCAATAGTAGACCTTTTTAAGGTGTCTACTCTATAGGGTACATTTTAATTAGTATGAGGTGCTACTTTTTTATTTGGAAGGATGGTGTCAGTTTAAGGTGCGGTTCTTGCGATATACATAATTTGAATTACATTTTTAAAGCGATACATTACTATATTATAAAGGATAAAATAAAGACTAGATAGATAAATAATATGTATCCTTGACGGAGTGCTTTTTTGTGCCAACGGCGACAGCGGAGGAAGACAATATTTGGGGTAAGGAACTTTCCCTATGCCTTTTGGTAGAGATTCACTAATATAGAAAAAAATCTGTGAGGCCTTGAAGTTATTGCAATGATAAAATAATAAAATCTTTTGTTAATGTATACCTTTTGGTAGATGCTAAATTTTTGAATATAGCTTAACATAATAAACAGGGAAACGGACGCTCTATCCTAGACCAAACGGTCACCCCATCCTAAGGGAGGCCTCAATTTCTCTCGTAAGAATCATATAATGCCTATGGTTAGAAGTAATATTAAATGATTGAGATAATAGTACAATTCTGTTGAGAGCAATATTGAATTTAACAAATGCATAGAGAATGATAGAGAAGATGGATAATATTGTAGATTTATAAAAGGGGAAAATAAATTATGTTCAAAAATATGAAAGTTCGTACGAAGATCATTACAGGTTTCTCAGTACTATTGGGGCTTATGCTGGTAACAATGTCCATAACATTTTATAATGTGGGGCAAATGCAGCATTCTACAGGCTATATTGTGGAAGATGCTATTCCACTTGCAAGACTGACTGACCGAGTTTTACTGAATTTAATAAATGAAGAAAGCGGTATTCGTGGGTTCATTGCGAGCAATGGCGATGAAGAGATGCTGGGGGCTTATAACAACGGTCGGAAAGACTTAGAGATTGCCCTAAAAGAGAGGGAGCCCTTCTTGGTTAATCATCCGACAATGGACCGAATTGTAAAAGATGAATCAAGTCCCGCTATCGAAGCAATCAATAAATATTTTGAAAGCCAAATTAACTTAGTGAGAACCGGAAATGTAGAGGAAGCCCGCAAACGACTTGGAGATGGGAAGGGATTGTTTGCTAAATACCGTGAGGCCAATACTAAGGTGCAAGCTGATGTTAATGCCGTGACCAAAAGGGATAGTGACGCAGCCACTTCAGCAGCAACAACTACAAAAATGGCCTCCATCGCCGTATTCATTATCAGTCTGATGACAGGACTTACAATCGCGATCCGTTTATCTAAAGACATAGCCAATCGATTGAATGTCAACGTGAAAGCTCTAAGCGAGGTCGCAAGTGGCAATTTATCAATTGANGAAATACACGTCCAAAGCCAAGATGAAATCGGAGAAATTGGCCTTTCCGTTAACGTTACTGTCAAAAAATTGCGGGATCTAGTCGGTATAGTAGCTCAAACTACCCATCAGGTGGCGGCCTTATCGGAAGAATTGACGGCAAATGCTGGACAGTCGGCCCAAGCGGCTGAGCAGGTCGCAATTTCGATTGCCACGGTAGCCACTGGCTCTGAGCATCAGAATAGTGTCGTTGTTGGTGCTTCGGCAATTGTTGAACAAATGGCGGAAAACAGCCAAGAGATAGCTATAAATACCAACACGGTTGCTCATTCCTCTGAAAAAGCGGCGGCAGCGGCGAAAGAAGGCGGAGAAATAATTGGTCGGGCGGTTACCCAAATGAATAGCATTGAAGAAAAGGTGAATGGGTCAGCCCAAGTAGTCACCCAGCTGGGTGAACGGTCAAAAGAGATCGGGCAAATCGTTGAAACAATTTCCGATATTGCTGGTCAGACAAATTTGCTGGCACTTAATGCTGCAATTGAGGCCGCACGAGCGGGAGAACAAGGTAGGGGTTTTGCAGTGGTCGCTGAGGAAGTAAGAAAACTAGCTGAGAAATCCCAGGATGCAGCCAAACAAATTGCGAGTCTGATTGGGGAAATTCAAGTCGAAACCGCTAAGGCGGTAGATTCGATGTGCGAAGGGACAAAGGAAGTGAAAATTGGTAGTGAGAGTGTTGCTTCCGCTGGCCAAGCCTTTAACAATATCGTGATGTTGATCAATGAGGTTTCTGGTCAGATTTTGCAAATTTCTACAGCTACTCAGCATATGGCAGGAGGGAGCCAGAAAGTTGTTGACGATATGCATCAAATAGCTACCGTTAGTAAGGGAAATGCAGCTGAAGCCCAGACCGTTTCTGCAGCAGCCGAAGAACAGTTTGCGTCAATGGAAGAGATTGCTTCAGCGAGTGAGTCTCTTGCAAAACTGGCCGAGGATTTGCAAGCGGCGGTGATCAAATTCCGCATATAATCAGTTGCCGCAATCTCTTTATGCCCTTGTTGCGGTCGTGAGTTTGATCGTCCCTCTGGAGGTCGTTCTGTCTGTTACGGCCTCACAAGATCAGTCTTAATCCAGCTAGGCTTGAACGTTTAAAAAAGTCAACGGAGTCAAGGGAATCCGTTGACTTTTTGCGCTAGCTTAACTATTTAAAATCTCTGCAACAACTCTGCATGATAAGCCTGTAAGTCCTTTACAGAGGATCTAGAAGTAGTCATTGGATTTCTGGAGGAGTTAGGCACTGTATTTAAAACGACTACGGAGAAAAGTGAAGACATTGCCACCACCCCTGTTGATAAGGCTAGGGTGCCATTTGAAAGCCAAAAGATTTCATCAGAGGCACTGTGTTCGAAAAAAGATATGAAACGGCACCCGCGTAAGCGAGGTGCCGTTTCATATCTTCCCCAACTTGGGACCAATCATAATAATGAAGTTTACTTGACCTCAATTCTCTATCCAGTTAAGTGTAACCCATCCATCATCAGCAAGTAAATACAAGAAACAGTTAATGGGGCTATAAAGAGGCTTTAAATAGGTTNCTATACATCCCTGTTTTGCCTATTATTTTNCATTTAATAACTAAATTATTGTGATGACTCCTAGATTCTCTTATTTTATTAGTTTGTAAATAGAATATTGGAAGGTTGTTATTTTAAAAAAAGACTGAGAACTAAGAAAGAACAAGGATTTGACGTAGAGCGAATAAAAAACATCTTAAAACATCCTGGTTATAAAAAAAATGGCATAATAATTGCAATAGTAAAATGTATCGAATTGTATGGAATAATTAAAATATTTCATAGAGAATAAATATAGGCCCTTCGGTCTAAAAAAGGAGATTGTTAAACAAGGCAATATAATAATCATTTGTAAAATAGAAAAATTCACTACAAATAAGGGCACTATAATGGATTACGGTGTGACTCAATATAACAAATAAAAAGGTGGCAAATCTTATGGATCATAAATTATCTAAAGATGCTTATGGTGGTGTAGCTGGTAAAGACTACGTTCCTTATATTTCGAGTGGTTCTAACTCTGGTGGAAATGTTGTGGTATTAATCATTGGTATTATTTTGGCTGTTTTATTCGCAGCATCGACTGCCTATTCAGGTATGAAATCAGGTCTTACAGTTGCGGCAGGTATACCCGGGTCTATCATCGGTTCAGGATTTATAGCTGCATTTGCAAAGCAAAAAGGTATCCTTGGCAAAAACTTACTTCAAGGCATGTCAAGTGGTGGCGAATCTGTTGCCAGTGGCATTATATTCGTTTTACCAGCCATCCTGTTAATAGGTTCTCAAGTTAGTTTCTTAGAAGGTTTTGTTGTTGGTGTAGGTGGAGTTTTATTTGGTGTAGGAGCCGCTTCGCTGGTTTACAATTATTTAATTGTTGAAGAACATGGTAAATTAATGTACCCAGAGTCAATGGCCATATCTGAAACACTTGTTGCTTCAGAAGGTGCTGGAGAATCAATGAAGTACATGGGAATCGGTTTTGGAATTGGTGGTCTTCTAACCGTTGTAACGGAGTCATTTTTGAATGTGGCAAACAACATGATCAGCTTCGTAAATGAAAGCTTTTATAAATGGCGATTTCAAGTTGAAGTCAGCCCAATGTTATTAGGTATTGGATTTATAGTTGGCTTGGAAGTGTCTTTAACGATGTTTGCAGGATCCATATTATCAAACTTTTGTATTATGCCTCTAATCGGTTATTTTGCTGAACTTGGACGAGAAGGTGCAACTGTATGGAATAGCCCTAGCGTTGCTATAAGCTCGATGCAGGTTAAGCATATTGCTGGCAGCTATGTAAAATATATCGGTGCAGGCATGATGCTTTCTGGTGGTTTGATAGGTGCGATAAGACTGATACCTACGATCATATCATCGATAAAAGAAACAATGAATGCTAAAGCTGGAAATGGAGCTGATAGTTCATCTGCTGGAAACATGATATTGNTTGGTGGTATAATTCTAGCTTTCATAGGGGGCTTTGTAGTATCCGGTGGTAATATAATAATGGCAATAGCAGCTGCTATTTTATCATTATTCTTATCATTATTATTTGTTATCGTTGCAGGCCGTTTAACCGGTACAATAGGAACTTCAAACCTTCCTGTTTCTGGTATGACGATTGCTTCGATCGTTGTCGTCACATTATTATTTCTTATAATGGGATGGGTAAGTCCTGAAGACAACAAATCACTACTGTTATTTGGCACATTTATAGTTACTGCTATATCAATGGCTGGTGGTTACTCACAATCACAAAAAGTGACATATGTAATCGGTGGTAACAAGAATGAAATGCAGAAATATTTTACTATTGCTAGTATCTTTGGTGTTGCCGTAGTAGTTAGTACGATATTATTACTTTCCAACCAACTTTCAATGACGGGTGATAATGTCCTATTTGCACTGCCTCAGGCTAATTTAATGTCGACATTAACGGATGGTATCATGTCAGGTAAATTACCGTGGGTTATGGTTATTGTGGGCGCTGTTATGGGAGTCGTTTTATTCTTATTAAAACTTCCTGTCATGACAGTGGCAATCGGATTCTATCTGCCAATCTCCACAACTTCTATCATATTATTAGGTGCATTAGTTAAAATATTCGTAGAAAAAACCTGCAAATCTGAAAAAGAAAAAGAGACCAAAGTTTCCAATGGTATTAGTTTATCTTCTGGACTTGTTGCTGGTGGTTCCATAATAGGACTTATTGGTATCATACTTCAAGTAACAGGTGTTATAAAGGACGGTAGTCCAAGTGGATTTGCGGCTTCTAATGAAATGGCATTTATAATGTTAATAGGGCTAGTTGTCTTAACGATCATACCTATCATTAGCGGCAAGGTGAAAAATGCACAGAAATAATGAAGAAATTTTAAGTATAATATTTAAAAGGACTGATAGCTTAGAATACGAAGTAAGTCCNGACAATANTGTTATTATGCTTGAAAAACAANATTTCAAAATCCAAAGATTCTTCAGAAANATTAAATTTAGAATTCCGAAATATAAAAAAACATATCTGGACGAATATGGGAGCTACGTATTTTTACTGATAGATGGTATGAGAACAGTAAAAGATATTGGAGAAAGTCTTGAAGCAAAGTTTGGTGATAAAGCTCACCCTCTTTATGAAAGATTATTATTATTCTTAAACCATATGGATGTTAATTGTCACTATATAGAAAAAATACATTCTTAATAAATAAAGATGGCACTACGCTGTAGTTGTCATCTTTATTTATTAGTAGAAGCCCCTGGACTTCGACAACAAATTCAGCCCTTCACAATAATCTAGAAGGCACATCTTTGGTAAGTCTGTGCCTCTCATAATTGTGACCAGATTGTTATTAAGAAGGTAGTGGTAGGATTGAGCGTTTCATCCAATTCACAAAATTAAGTCCTTTGGCGGTGAGGCAGCTGCCGCGCCTCCCTACTTGGGAATTGACTAAGCTAAGTTCGTTGAAGACTAGTAGCAATCGTCTGATTTCACTTTCTGTAATGGTGGATAATGAAGCGGCGCATTCAATTTCAAGAGATTTTCTGCCTGCACCAAGGGCGTGGCGAGAGAGAATAGTGAGTAATTGATAGGCCTTTTCTTTGTCACAGTGGGTAGAAAGATAAGTGAATTCTTGGCTGAAATCTGTACAGGTATTCAGAATATACGTAGGAAGGTTGTCAATGTCCACAGTATCGGTTTCCATAAATGAAATAAATGCTGCTGTATTTATCAACTCGCGAACATTGCCTGGCCACGTATATTTTATTAATGCATTTTCCGCTTCGGCAGTAAGAATAATTTTTTTGCAGTGATGGTCTTGCATAAGAATATGAAGTAAATGGATGACATCTTCCGGGCGTTCTCTCAGGGAAGGAATCATAATAGGGAGAACATTCAGGCGGTAGAATAAGTCTTGGCGAAAGCAACCTTTCTGCATTTCAGCCTGCAAGTCTTTATTGGTGGCGGCAATCACTCGAAGATCTACGTCTATGACTCGCTGAGAGCCGACACGCATAATTTGGCGTTCCTGAAGTACCCTGAGCAGACGTACTTGCACAGACATGGGCATATCTCCTACTTCATCTAAAAAAATGGTACCATTGTTAGCCTGTTCGAATAAACCAGATTTTCCTTCTTTGATGGCTCCGGTAAAGGAACCCGCTTCGTAACCAAAAAGTTCGCTTTCTAATAAGCTTTCTGGAAAGGAAGCACAATTGATAGCAACAAATGGATAGATGGATCGAGGGGAAGCAGCATGAATCGAATGAGCGATCAGTTCTTTGCCTGTACCAGTTTCCCCTGTAATGAGTACAGTAAAATTTGTCGGAGCAAGTCTTTTGGCGAAATTGATGCAGTCCTTCATCTTAGGTGACTTTGTTTGGATATTTGCGAAGGTATAGCGGGTTACCAGCCCTTTAGTTCGCAACTTGCTTGCAAGACTTTTTTCTAAATGGCGAATATGGGTTACTTCTTGGAAGTTGTAGTATATCCCGGCTGGCTCGCCAAGATGTTCAATTTTGCTGCTATTTACAAGTAAAGAACGATCCTTGAATTGGATGAGCTCGTCAATATGTATGCTTTCGTTTGAATCTTGGAAAAATGAATTGTCAATCACATTTAAGAAATGTTTTCCAATCACACTATCATTGATTCCAAAGAGTTGGCGGAACTTTTTATTGTATAGTAAAATAAAATTGTCCTTATCCGTGAGCAAGATTCCCTCATGGGATAAATTTACAATGGTATCGAGTTGAATATTTTTCATAAAAAGATCTTTATATTGACTCTTAATGCCGTTTTCCATTGTAACGATCATATCTGAGTATTTGATAAGGCGTCTACTTGTTTCTTGTGTATCTATATTGAAGTAGCTCAATATAGATAAAAATGTAGAAATATCGATACAGCGGTGACCTACGTCAATCATTATTTTGATATGGGATGGAACAATACTTGCCTCGCCTAGGGTAATGGCAATATTGATATCCAAGAAGTCTTTTTGGCTATCATAAGGGATAAGGTTGAGGTGAGAAATACCGATCTGGTATAGAAAGGCTACTGCATCACTAGTGGTTTCTGGTGAGTCGTTAACCACTAATACGTTAGCTCCTTTGGGGATCGCAGTAATTTTAAAAATTTCACTACTCGGGAGAGTACGGCGTAAGACGATAATACGGCTATTGGCAGAAATATAATTTTGAGCGCGCATTGCATGGCTTTGGGCTGTTACAACAACTACGTCATCGTTGATGATATCGCCAGGGTTGAAATAGGATAAATAGTAATTATTTATAATTACGTAATCTTTAAATACTTTTTCCAAGTTGCTTTGGATAAATTCGTTAAGGTCGGATGGAACTAAAGTAAGGATACCAATGGATTTCATTTTTCGATTAATCCTCCTTTTCCCCCAATTGTCAGTCCTTGCATTTTAGATGGACTGAATATTATGGAAATAATTTAGGGAAAGCGTAATAGGTTAGAAACAGGTGAGTATTGGCTCCTGTTATTCCTCATTTTATGACTATTCTATCATGATTGTCCTTATTTTAACAGTTACTCAACATAAGTTTGGGCAACTGTTATCTTTTTACCACTTGAGAGTATGAGCCAATATGACTCTCTGTTAAAAAGAGTTAAAATATCTTTGCTTACTAAAAGTTATAGACGTTTCTGGCACAGTATTTGCAATATAAACAGATAAATGCCACTTCACCATTCCAGTTTATAAAATTATTATTTGGGAGGGAAAAAATAGGATTTTGGGATAGTATAATGACATAGATTTAGTTGCATATCTCCTGAAGATACAGCGAGAATCATTCATTTTACATGCAAATTTGCTTACAAGGGAGAACTTCCATGAAAAAAAACATCGTAATTATTGGAACAGGAGGTACGATTGTCGGCAAGGCTTCCTCATCGACAGAAACCCTTCACTATACGTCGGCTGTAGTATCTGTCAACAGCCTAATTGAGGAAGTCCCAGAAATACACGATATTGCCAATGTAACGTGTGAGCAACTATCTCAAGTAGACAGCGGTGATATGACATGTGAGATATGGCTGGCATTAGTTGCGCGTATTAATGAAATGTTCGCCTCCAAAGAAGTGGATGGAATCGTTATCACTCATGGAACTGACACACTGGAAGAAACCGCTTATTTTCTGCATTTGCTAGTAAAAAGTGAAAAACCTGTCGTACTAGTTGGAGCCATGCGCCCTTTTACTGCTATAAGTGCCGATGGACCAATGAATCTATATAAAGCAGTCATGCTTGCGTCAAGTCATGAAGCAATTGGGAAAGGTGTGTTGGTTTCCTTCAACGATACCATTAATTGCAGCCGTGAAGTTACCAAAACCCATACGTTGCTGCAAGATAGCTTTCAAGCCTTGGATTTAGGATATCTAGGCTATATGCAGGGGGAAAAACCTCATTTCTATCGACTTCCAGCACGCAGACATACTACATCTTCGGAATTTAATGTTACAGGATTGACAGATTTGCCTCAAGTTGAGATTCTTTATGGCTATCTAAACAGTAGCCCGGTGTTAGCGGAGGCCGCAGTACAAGCAGGAGCTAAAGGCATTGTTTATGCTGGCGTAGGTAATGGGAACATGTCTCAAAGTGTAAGAAATACACTTGCAAGCATTGAAAAGCAAGGTGTCGTTATTGTTAGGAGTACTCGCGTCGGCAGTGGAATTGTTACTCGTAACGGTGCCGTCGATGACGACCTTTATCATTTTGTCGCATCTGATACTCTTAGTCCGCAAAAGGCCAGGATACTACTGATGTTGGCTTTGACAAAAACCAATCATTCTGATGAAATACAACGAATGTTTTGGGAGTACTAAAAAATATTTAAGGAGGCTTTTATCTTGGATATTGCAGTCATCGGTATATCTGCGAGTATGCTGATTAGCAATAGACCATGATTTGTTTTTTAAAAACAAATGCTGTAAATAGTAGGGGAAAAATGTTTTATGCACAAGTAAATAAAGTAGAAGAATTTTTTGGGGAGGTATAATAATGGTTAACAAGCAACGTGTATTAACAGATTTTTTTGAACTAGTAAAAATTAAATGCTCGACTAAAGATGAACGCCAGGTGTCTGACATACTAAAGGCGCGGTTGGTAGAGTTGGGTATGGAGGTTACAGAGGATAAGACTGGGGAAAAGATTGGTGGTAATTGTGGTAATGTAATTGCTTATACCAAGGGTACTGTCGATGCCCCAGCACTGATGCTGACTGCTCATATGGATTGTGTTGAGCCTTGTGGAGGCATAAAGCCACAACTTAACGATGGTATTATTACTTCTGTTGGTGACACCATACTTGGTGGGGACGATAAGGCTGGTATTGTAGCTATTTTGGAAGCCTTACGTTTGATTGGTGAAAAAAATATTTCTCATGGCCCTATTCAAGTTATCTTTACGGTAGCCGAAGAAGGGGGACTCAATGGTGCCAAAAATATTGACCCCGCAGCATTAAAGGCTGATTTTGGTTATGCTTTTGATTCTGGCGGAGCACCTGGCGAAATTATTAATATGGCGCCTGGCCAAAATAGTATTAACGTAGTGGTTCATGGGAAGAAAGCTCATGCGGGGGTCGCCCCAGAAGACGGTATTAATGCCATTGTGGTCGCTGGTAAGGCGATGGCGGAACTAAATTATGGGCGTATTGATTTTGAAACTACGTCTAATATCGGACTTATTAGTGGTGGTGTTGCCACCAATATTGTACCTGATATGGTAGAACTGAAGTGCGAAGCGCGTAGTCGCAATATGGAAAAACTAGAAATCCAGACTCATTATATGAAAGAAACTTTTGAACGGGTGGCAGCAGCCAATGGGGCCCGTGCGGAAGTGACTGTAGAAAAAGCTTATGGACCTTATGTATTAATGGAAGATGCGCCTGTCGTGACTTTGGCAGTCAAGGCCAGCCAAAGTATTGATCTGACACCAGAAATTAAAGCTACCGGTGGTGGTAGTGACGCTAACTTCTTTAACAACTATGGTGTGCCTACTGCAGTGTTGGGTGTAGGCATGAGTAAGGTACATACAACCGATGAGTATATCAAGGAAGTGGATTTGTACAATAGTGCTGAATTAGTTGTAGCCCTTATAAAAACAGCAGCCGCAATGAAAAAATAATAGTTATATCAGTGCTTTTACATTACTTATTGGTTTTATGTTAAAAACGGGTGGCTTTAATCAGATAGACGATTGGCCTGAGCGTAATGATTTCACAAGAATGAGTACTTTGATCAAGAGAAAAGACTATCAATAAAAACACTTGTTAGCATGACCAACATCTCAAGAGACTATCTAAAAGTATTTATGCTTATGGATAGTCTCTTTTAGTATGTTAAAATGTCCGAAGTCTCCAGTTTTGAGGATCCTGTTGCTTTAATACAACTTTAATATAGTATGCTATAATGATCTATATATATAAAGGTGGTATAGTTAATGTCAGACGTATCAGAAATTGAAGCATTAGTGAAAGCAGCAGAAACGATTCAGAAAATAGTTCCTCTAGATTGTGGTTTTATGGTTTGTGATTCAGAAGGTATTATTATAAAGTATGTTTCGCCAAAAACTTTTAATCTGAATGCAAAAGAAGGAGCTGTAATTGCTAAAGGCGGTACTTTAGGGGAGTGCCTAAGTACTGGTAAACCAGTTCAAAGGACTCTTTCGAAAGAATCCTATGGAATTCCAATTAAGTCGTCCTCATTTCCCATTTATGAAGATGGAAAGTTAATTGGTGGCATTTCAACAGCAATTAGTTTAGCTAATCAACAGAGTCTAATGGAGGCGGCACAAACAATTGCAGCTACCTCTCAACAGATGGCAGCAACAACTGAGGAATTAGCTGCAACAGCAACTCATCTCTCAGAAGGTTTGACAACAATCGGGAATGTAGGTGCAAATATAGAAATTGAAGTGAAAAACACGGATGAAATACTCCGTTTTGTCAGTGATATCGCCGCTAACTCTAATTTACTTGGCTTAAATGCAGCAATTGAAGCTGCCAGGGCAGGAGAACATGGGAAAGGATTTGCTGTTGTTGCAGACGAGATAAGGAAAATGGCTGTTAATAGTGTGGATGCAGTAAAAGACATCAAAGCCATTTTAAATAAGATTAGAATCGAGGGACAAAATCTGAAAGTTGCAGTTGAGGGGAATTCTGTTTTAGCTGAAACCCAAGCAGCGGCTTCACAAGAAATCGCGGCCTCTATGCAATCGTTAGCCTTTTCTGCGACTGAAGTTGAAAAGGTCGCTCAACTTATTTAATATGGATTGAGTGAGAATGGAGACTCTCTTATAATCTTTTTGCCACACCACTGTGGTATTTGAGCAATAATGACAAAAATTTTGGAATCTTAACAGTGCAGTGAGAAGCCTCCTATTGTAGTTGAAGTACACTACAATAGGAGGCCTTTGTCATGCCTCGAAATATGGGTCTGAAGAGGGCTCTGGCTGTTGCTGCATCTAATAGTTAACCGCTTTATTTAGTATTTATTAATTATACGTAGTAATCTTATTTTCCACTCCGTTACATTTTAACAACATGATAACGATCAAAACCTTCTCTTTACACACAGTATTAGTAGGTGGTAATATGAAGTTTAAGTTATTGAGTGCTAAGATGATACAGATGTGAATTGAGGTAATTAGAATGAAAAAAAATGAGGATTTGAGAAGAGGGTTTGTTTCAGCAATTGGCGCATACTCTCTCTGGGGGATATTGCCAATCTATTGGAAATTGGTATCCAACGTTCCAGCCCAAGAGATTTTAGCACATCGTATATTATGGTGCCTTTTCTTTATGTTGGCAGTCGTTTTTGTTATGAATCGAAAAAAGCAATTGTATGAAGAAGTAAGTCAGTTAGTCCATACGCCGACTAAATTATTGGCAGTAGTAATGGGAGATCTTTTCATCACTGTCAATTGGTTTGTTTATATTTGGGCAGTCAATGATCACCGAGTGATTGAAACAAGCTTAGGTTATTATATTAACCCACTGTTTAGTGTTTTGCTAGGAATTGTATTTCTCAACGAAAGGCTATCTTTAGGGCAGATCATCTCTGTTACACTTGCGGCTAGCGGTGTATTTTATATGACGACACACTTTGGAAGTATACCCTGGGTTGCAATCATGTTGGCGGTCTCTTTTGGCTTATATGGATTGTGCAAAAAAGTAGCAGCTCTATCGCCTATTACAAGCATTACCTTAGAGACCCTCATCATAGCACCTTTTGCGTTATTGTATCTTTTATATTTGGACTATCATGATCTTGGAAGTTTTGAAAGTTTGTCTCTCACTGCTATATTTTTAGCCGGGAGCGGCGTAGTGACAGCGATTCCTTTATTATTATTTGCGAATGGTGCCAACAAGTTATCTTTGACAATGCTTGGATTTATTCAATATTTATCACCGACCATCGCACTATTATTAGGGATATTCTTGTATCATGAGTCGTTTACTGAAGTTCATTATGTGTCATTTGGTCTCATTTGGACAGCTTTGTTAATTTTTTCCGTCTCTAATACAAAATTATTCCTAAAAGGTGAGATGTTGCTACGAGACTTTGCCGTGAGGGTAAAAGAACATCGCCCATGTAAAGAGGAAAAATAAATCCCTAGCTAATAGCAATTACGTCTAAATTCAAGGCACCGCCTTACCTTAATTGGTAGGGCGGTGCTTGTTTGTCTTCGCATTAATGATCTGATGGCAAAATAATTCCCAAATAACCTAAATACATTTTAAGATACATACTAGGAGG
>JGI24143J45723_1001098_pt1 | contig 13311 bp, 7 predicted proteins | sample BarGraIncu00432A_FD_45723 | JGI IMG/M metagenome (IMG submission 45723)
CCCCCCGACCCTCCCCCGCCAGGGGGGAGGGAGAGTTTAAGCCAGATGGAATCGTTAATTTAAGGGCAGTGCCCCTTGCAAGGGAGGGAGAGTTTCTAGAAAGGGTGGGTTGGCGCGACTGGCCTGCCTCGCGCCATCCTCCCCGCCGACGGTGAAATAAAAGGTGGCGCCCTCCCCCGGCGCACCGACCCCCCACACTTTCCCACCCAGGCGCCCCACCATGTTGCGCACCATGGAAAGCCCCAAGCCGTGCCCGGCGAATTTAGAATTATCGTGCAGCCGCTGGAACGGTGCAAAGAGCCGCTCAGCAAAAGCCATATCGAAGCCGTCGCCGTTGTCTGCGACAAAATAGGCACCGTCGCGCACCCCGAACCCTATGGTGCTCTCCGCTTGGGCGGCGCTGTACTTCCAGGCATTGCCGAGCAGGTTCTCCATGACACTGGTTAAAAGGCCCTGGTCCCCAGTGACGACGACGCCCTCCTCGATCTGCACCGTAACCCTCCGCCTGGGGTCGGTAACCTTGAGGTCGCACATGATGCGCCGGGCCAGCTGGCTCAAATCGACCGGCTCCAGGACCAGTTCCAGCAGCCTTACTTCGGAAAAATCAAGCATCCGGTCCAGGGTCGCCTCCATCTGCTCCCCGCCTCGTATCATCGAATCGAGGTACTGCTTGGCCGTTTCGTCGAGTTGCTCCGCGTGGCCACCGAGCAGCAGTTCGCCGTAGCCGTAGATAACCCTGAGCGGAGTGCGCAGATCATGAGAGACGGAGTCGTAGAGAAATTCCAGTTCCTCATTGGCGCGGGAAAGCTCTGCCGTACGCTCCTCCACCCGCCTCTCCAGCTGTTCGGACGCCTTCCTGAGCTGTTCCGAGAGATCACGCTCATTGGCAAGACGCATGGCGTTCCTGATGGCAATCCCGACCACCGGGGCGACACCCTGGATCAGGGTAAGATCGTTTTGCAGCAGTTCCCCTGCACGGTTCCAGTCGTCGACAGCCAGGATGCCGAGCGACTCCCCCTCGCAAACAATCGGCGCACAGATAAACGAGCGTACCCCAAGGGCGTTGAAAAAGTCGAAGTGATCCGGGTCTACCTGGGGAGCGATGTTTGCTAAATCGTTGACCAGCATGCATTTCTGCTCATTGAAGCAGTGGGCAAAGATGCCGGTGAAGGCCGGGCCATCGACAAGATGCTCCAGGCGCTCCAGGCCTCGATGAACCTCCGGATCCAGACCGAAGCTGCTCCTAAGCAGCAGCGCACTGCGCTCGCGGTTGGCAAGCAACACCACGCCGCGGCCGTAGTTGAGCCGCTTATGCAGCACCTGGTTCACGCTGTTAAGGATTTCGTCCAGATCGGTCCGCTTGGAAATGACTTCCCCAATTTCGTTGATCAGCAGGGCGCTGTCATAGTTTCCCTTGATCTGGTCCAGAAGTTTCTCGCTTGAGGCGCGCACCCCCTCCATGGAGGTAACCAGGGAGGTGCGCTCGACACGCTGGATCCAGACGATAAGCGTCAGGAAGACCAGCACCGACCCCAGGAAAGAGGTCCCGAGGAGGGTGCCCGGCGCGAGTAAAAAAGCGCATAGCGCCACGGGAAGCAGCATGGAAAATGACAGGCGGCGCATCAGGATCAGACGATCGGCGGCGGATGCCTCCCAGGAAATCAGGTAGCGGCAGACCGAGGCGCCCTGAAAAACGCACTCGTCGTGGCGCACCTCCGGAAGGCGGTAACCAAAGAGCAGGAATATCGCCTCGAAAAAACCGATCCGGTTGTTGCACTGGAATGGTTTTTCGACGACCCCCTCCTCAAAGGTGACCGTCACCTCGATCTGGCGCGGGCCCAGCTTGCGTGCGCTATAGTGTGAAGAACGGCTGACACTGGCGACCAACCTGTTAAGCATGGTAAACACGGTTTCCGGGCCGGCGAGGCTCAGCACTAAATCGCGTAGGATACCGAAAGCGCCCGGGGATCCCGCATAGCGACCAGCCTCGAGGGCGATACTCGGATTGCCGCTTAATTGCACCAGCTTGTCGTGGAAGAGATTGACCTGCCTTTGAGAGAACCAGTGATTATGGTCGGCAATCTCGGATTGCCGCATCCCGGCGTGGCTCAGCAGCTCAGGAATACTGACAAAGGAGTACCTTTCCTTGAGCAGTTTCAGGTAGGAGAGGTAGATCCGGCTGTTGTATAAGGGAGTGTCGAGCGATGCGATTGCCATGGAAACTCCTGAGTCTGGTAACCAGCGGAATACTACGGTGTTTGAGGTGGTAAATCAACGATTTTATCAGCCGCCGCTGTTGTCTCAGGCAACTGACCTTGGCGGGTTTGATAAAGAGAGCAACGCATTAACTTTTTCTTGCTGAAATCGGTTAAATAGCGTAATAAAAGACAGCATTATCTAATACCAGCTCCAGCGAAAGCGTCTGCCTCAGACTGCTGCGACGGGCGTGAGGTACCGGGCGGCTCCGTTTTGGCGGCACGATATTTGCAGACACTGGTTGGTTTTCCTCAATAGGTACCCTGCCCAAATTGAAGGGCAGTGCTTTTTTTTGCATTTTATCGATTGGCCCATGCCCCCGGCCCGCTTTCTGGAGTTCACAAGCTGTGAAAAATGAACCCGACATAGACCAGCTGGAAGAGATGCTAGCGGGCATCAAGGGTTCACTCACCTCCCTTTCCCCCTACAATTTGACGCTGTACCGCAGTCGTGGGAGCGAACCTGCCGATTCTGCGCGTTTTTCTTGCTGCTGTGCGCTGGTACAGGATTCCGTCAGTAACGATGTGGCGCGCAATTTCTTCGCCAAAGATCTGGCGGGTTATTTTGACGAGGGGGTTCCGGCCGTCTGCCGCTACGGTGGCGCCTTCTTCGGCTTTGTTGTCCCATTTGCGCGCGACGGTGACAATTTTTGTCTCGTCGGTGACGGAGTCAGAGACACTTCGATAGATCTTTGGCAACTTGCCGCCTTATCACGTAAGGGAGGGACCGATGTTTTTTCACTTTTCCCTCACGTGGAAACACTTTGTACCGCGACTCTTCGGGAGGTAGAAGGGGTCGCACGCGAGGTGGCGAAGGAGATCTGCAAATCCAACTTCTGCGCCAAAAAGGAAAGTGAAAGAGCTGAACCGGTGGGAAGCGCCGCCGAGCCTTGTGAGCGGAAACCCGCCCCGCAGGGTTTCGTCGACGACCGCCTGGCCGCGGTTTCCGTTTTTCTGGAACAGATGGAACACACCAAGACCCTGACAGAGACCATCGCCATCGGCTGCGAGACGATCGTCACCCTGGTCGCCCCCCCGAAGGTCGCCCTGGCACTGCGCCAGGCCGACGGCACTTCCTTTGCCGTGAGCGGGCTCTGGGGACTGCCAGACGAGCTCGGGAGCCTGCCCGCGTCAGCGGCCGAGGCCTTTTTGTCCCGGGACAAGGTGAAAGCCACGGTACTTTTCGACGCCGAAATGCGGCGGGCGCTTCCCGGATTGCGCGCAACCCTGGCCACCTCCTTTCCGCTGGACTCGCGGGGCGAGCGTCTCGGGTTTCTCACCATAATCGACAGCGATCTCAGCGCCTCCGACCTTTTGGCCGTCTCCATGCTGGCGCACGGCATGGCATCCAGGATGGCCCAGCTCGTCAAGGATGCGGAGCAGTCGCGGGCGAGTTCCCTGTCAGGGCGCCTGCTTTCGCTTACCAACACCCTGCTGCAAGCGACCAGCAAGGATGATCTCTACAAAACCATACTGGAAATAGCGGCGGACCTGCTCAGCGCGTCCCAAGGCTCGATCATGCTGATCGACAAGAATGGCGAAACGATGCACATCGTTTTCACCAAGGGAATGACCCTGCACATTGCCCAGTGCCTCCCCATGAAGGTTGGCAAGGGGATCGCCGGCAAGGTTGCCCAGACCGGTGAGCCGCTGCTGGTCAACGACGTGGAGAAGGACAGCAGGGTTGCCATGATCAACCGCCCCCGATTCAAGTCCAAGGCGCTCATCTGCATTCCCCTGAAGCTCAAGGAGAAGGTCATCGGCGTGCTGAACCTGTCGGACAAGGCAGACCTTGCCCCCTTCACCCATGCCGACATGCAGCTTTTAACCTCCTTTGCCAACCTCGCCTCGCTCATGATAGAACGAACCCTGGTGCTGGAAGAATCGGTGCGCTTCGAGCAGCTCTCGGTAACCGACGCGCTGACCGGCCTCTACAACCGGCGCTTCCTGAAAAGCCGCATCGAGGAGGAACTGAACCGGAGTAACCACCAGGGACTCGGCCTGTCGATACTTTTTATCGATCTCGACTTCTTCAAGAACTACAACGACGTATGCGGGCACCTGGCAGGCGACGAGGCGCTCAGGCGCACTGCCGCCATCATTCAGGCTTCGCTGCGGGAAATGGACACGGTAGCCCGCTACGGGGGGGAAGAATTCTGCGCCCTGCTCCCCGGCACCTCGAAAGCCGAGGCGCTGCTGGTGGCCGACCGCATCAGGAGCGAGATCGCCAACGAGAAATTCTCCGGCGAGCAGAGCCTCCCCCTCGGGAGGCTGACGGCAAGCATCGGAGTCGCCTCGTTTCCCGAGGACGGCCGCACCTACACTTCACTGATCCACGCCTCCGATATCGCCCTTTATCAAGCCAAGGCAAACGGACGTAACCGCGTGGTTGCCGCGCAAGGCGCCTCCCCGGTCTCCCCTGCGGTCCCCGTCAGTCAAGCCGCCAGCGCCCCCCCTCCCACACCCGTCCCGTCGACAGCGCCGGTCCCTCCCGCCGCCAGAACCTTTGATTTCAACTCGTACCTTGAGGAAACGGAGTCTCTGCGTCACAAGGGTTGACTTTTACTGTCAGAACTACTTGCTTTTTGCTCACATCCCCTACCTTTCATAGCTTTCCTGTCACCCCACGCATCAAGAGAAGCCCCGCCATTGTTTGCACATGACTCCCCGGATGACTATCTGACATTCTCATTCAGAGTTCTTGATCGCCACTAAATTCATTACTTTTAATTCATGCTATCTTATTTTTTCAACTCTAAACCTGGCACGGGAAACCGGGCACAATCTCTTTCACAGTCGTTTACATCACGGTCAAATTCGGGATTCCGTATGGCATCCACAGCACCAATCAAGAGCATTCTTTTGTGGTGAAAGTTCTCTAGTTTTGTGTTATTAGTAGTAGGGTTTTTACTGACAGCGGCTCTTAGACTTGAACATTCTTCACGCAAAACACGACAAGGTTTAATACAGTTATGTGCCTTGGGTTGCCAATGCAGAATCTATCGAGGATCAAGCATGGATAGCGCGCGTAAAATACTGCAATTCATCCGCCCCGGCACAATCATTGAATTCCCCCAGGACAACGAAAAGGAAATCCAGCAGCCCAAGCTGATCAACCGACTGAACTACCTTAATTTTCAGGATGGTTCCCTGCTGGTCAACTTCAAACATACTAAATTCGCCAGGACGATGTCGCTGGAAGCAAGACCGCTCCCCTGCCAGGACGACCTACTAGAATGCATCTGGGTTGACCCCTCGGATGTACAGCAAAAGATCAAATCCTCCACCTTTGAAAACCTCTTCGTCATAGACGGGTACAAGCTGGTGGTGGTAGCCCCCACCATGCTTGAACTTACCGAGCGCGGCATATCCTTTCGCCTGCCGGAAACTGCCCGCGAGGTCTGTTACCGCAAGGTGCGCAGACACCTCTGCGACGGGGTGAACGCCCAACTCATGCAAAACAGCGCGCTTTTCGACGGCGTGCTGCTTGACTTCAATGCGGTCTCCTTTCGCGTCGAGGTGGCCGCCAAGCCCCCGCAGACCTTTCAATGGCTCGACGCGGACCTCCCGGTGAACGTGGTATTCTTCAACGAGAGCGGCGCCCACTACTCCGGCGAGTGTCGCATCCTCAAGCAGAATTCCGGGCAGAAAGTGCGGACCTTCGTGCTGGAACCGACCCAGCTGCAAAAACCGAGATTCAAGCCCAAAACCTACCGCAGCACCCGCCAGGAACTGGTGCCGTCGCCCCAGATCATCTTCAGTCATCCCTTGACCGGCAAGCAGGTCGACCTCAGGGTAACTGACCTGTCGGGTGGCGGATTTTCCGTGGAAGAGGATTCCAGCAATTCGGTCCTGCTCCCCGGCATGGTCATCAAAAGCGCCGAGTTGAAGTTCGCCAACAGCTTTTCCTCCTGCTGCCAGGTACAGGTCGTGTACCAGCGCCCGGTGGCAACGGATCCCAACACGGTGCGCTGCGGCCTGACCATCCTCGACATGGACATCCAGGAACACGTGAAGCTCCTTTCGCTCATCTACCAGGTGAACGAGCGCAACTCGTATCTTTGCAACAAGGTCAACATGGATCAACTCTGGCAGTTTTTCTTCGAGACCGGCTTCATCTACCCGAGGAAATACGGCCATATCAAGGCGAACAAGGAAAAGTACCGCGAACTGTACGAAAAGCTCTATACCCAGCACCCCCGCATAGCGCGCCATTTCATCTACCAGGAACGGGGCACCATCCTGGGCCACATGGCGACCATACGTTTCTTTGAAAACTCCTGGATGATCCACCACCATGCCGCCTCCAAGCAGGAGTCCAACCGCGCGGGGATCGTCGTGCTGAACCAGATCGGCAGGTTCATCAACGATTCCCACCGGCTCTACTCCATTCACATGAATCATGTTTTTTGCTATTATCGCCCCGACAACAAGTTTCCCCACAAGATTTTCGGCGGAGTCGCCCGGCACCTGAAAAACTCCAAGGCCTGCTCTCTGGACGAGATGGCGTATCTCCACGTGCGCCGCGAATTCAACAGCCTGCAGAAGATGTCCGACGCCTGGGGACTGAGCGCGACCACCAAAGCCGACCTGCAGGACCTGGAGGATTTCTACGAGGAGCACTCCGGTGGGCTGATGATCGACGCCCTCGACCTGGAGCCGAGCATGCTGGGAGGAGACGACATCTCCCGGGAGTACGCCGAAATCGGCTTTAAGCGGGAGCGCCACCTCTTTTCCCTGAAGAAGCACGGCAACCTGGTGGCCGTTTTCATGATCAGTCTCTCCGACATCGGGCTCAACATGTCGGACCTTACCAACTGCGTGAACGTTTTCGTACTGGAACCGGAAGAGCTTTCCCGGGACACCCTGAGCCTCGCCCTTTCTGTCCTGTTCATCCGCTTTGACCAGGAAGAGATGCCGGTCCTGCTTTACCCGGTCAGTTACGCCCAAAGCGAGCAGATTACCTATGAGCGCACCTACAACCTCTGGGTATTGAGCATGCTGCACACCGACAAGTACTTCGGGTACCTGGACCGCCTGCTGAAATCAGTGAAATCCTAGCAACAGTATTCTTATTCAAGGGCATGGCAATGGATGAAGCGTCCACTCACAAGAATCTTTACAATAGCAGGATCATCGACACCTTCATCAAACTGATCAGAAGCAGGTACCCGTTCGTCAATGTCGGGGAACTGCTCGAGTTAGCCGAGATGCAGCCGTATCAGGTCGCCGACCAGGGGCACTGGTTCACCCAGGAACAGGTGAACGCCTTCTATGAGCGGGCAAGCCGGGTTACCGGAAACCCGAACCTGGCACGCGAGGCGGGCAGATACGCGGCCTCCCCCGAAGCGATCGGCGTGATGCGCCAGTACGTCCTGGGGATGGTCGGACCGGCCAAGGTGTACGAGCTGATCAACAGGACCTCCTCCAACTTCACCCGCTCGGCGAGCTACGAGTCCAGAAAAATCTCCTCCAACATGATGGAAATCATCGTGACGCCACGGCCCGGCGTGCAGGAGAGGCCGTTTCAGTGCGACAACCGGCAAGGATTCTTCGAGGCGATCGGCCTGGTATTCCAGAAAAACATGCCGCACGTCGACCATCCCGAATGCATCTTCAAGGGGAGCAAGGTCTGCCGTTACATCATTTCCTGGGAAACGCCGCGCATCTCTGCCAGCGACAGCGCCAGGAACATACTGCTGGCCCTGCTGGCCGCGGCCACCGGCGCCTCGATGCTCTACGACCCGATGCTCGCCCTGAAGGCGGTCGTTCCGGCTTCCCTGCTGGCCACCCTCTCCTTCTTCACCTTCAAGCTGCACCACGAAAAAAACGCCCTGCAGGGCAGACTCGACAGCTTCAAGGGGTCGAGCGACGAGCTTTTGGACCAGATCAACCTGAACTACAACAATGCACGGGTCACCAATGAGATCGGCCAGGCCATCAGCCGCCAGACCAACATCGACGACGTCCTGGCGAGCGTGGTGCTGGTGCTGGAGACCCGCCTCGACTATGACCGCGGCCTGATCCTGCTCGCCAACCAGGAACGGAGCAAACTCATCTTCCGGGCCGGCTTTGGCTATCCCGAAGAACAGATCAAGATCCTCGCCAAGACCTCCTTTCACCTGAACAGGCCCGAATCCCAAGGGGTCTTCGTGGTCTCGATGCGCGAACAAAAGCCGTTCCTGGTGAACGACATCAACGAACTGGACGGCCACCTTTCCCTGAGAAGCCTCGATTTTGCTCGGAAACTCGGTTCCCAGTCCTTCATCTGCTGCCCGATCATCTGCGAGGGGGAGTCGGTGGGGATTCTCGCCGTCGATACCCTGAAATCAGAGCGTACCCTTTTGCAAAGCGACATCAGCCTTTTGATGGGGATAGCCCCGGTCATCGGCGTCAGCATCCACAACGCAAACCTGCTCGAGGCGAAATTCAGCCAGTTCAGCTCGTTTCTGAAGGTAATGGCGGCCTCGATCGACGCCCGGGACCCGCTGACCGCCGGCCACTCGGAAAAGGTCACCCAATATTCCATAGAAATCTGCAACCAGATGGGACTGGGTGCCGCTGATTGCGAGATGATCCGGGTGGCGGCTCTGCTGCACGATTACGGCAAGATCGGAGTACCTGACGCGATCCTGAAGAAAAATGGCAGACTCTCCGACATGGAGTACGAGATCGTCAAGACCCACTGCTACAAGACCCGGGACATTCTGGACCAGGTTAACTTCGAGGGGATTTATCGGCAGGTGCCGGAAATCGCCGGCAGCCATCACGAAAAGATCGACGGTACCGGCTATCCGAAGGGGCTTAAAGGGGAAGACATTCCGATCGGGGCAAAGATCATTGCGGTCGCCGACTTCTTCGAAGCAGTCACCTCGATGCGGCACTACCGGGATCCCATGCCGATCGAGGAGGCCTTCCGCCTGCTAAGAGAAGGGAGCGGCTCCCATTTTGACCGAAAAATCGTGGAGGCTATGATCGTTTGCCGCAAGCGTGCCACCGCTGAGGAGGAACGCCAGGAAAGTGATCACGAGGAGTGCGGCTTACGCCCGCAACAGGAGATGAGGGGCGTGTAAGTGAAGCGGCGCGGGCTGGTGAAAAAGCTTCTAAATTCCTCCTGAAACTCCTCGAACCCCCCTTGGTACTCTGCAAAATCGTAATGCCGTGCGGCAACCTCAACCTTCTTGGTCCAGTTGAAATCGTCGGTGTCCTTCAGCGCGCCGAAGATCTGGTGGTGGGCTTCAACCTTGACGTCAATATCCTGATACCCCAGGTCGTAGAGGAAGGAATAAAGCTTGCGGCCGACGTAGGGGTCGAAGTTCTCCTTCTCCTCGACGTTTTTCATGATCGCGGCTACCGCGCGCTCCATGCGGGGCGTATGGCCGAAGTGGCTAAGACAGTTGTAGTCGAGGTCGATCAGGCAAAGGACACCGCCCGGCTTGATGCTGCGAGAAACGTTCTGCACCAGTTCAAAGCTGTCGGAAAGGTGGTATTCCAGCAGGAACCTGACCCAGGCAAAGTCAAACTGTCCGAGGTCGTCCATCGGCTTTAGCAGGTCGCGGCGCGCAAAGCTGACGGAGTCGGAGCCGTAATTTTGCTGTGCGAAGGAAGCCCGCTCTTCCGACAGGTCGATACCGAGGGCGCTGCCACCCGGCTGCACCAGTTCGCTCAGCATGTGCGTGGTCTTTCCCGGACCGCAACCGATATCGATGACCCGCATCCCCGGGGCGATGCCGGCCCACTGGGCCTGCTGCGCCAGAACATCGTTGTCGGTTTTTATTACCAGACGCTTTGATTCTTCGGAGTTTTCCATTAAATAATTATAAGATTGCATGACTTACCAACTCCACTGTATGAGATAATTAATAGACCAATAAAACCTAACATATATCTTTATTTTAAGCAATGACGTCTTTATACTAACCATGCGTAAACAGGTGTAAATGTTAACTGAGACAGGAGTTTCACAGGCCTTTACAGCAAAGCTTGTTTGTGGTATCTATTTTCCCAGTTTCTGACGCTCTTTTTCTTCATCAAGAAGGATCACCGGGGATCCCCGTCAGCGGGGATCGGCACAACGAGAACCGCCACCCCGAAAATTACAGATCGCCAAGAAAAGAGACACAGTACCAAAGTCTTGCAATGATCGTTTAGTACAATAATAAAGCAACTCTGCAGGGCATTTTAAGGAGGTGGATATGAATTACAGGAAGGGCTTGCTAGCGGCGTTGCTAGCACCTATGGTCTCCTTGGGTAGCGGCGCGCTTTCGAGCGCATCGGCCGCGGGTTTCGGGGTATTCACCCAGGGAGCAGCAGCCCTGGGCCAGGGAAATGCGGTCACCGCGCACACCCAAAGCCCGAGCACGATCTTTTATAACCCCGCCCTGATGAATAAGTTGGACGGCACCCAGCTGGAAATCGGGACCACCGCCATCGTATCCTCGCACCAGTTTGACAGCAATCAGGCAGGTGGGAGCTCTACCTCCAATGACGCCACCTTTTTCCCGAGCACTTTCTACGCCACGCACAAGTTCAACGACAAGCTGAGTGCGGGCCTTGGCGTCTTCAACCCGTTCGGCCTCGGCACGGATTGGGGCACCAGCTGGGATGGCAGATACCAGGCGACCAAGTCGGAACTGACAACCTTCGATATCAACCCGGTTGTATCGTACCGGATCATCCCTTCGCTCGCCGTTGCAGTCGGTCTGGATGTCATCCTGCTTGATGCAACCTTGGAGCGGAATATTTCTTCCGCAGCACTCAGCATTCCCGGCACCCCCTTCGATTTCGGGCAGAAATTCAAGGGCGACGGCACCGGCGTTGGATACAATATCGCTCTAGCCTATGACATCAACAAGGACATTACCTTTGGAGCATCCTACCGGAGTTCCACCTTTATCGAAGTAAAAGGTGATTCCAGCACTTCGCTGACCGGGACACCGCTTGACAGCAGTGGCAAAACGAGCATCCGTCTGCCGCAGCAGGCTACCGCAGCCATTTCCTACCAGGTATCCGCTCCGCTGATTATCGAAGCCGGCGCGCGGTGGGAGGGTTGGTCCGCATTCAAAGAACTGCAGTTGAGCCTCGACAACAACACCCCCCTCCCTGCGACTCCGAGAAACTGGCATGACACCTTCGGTCTCAACCTGGGAGGCAAGTACCGGCTCAATGATAACGTCGCCCTCATGGCCGGTTATGTCTACGGCAACAGCGCCGTCCCTGACGGCACCTTTGACCCATCGATTCCCGACGCTGCCACGCACGTTTTTTGCGTTGGCACCGATGTCAACTATCAGCAGTTCAAGATTGCGTTCTCTTATGCCTATCAGATGTATGTAGACAGGACCAAGAGCAATACACTCAACGGGAACCTTCCTTCTCCTCCGTTTCCCTCATCCGTCGCGGCTAACGGCAAATACGAATCCGACGCACACCTGATCGCAGTGAGCCTCGGCTACAAGTTCTAAGTCCCCTGCCTTCCCTTTTAAAAGCCTCCCCCTTTGGGGAGGCTTTTTTGTATCTAATTAGCACTAGCCGCGCGCGTGCACCATCGCTGGGCGAATGATGGTCGCCCGTACACTCTTCCCGCCGTAGGGGCGAATCATCATTCGCCCGAGCACTCTTGCGGAAGGGAAAAGTCAGTTGACTGCACCAACGCTGACATATTAAATCAGCTAGCTAGACTTAAGTGGAGCGTTCGCCCTATGTCCGAGAAAACCCGCTGGCTCCTCATGCTCTGCCTGGTACAACTCTTTATCATGATGGTATTCATCAACTACTCGGCGGTGCTGCCTCAGTTGAAAGACGAGTGGGGCATGAACAACACCATGGCGGGCTCCATCCTCTCGGTCTACCAGTTGGGCTACATCGCCTCAGGCGTCATCCTGAGCGCCCTGACGGACCGGCTCAACACGCGTAACATCTTCATCGCCTCAGCGCTGTGGTCGGCGAGCGCCAACCTGCTCTTCGCCCTCTACGCCCACGACTACACCAGCGCCCTGATCCTGCGGGCCCTGACCGGGATCGGCATGGGAGGCACCTACATGCCGGGGATCAAGCTGGTGGCCGAGCGCTTCGGCGCGAACGAGCGCGGCCGCGCCATCGGGATCTACGTCGGTTCCCTCATGCTGGGAGCCTCGCTCTCTCTGGCAGTTACCGGCTGGCTCTCCTCGCTCTTTGGCTGGCGTAACGCCTTCCTGACCGGTTCGCTCTGCGTCTACCTGGGCACCGCCCTTTCCCTTTTGGTGTTTCGGGGGTACCGCCCCACCTTTCACCGCAGGGCCGCGCCCGCAGCCAAGACGGGGCTTGCCGCCGAGACCCTGGGCAACCGCTCCGCGCTGTTGATGATCCTCGGTTACGCCTCGCACATGTGGGAGATGTACGGCATGCGCGGCTGGATCGCGCCGTTTTTTACCGCCTCGCTGCTAGCACACGGCATCGCCCGCGGGGTCGCGCCCGGTTGGGCTGCGAGCGCCGCGGCGCTGGTGATCGGAGTCGGCGCCGTCTCGACCGCGCTCACCGGATCGCTGTCGGACCGCTTCGGAAGAACCAGGACCATCAGCATCGTCATGGCCGGCAGCGCCTGCTGCTCGTTTTGCTTTGGTTGGCTGATCAACTGCCATCCGGCCTACGCACTTTGTTTCGGACTAGTCTACGGGTTTCTGGTCTCCGCCGAGTCGCCAGTCTTCTCCACCGCCCTGACCGAACTGGTGAGTCCCGCGTATCTCGGGGCCGCCATGGGGATGCAGTCCCTGATCGGCTACACCCTGGCCATGATTTCGCCGACTGTTTTTGGTTGGGCACTGGATTTAACCCACAACTTGCGGCCTTGGGGTTGGTTTTCGGTGGATTGGGGGATAGCCTTTGCGACGGCGGGTTTAGGAGGGTTGGCAGGTCCGGTCTTCATGTATCTGCTGCGGCGCCTGCCCGAAAGCACAAAGATGGCCGGCGGCAGGAAGTAAATTCAGTGGGCGTGGTGGAATGTTGGGTGGCGGTGCAGCCGTTCGACCAACAGTCACCCTGAGAGCCCCCTCTCCCGGAGGGGGAGGGACAGGGAGGG
>JGI24143J45723_1001100_pt1 | contig 13307 bp, 12 predicted proteins | sample BarGraIncu00432A_FD_45723 | JGI IMG/M metagenome (IMG submission 45723)
ATAATATCACGATAACGTATAAGTGAGGTATTAATTATGGAAAAAGCAATTATTGAGATGGATAAGGGTAAAATTGTAATTGAGTTCTTTGAGAAGGAAGCACCAAAGACAGTGGCGAATTTTAAAAAATTGATTAAAGAAGGTTTTTATAACAACCTTTCCTTCCATCGAGTGATTAAAGGGTTTGTAGCGCAAGGTGGTTGTCCGATAGGTAATGGTACTGGTGGACCTGGTTATGTGATTCCTTGTGAAACAAAAGGCAATCCTCATAAAAATGTACGGGGAGCATTGTCAATGGCTCATGCTGGTCCCAATACAGGCGGTAGCCAGTTTTTCATCGTTTACGAGGCGCAACCTCATCTGGATGGTGTACATACTGTTTTCGGTAAAGTTATGGAAGGTATGGATGTTGTAGACAAGATTCGCCAAGGCGATAAGATGAATAAGGTTACATTGGAATAATTATACCAACGAGGAAAGTCCTATTTACAATATCTATTGATGCTGTAAATAGGACTTTCCTTTTTTGAAGGGTCTGTATTTTACATTTCAAGATTGGAGAGCGTTACTGAATTGTAGCCAAGAACATTAGCTTCGCGTAATATCGTTTCAAGAGCATCAACAGTTTCCTGTCGGTTGTTACCACCTCCGTCATGCAATAGAACAATGCAACCAGGTTCCAAATTGGTTAGTACACGTTCTGCAATCAGATCTGCAGTAATACCGGACCAGTCTCTTGGGTCAACTGTCCAGTATATTATTTTAACGCCAAGTTCGGGAGCCCTTTTTATGTATATGAGATTGCTTTTACCATATGGTGGACGGAAGTAATGTACGGGCTGACCGGAAGTCTCTCGTAAGAACGTAACAGATTCAGTAATTTCATTATCCAATTCAGAATCTGATAAATCATTCGGGTATGTGTGTGTCATAGAATGGGAAGCGATTTCGTTGCCGGATATGGCAATCTGTTGGAGCAGTTCTGGGTACTTAGTAAAGTTGGTTCCTACCAGAAAGAAAGTCCCATGTGCTCTATATTTATTAAGCAGTGCTAAAACCTGGGGCGTGTATTTTGGACTCGGTCCATCATCAAATGTCAGACAAAATTTAGTAGGCTGAGGTGTAGTTATCGTTGGAGTTAGAGGCAGGGGGTCAGAAAGAGGAGAAAGCGCAGGGGCAGTAGTTTGAATACGGGGTGTAGTGGGAGATGAAATAACACCTGATGTCATGTGTTTATCCATAGATGGTGAGGCAAAGGCAAACTGTGGGACTGCAATGAAGTAAAGCGTAAAAACTACAATTATTTTATTAAGCAATAACAACCCCCCTAGTAAAAGATTATATTAAGCCCAAATACTATATATTATTAACTAACTAATAATATGCGAACTTTGTTCATTAGGATAGCATTGAAAAAAGACCTCTTATTGTAGAATAAAATTAAACTACAATAAGGAGGTCTTCGTCATGCCTTGGATTCTTCTTATAGATATCAAGGACTAATTTAATAGCAAAAAAAGTGAATTACTCCAACTTATTTTTGCTTGGGCTTTTTCGGTGCTTGTTTATCGATGAAGAACTTTGAGCTTTTGGCTGCAGTTTTCAAGTTTTTATAACTATCCTTATCGGAAATTTTCCCCATACAATCACCTCCATGTATAAAGTATTTCCCTACAATTATCTAGTTAATCAATAAAATTGCTAGTAAAAATACTGTTTCTAGATATACTATACTACAACACTATGTAATTTTGCTAATTATATTTGTAAAAAAAACTCAAAACTTTTATTGCCGTTATAGTGATTAAATTTAGAATGATCTATTAGTTCATTAAGGCTCTATTTGATGTTGTTATATATTTATAAACAATTAATGTTTTTAAAATTTATGTTGACAAATCATCATGATATTTGCTATCCTATATTAAATAACATATAACCTTTAAGCTGGTCCTGTGAGGCGAGTAAGGAGACATTGGTAAAGTAGTGTATTATTCATGCCTTCTTGCGTCATCACACGCCAAGAAGGCATTTTTGTATCTAATTTTAAAACCTGGCAATTGTTAGCTAAATCTGGTAGTATATATATGCAGCAATTATGTATATATATACATAATTGCTAAAAATTCTTGGAAATAAGAGTTTATTAGGGCGTATTCTGTTGTGAAAATACGAATACTATCCTTTAATTAAGAGTTTCTGCTAAAAAAACTTGATTGACTGGTGTGGAGTTTTATTTATAGGAGGAGTGACTGTGAGTAAACGTTTGATCTCATTACGAGGAAAAAACATATTGGGTCTTGAAACCATGACAGTACCGGAAATAGAATTAATTTTAGCTACAGCCCAGGAAATGAAATCGATTATTGACCGTGATATAAAAAAAGTACCTACCTTGCGTGGCAAATCGATTGTTAATTTATTTTTTGAGGCAAGTACCAGAACGCGGACTTCTTTTGAACTTGCAGGCAAATATTTAGGGGCTGATGTGGTCAATATTACTGCAAGTGCAAGTAGTGTAACAAAAGGAGAAAGTTTGCGTGATACTTTGTATACCGTAGAAGCCATGGGCGTGGATGTTATTGTTATGCGCCATAGTGCTGACGGTGCAGCTCAGTATGCTGCGAAGGTGGCAAAACCTGTAATTGTTAATGCCGGGGATGGTGCTCATGAACATCCGACTCAAGGACTACTAGATATGTTTAGTATTCAGGAGAAAAAAGGCAATTTATCAGGATTGAAAGTAGCCATTGTGGGCGATATTTCCCACAGTCGAGTTGCCAGATCAGACATATGGGGACTAAAGAAAATGGGCGCTGAGGTACATTTAGCAGGACCAAAAACCTTGATGCCCCGGGATATTGAACAGAATGGGGTCTATGTTCATAGCAGGGTAGAAGATGCTTTAGATGGAGCTGATGTTGTGAATGTATTGCGCATTCAGCGGGAACGCCAGCACACAGGTCTATTTCCTTCAGCAAGGGAATATGCGCGAATTTTTGGTATTAACCAAACTCGCTTAAATTTGGCAAAGCCTGATGCCATCATTATGCATCCAGGACCTATGAACCGAGGGCTGGAAATTTCCCCTGATATAGCTTATGGTGATCAATCGGTTATACAAGAACAAGTGAAAAATGGACTGGCAATAAGAATGGCAGTGCTATTTTTGGTACTGATGGGAGGGAAAGACATTGAAACTACTGCTTAAAGGTGGAAGAATTGTCAATCCAGCACAGAAGTTTGATGGGATTGCAGATATATTAATTGAAAATGGCTATATTATTGAAATAGGTGATGAGCTAAACAATGTCGGTGCTGAAATTTTTGATGCACAAGGATTGGTGGTTACACCAGGACTGATTGACATGCATGTACATTTACGTGAGCCAGGTTTGGAGGCCAAAGAAGATATTGCTTCTGGGTCTAGAGCCGCTGCTGCAGGCGGATTTACAACAATTGCCTGTATGCCTAACACCAAACCCGTTGTGGATAGTGCAATTATCGTATCAGGGATATTACATCGGGCCCAGCTGGAAGGTATTGTAAATATTAAAGTGATTGGAGCCTTAAGTAAGGGACAACTTGGCAAGGAATTGGCAGAAATCGGCGATATGATATTTACGGGTGCTGTAGCCATTTCAGATGATGGAAGTTCTCTCAATAATAATAACCTATTAAAAACAGGTCTTGAATATACAAGTATGTTTGACTGCCCAGTAATTACCCATTCTGAAGATGAATCATTAGTCGAAGACGGAGTTATGCATGAGGGCGCTGTTTCAGCTATGCTCGGTATGAAAGGGCGACCAGCTGTTGCAGAAGATATTGCTGTAGCCCGAGATATTATGTTGGCTGAATATGCCGACGCTAGGCTTCATATTGCCCATGTTAGTAGTAAGGGGGCGGTAGAGTTAATCCGAGAAGCGAAGATGAAGGGGATTAAAGTAACCGCGGAAGTTACACCTCATCATTTGACGTTAACCGATGAGATGGTAAGAAGTTTTGATACAGCAACAAAAGTATATCCTCCACTTCGATCGGCTGACCATGTGGCTGCATTAATAAAAGGATTGCAAGATGGTACAATAGATGCCATTGCTACTGATCATGCACCTCATGCTTTTGAGGAAAAAGATATGGAATATAAGCAGGCTCCTCCTGGCTTTACAGGAATGGAAACTGCTCTCGGTGTAATTTTAACGGGGTTATATCACACTGGTAAGCTTACATTGTTAGAGCTTGTAGAACGGATGTCTACAGCGCCGGCCCGCATATTGGGCCTGGAGGGTGGGACGTTTAAGATCGGTTCCCCGGCTGATATTACGATATTTGATGCTGAACTTGAGTGGGTTGTAGATAGTAGTAAATTTTATACAAAAGGCAAGCATACTCCTTTTGACAAGAAACGACTGAAAGGTAAAGCGGTGGCTACGATTGTCAAAGGAAAGTTTGTGATGCGAAATGGTGAGGTGTGTCTATGAAAGGTAAATTAATATTAGAAGATGGTAGTGTATTTTGTGGGGAAATATTAATCGAAAATGGCGTTGTGGGTGAAGTGGTATTTAATACCGGTATGACTGGGTATCAAGAAATATTAACAGATCCTTCCTATTGTGGACAAATTGTGACATTAACATATCCTATGATTGGTAATTATGGTGTTGCGGAATTATTTCAGCAGTCACGCAAGTCTTTTGTCAGAGGTTTTATTATTAGCGAATTATGTGAAGAACCTAGTAATTGGCAATTGGATAATACATTACGGGACTATCTCATTAAAAATAATATTCAATGTATCTATGGTGTTGACACTCGGGCTATTACCCGACGTATTCGTTCTCACGGCACGATGAAAGGTGTCATTGTATCGACTGATACTAGCTCTGAGCAAGTTGCTCAGTATTTTGCTCAACCTGCTGTAAGTGGTGAAGTCATGGAAGTGACGACTCCAGAGGTTTACCGTATTGAGAATGAAGGGCCTCATGTTGTCGTGATGGATTTTGGTATAAAAAATAATATTCTACATTCATTAAGTAAACTTGGTTGTTCCTTAACAGTTGTACCTGCCGATATGGGGGCGCAGAAAATACTTGATCTCAAACCAGATGGCATATTCTTGTCAAATGGTCCTGGAGATCCTAAAGATGTATCTTGTGCTATCGAGACAATAAAAGAATTAATTGGCAAGAAACCAATATTTGGTATTTGCTTGGGGCATCAATTGTTAGCTCTAGCACTTGGCGCTGATACTTACAAATTAAAGTTTGGTCATCGAGGCTCAAACCAACCAGTCAAAAATCTATTGACCGGCCGCGTACACATTACTTCACAAAATCATGGGTATGCAGTAGAAGAAAGTTCATTGTCGGGTAAAGATTTAGTGATTAGTCATCGGGCGGTAAATGATAATACAGTTGAAGGTATACGGCATAATAGTTTACCTATATTTTCAGTTCAGTACCATCCTGAAGCGTCACCAGGACCTGATGATAGTACTTATTTATTCGATGAATTTATGGTTCTGCTCAAGAAAGGGGTATAATTATGCCGAGAAAAGAGTATTTGAAAAAAGTAATGGTAATTGGTTCAGGACCTATTGTTATTGGACAGGCTGCAGAGTTTGATTATGCTGGAACTCAGGCATGCCGTGCATTAAAAGAAGAAGGACTAGAAGTTGTGCTGGTGAATAGTAATCCAGCGACAATTATGACTGATACTCATATTGCGGATCGTGTTTATATAGAGCCATTAACTTTAGATTTTTTGGAAGCTATTATTGCGAAAGAACGCCCTGACGGGTTATTGGCTACTTTGGGTGGACAGGCAGGACTTAATCTTGCAGTTGAATTGTCAGAGAGCGGGGTACTTGAAAATTTCAATGTGGAACTACTAGGAACACCCTTAACGGCTATAAAAAAAGCAGAAGACCGGGAATTATTTAAGGAGACCATGCAACAGATTGGTCAACCTGTCCCTGAAAGTATTACTGTGGAAGATGCGGAATCAGCTTGCTTATTTGCACGGAAGATTGGTTATCCGATTATTGTGCGTCCTGCTTACACCATGGGGGGGGCAGGTGGTGGTATTGTTGATAATGAAACTGATTTAATTAGTGTAGTAACTCGGGGCTTGAAGTATAGTATGATTGGTCAAGTACTCATTGAACGCAGTGTTGCTGGTTGGAAAGAAATTGAATATGAAGTTATCCGTGATGCTGCCGATAATTGTATCATCATATGCAATATGGAAAACGTCGATCCTGTCGGTGTTCATACAGGTGATAGTATTGTTGTGGCTCCATCTCAAACCTTGACAGATCATGAATATCAGATGCTTAGAACAGCATCTTTAAATATAATTCGTGCACTGGGAATTGAAGGTGGCTGTAATGCTCAATATGCCCTTGATCCTTATAGCAATAATTATTATGTTATTGAAGTAAATCCTCGGGTTAGCCGATCTAGCGCTCTGGCTTCTAAAGCGACAGGTTATCCTATTGCTAAAGTTGCCACGAAAATTGCCATTGGTTATCATTTAGATGAAATCCAAAATGCAGTTACGAAAAAAACCATGGCTTGTTTTGAACCAGCATTGGATTATATCGTGGTTAAATTTCCACGTTGGCCTTTTGATAAATTTATTTTCGCGGATCGAATATTAGGAACTCAAATGAAAGCAACGGGCGAGATCATGTCCATTGATCGTTCTTTTGAAGGTGCTTTATTGAAAGCAGTACGTTCCTTGGAAATTGGCGTTCATCGTTTGCAAATTCCCGAGATCGGAGAGTTGTCCACGGAAGAAGTGCGGAAACGACTAATGATCACCAATGATGAACGAATATTTATGGTGGCTGAAGCGTTACGCCGATATATTGGCGTGGATGAAATTCATGAAATTACAAAAATAGATCACTTTTTTCTAAACAAAATCAAAAATATTATCAAAATGGAAGTTCGTTTGCTAGTGGAAACTCGTAGTCCAGAACTCATGCTTGCAGCTAAAAAAATGGGCTTCGCTGACAAGTCGATTGCTGAGATTACTGGTGAAAATCTAGAGGACGTGAGAGAATATCGTAAGAATCAGCAGATTGTGCCTACTTACAAAATGGTAGATACGTGCGCGGCAGAGTTTGAAGCTGATACTCCTTACTATTACTCCACATATGCCCAGGAAGATGAGGTTATTGTCTCAAATAATCGCAAAGTCATGGTGCTGGGGTCTGGGCCTATTCGAATCGGGCAAGGGGTAGAGTTTGATTATTGTTCAGTCCATTCGGTGTGGGCACTCAGGGAAATGGGCATTGAGTCCATTATAGTTAATAACAATCCTGAAACGGTAAGTACTGACTTTGATACTGCCGATCGTCTATATTTTGAGCCGCTCACCCCAGAAGACGTTATGAATATTATTGACAAAGAAAAGCCTGATGGCGTTATTGTACAATTTGGTGGTCAAACAGCTATTAATTTGGCCGGGCCATTAGCAACTGCAGGGGTCAAAATAATGGGTACGAGTGTTGAAGATATCGATCGTGCCGAAGACCGTGAGAAGTTTGATGCATTGCTAGAACGAATCGGCATACCGAGACCTCAGGGCGCGTCAGTGACCAATGGGGCTGATGCTGTTATCCAGGCGGCTAAAATTGGCTATCCTGTAGTTGTGCGTCCTTCCTATGTCTTAGGGGGCCGTGCGATGGAAATTGTTTATGATGAAGATGAATTAAAAGACTATATGGTTAGGGCTGTAAAGGCATCGCCAGAACATCCTGTTCTTGTCGACCGCTATATGCAAGGGACTGAAGTTGAGGTAGATGCTATTTCCGATGGAGTGGATGTATTCATCCCCGGGATTATGGAACACGTGGAGCGGGCGGGAGTACATTCTGGTGACAGTATTGCCGTTTATCCACCCCAAACTCTATCGACTAAGGTTATTGCCACCATCGTAGATTATACTACGAAGCTCGCAATTGAACTTCATGTTAAAGGTGTTATCAATATCCAGTATGTAGTGGTTGAAGATGGTGTGTATGTTATCGAGGTCAATCCTCGTTCTAGCCGAACTATTCCTTTCTTAAGTAAAGTGACTGCTGTGCCAATGGTTAATGTGGCAACTCGTTTAGCTATGGGGGCAACTCTCCGTTCTCTTGGCTATGAGTCAGGCTTATTACCAGCAAAACCTTATATTGCTGTGAAAGCACCTGTATTTTCTTTCTCTAAGATGCAACAAGTCGATATATCCTTAGGGCCAGAAATGAAGTCTACTGGGGAAGTAATGGGTATTGATTATCATTACGCTAGGGCTTTATATAAAGCAATTACTGGTGCTGGTATGAATGTGCCACAACATGGCACCGTATTGTTCACTGTAGCTGATAAGGACAAGGTTGAGGGCGGAGAATTGGCTAAGGGATTTGCTGATCTTGGCTATCGTCTGGTCGCTACAAACGGCACAGCCCAACATTTAAAATCCTTGGGTTTGGATGTAGAAGTTGTGCATAAAATGCATGAGCAAAAGCCTGATATTATGCAGATGATTACAGGTGGTAAAATTAATATGGTTATTAATACACTGACCCATGGTAGAGCACCAGAACGTGATGGCTATAAGATACGCAGGGCTACCGTTGAACATGGGATTCCATGCTTCACATCAATGGATACTGCTAAAGCTGTCTTCGATGTCCTGACATTTATGCGTGAACGCCGTTTATCGTATGTCCTCGCCATACAAGATTATGTAGGTGGAGGGGATGGCCTTGCCTAAAATGGTGGTAGAGACTCAGGTTTTAGCTAATTCTTTTATTGGTGCCTGTGTAAAAGAACTTGTACTGTATGCCCCGCAAATTGCAGTGCAGGCTGTGCCTGGTCAATTTCTACATGTCAGAGTGGCGAATGATACTTATCATCCGCTACTGCGGCGCCCACTTAGTATCTCTAATGTAGATTATAAGGCGGGTACGGTTAGTACGATTTATCGCATTGTAGGGCAAGGTACTGCCTGTCTAGCAACTTTAGAGAAAAATGATAGTGTAGATTGCATGGGGCCATTGGGTAATGGGTTTACAATAAAGGGCCAGCAGCCCTTATTGATTGGAGGGGGGATGGGATTAGCGCCGTTAGTATTTCTAGCAGGTGCTTTATGTCCGAGCCCAATAGAAGTATTAATGGGCGGACGTACTGAGAAGGAAATGTTTTGGGTTCCTATATTTAAACAAATGTGTCAGAGTCTTCATATTACCACTGATGATGGTACATTGGGCAGTCAAGGTGTCACATTAGATATCTTGCCAGAGTTATTGCAAACGGGAAAATTTGATATGATCTACACCTGTGGGCCACGTTTGATGATGGATGGTGTAGGAAAGCTAGCAAAAGAATACAATATTCCTTGCCAAATATCCTTAGAAGAATATATGGCCTGTGGGGTAGGCGGTTGTTTATCGTGTACTTGTGCTACCACTAATGGCTCACGAAAAAAAGTATGTACTGATGGCCCGGTTTTTTGGGCTGAGGAGGTGGTTCCATGTTAGCAGTCAATATCGCTGGTATAAAGATGAAAACCCCAGTGATGGCAGCGTCAGGGACCTTTGGCTTTGGTACCGAATATAGTGATTTTGTAGATCTAAACAAAATCGGTGCGGTGGTTGTAAAAGGCACGACCTTAAAACCGCGTCCAGGAAATAGAGGACGGCGAATCGCTGAGACTCCAGCAGGAATGCTGAATTCCATAGGACTGGAAAATCCAGGAGTTGAAGAGTTCTTGCAAACCATACTGCCTAAGTTATCTCAGTATGATGTGCCGATTATTGTTAACATTTCTGGCAATACGATTGAAGAATATGGAGAACTCGCCTCACTATTGACTGTGCCGGGCATCGCTGGTTTAGAACTTAATATCTCATGCCCAAATGTTAAAGAAGGCGGTATTGCTTTTGGCACCCAGTGCCATAGTGCCGCTGCTGTCGTTCAAATGGCAAAACGTAATACCAATTTACCTGTAATTGTTAAATTATCTCCCAATGTAACGGATATCGTAGCAATGGCTCTGGCTGTAGAACAAGCTGGTGCAGATGCCATATCCCTTATTAATACAATTTTGGGTATGGCAATTGATATTCATAAGTGGAAGCCTGTCTTGGGCAATATAATGGGTGGTCTCTCTGGCCCTGCAGTCAAGCCGGTAGCGGTACGTATGGTATGGCAGGTTGCACAAGCCGTCCATGTACCAATTATTGGTATGGGTGGTATTGTGACCGCAGAGGATGCTATTGAATTTATGCTAGCAGGAGCGAATGCTGTAGCGGTAGGAACAGGTAACTTTGTCAACCCTTGCGCTACTCAGTTCGTTGCAGAAGGAATTAAAGACTATTTGGAGAAGCGTGGCTTATCAAATGTGAATCAGCTTGTTGGTAAGGTGAATGTATAAAAGATTGGATGTGATACTTGATGATTGCTGATAAACGTTTAATAGTCGCAATAGATGTTGATACAATGGGAAAAGTGCAGAATTTGGTAGAGACTTTGGGCGATAGTGTTAGCTATTATAAAGTAGGTATGGAACTGTTTTATAGTGTGGGCAATCAGGTAATCACTTACCTTCGCTCTCAGGGGAAAGACGTCTTTTTAGATTTAAAATTAAATGACATCCCTAATACTGTCGGGCAAAGTTTAGCTGCTCTGACGGAACTCGGAATTTCAATGCTAAATGTGCATGCTTCAGGTGGTTCTACCATGATGGCGGCCGCTGCTCAAGCTGTGAAAAATAAAGCGTATTCAATGGGAATTGAACGTCCTAAATTGATTGCAGTGACAGTGTTAACAAGTATTGACAGTGGTGAATGGAATGCCCTTGGTTACAATTTGGATTTGTCAAAACAAGTGGTTCATTTAGCTCGTCTAGCGCAAAATGCAGGCCTAGATGGTGTTGTCGCCTCGCCTCAAGAGGCAGCACAAATTCGCGCTGCATGTGGTGATGAATTTAGTATTGTTACGCCAGGAATAAGACCTAGCGGTGCTGCGATTAATGATCAGAGTCGTATTGCAACTCCGGCTAGTGCTCTAAAAAGCGGAGCTCATCATTTGGTTATAGGGCGGCCGATTACGGCAGCTCAAGATCCTCGGCAAGCAGCACAAGTTATTTTACAAGAAATGAGGGACAAGGTATGAAAGAAGCGGAAGTAAAACAGCTATTTGTGGAGACAGGGGCAATTTTAGATGGACATTTTTTGTTAACATCGGGGCTTCATAGTCCTGTATATGTAGAAAAATTTCAAGTCCTTCAGTATCCTAACCATACAGCGACTTTATGCAAGGCTTTGGCATTATGCTTTATTGATGAGAATGTTGAATTAGTGATTGGGCCCATGACTGGGGGCATATTACTTGCACATGAAGTCGGTAAAAATTTGGGTACGCGGGCTATTTTTACTGAACGTGAAAATGGTCGTATGACTTTGCGACGTGGCTTTGTTATCAAACCTGGTGAACGAGTGCTTATTGTTGAAGATATTATTACTACAGGTGGCTCAGTGCAAGAAGTAATCGATGTTGTGCGCGCCCATGGTGGTCTACCAGTAGGAGTTGGAATATTAGTTGATCGTAGTGGTGGTACTGTGAATTTTGGTGTACCACATCAAGCACTACTCCATCTTACTGTAGAGACATACAGTGCCGATGCTTGTCCCCTTTGCGCCAAAGGTCAGTCGATGACTAAACGTGGTAGCCGTAAATTGTAGACAATAATCGAAATATCCGCGAGAAAGTGACATTTTTTCTGATTCTATAAAAAAAAATAGCTTTTTGTAAGAAAACTATTGAAATGATAACAAAGTTATGTTATTATATAGAAGTCGCTAATCGCAAGATGCGACAAAGTGGCCCAGTAGTTTAGCGGTTAGAATGCCGCCCTGTCACGGCGGAGGTCGTCGGTTCAAATCCGATCTGGGTCGCCATTTTACATGCGGGAATAGCTCAGCGGTAGAGCATCGCCTTGCCAAGGCGAGGGTCGAGAGTTCGAATCTCTTTTCCCGCTCCATAGGGGTGTAGCTCAATTGGTAGAGTAACGGTCTCCAAAACCGTCGGTTGAAAGTTCGAGTCTTTCCACCCCTGCCACTCAAAACTAATAACGACGCGGCTTTGTGCCGGGTCGTTTTTTGTTTGATGATAAATTTCCTGATGCAAAAATGACCTTTTGTGAACGTCATTGGGATGGAAGTTAAAGTGAAGCATGTATGGCATTTTTAATAAAATACTTAGCACTTGGCTGTGATTGAATGCGGTCAAGTGCTTTTATATATTTAGTATGGTTTGGTGGTGCAAAAAAACTAGGTGGAGAAATAGAATAATGGAGACAGGATTGATTTATAATACTAACAAGTTGAATGGAGGGGGAAAAATGATCGAGACATATGGAGACAATATCGTTTTGTATGAAATTTGGATTAGCACTATTGGAACAATAATACAAGTCATCGTCGCTATTATATTAGTAGTTTTCACATGGTCATCGAATCATATAGCAAAACAGCAAAATGACACTACAGATAAGCAGACGGAGATATTACAAGTTCAAATTAATTTAGCGCTATATGAAAGACGTTTTAATCTCTATCAAAGTCTTATGACGCTGATAAGCACAGCATTACGAAAGGGTAGACTCACTAATGATGATCTGAACGAGTTCTGGAGGTCGTCTAGAGAAGCAAAGTTCTTGCTTGATGACGAATTAAATTCGTATATGCAGGAAGTTCAAAGTAGATGTATCAAATTCGCGACGTTTTGTAATGATGAAACCCGTACATCAAGTCTAGGGCCTGATGAGTGTCTAATGAAAGATGATGATGAGAAAACATATTTCATGGGTGTCGTCGCCGAAATACCGAAAAGGTTTGAAAAGTATTTGGGTTTTAATCAGGTAACGCTCAAATAATAGTTTGTACTTAATCAATAGTTAATACGAAGATGTAGAGACATAGGTGGATAAATTTGCTGAAGGGTTAGAATATTTTTTAAATTACGTAGAAAGAGGTTGTGCTGAAAAATTCAACTTTTCGCACAACCTCTTTTACTATTTAGAACTTCATCGCGGAGGATTGACCAAATGGACTGATATAAAGTGTTATAATGTAAGGTCGTGCGAAGAGCGTATATGTCTCGTGGACGGGGCAGGTCGACGTCAATAATAGCTCTTATCATGCCAGGATTTGCGGTCATGACTATGACTCTATCCCCTAGACATAAAGCTTCATCAATACTGTGTGTNATGAAAACAGTCGTTTTTCGCATGCCTTCCCATATTCGTAA
>JGI24143J45723_1001102_pt1 | contig 13293 bp, 18 predicted proteins | sample BarGraIncu00432A_FD_45723 | JGI IMG/M metagenome (IMG submission 45723)
AACGGGCAGGAAGCGGTGGAAAAATGGCAGCAGGGCGGCTTTGACTTGATTTTCATGGACGTGCAGATGCCGATCATGGACGGGCTGGAAGCCACCCGCCTCATCCGCCGTTTCGAGGAAGGCGGGGGGGAGCCGGTTCACATCTGCGCTATGACCGCCAATGCCATGAAGGAGGACGGGGAGATCTGCCGGCAGGCGGGAATGGACAGCTACATTGCCAAACCGGTCCGGGAAAAGGACCTTTTTGCCGTCATCGTGCAGGTGGCGACTGCCAGGTCTCCGGTCCTTGATCCCGCCTGTCCCCGCGTCCCCGACGACGCCTCAGTCGATGCCAGGTCCGTCTTTGACCGGCAGGAGCTGTTGGAGCGGCTGGATGGCGCTGAGGATCTGGTCGAGAAATTCATTGGGCTGTTCCTGGAGAGCGCTGCCGAGCACCTCGCTGAACTGGCGTTGGCGCTGGACCGGAATGATGCGGGGGAAATCTTTTTCCGCTGCCACACCGTCGGGGGGACCGCCGCCAACATCGGGGCAGGTCAGATACGCTCGATAGCTGCACAGATGGAGTATCTGTCGAAAAACGGGTCCCTGGACGGGCTGCCGGTGCTCTTTGCCGACCTTCAGGATGCTTTCAGCGCTTTTCAACGGACCGTCGGACCTGACGGCAAAGGATAAGAAGATGCATGAATCGATAAAGATACTTGCCGTTGACGATGTCCAGATGAATCTGGACATGCTGGAGCTCATGCTCACCGAGGTCGGCGGCGTCTTTCTCAAGGCGCTGAACGGCGCCGAGGCGCTGGAGATGCTGGGCAGCAACGCCGATACCGACACTATCGTGCTCGACTTGGAGATGCCGGTGATGAACGGTTTCGAGCTCCTTGCCGCTTTGAAGGTGGACGAACGCTATCGGGATATCCCCGTCATCGTGGTTACCTCGGACAAGCACGAGGTGCTGCGCTCGCTTGCCCTGGGGGCGAATGACTTCCTTGCCAAGCCCTACGACCCGGAAGAACTGACGCTTCGGGTCAGAAATCACCTGCGCAGCAAGAAATTGCTCGACCTTTCCAATAACATGAGCCTGCTCCTGGAGCAGGAGGTGATCAAAAAGACAGCTGACCTGAGGCAGGCACTCGATTTCTCGCGTAAAACCGAGTATGAGATATCACTTCGGCTTGGCAAGGCAGCTGAGTTTAGGGATATCGAGACCGGCATGCACATCAAAAGGATCTCGGAGTTTTCCAAGATACTTGGCAGCCTCGCCGGCCTTTCCGGCAAGGCCTGCGAGGTACTGCGCTACTCTTCGCCCCTGCATGATGTCGGGAAAATCGGGATTCCGGACCGGATACTGCTGAAACCAGGCAAGCTGGAGCCTGAGGAGTTCCGGATCATGCAACTCCACACGGTAATCGGCGGCACCATCCTTTCGGAGGCTAAGAGCTATCCGGTTATTGCCGCGGGGCAGATCATCGCCCTGCAGCATCATGAGAAGTGGGACGGCACCGGTTATCCGAACGGCTTGGCGGGTAAGGATATCCATCTCTTTGGCCGCATCGTCATGATTGTGGATGTTTTCGACGCCCTGCTTTCGGAGCGCCCCTATAAAAAGGCATTCTCTTTGGAAAAGACCATGCAGATCATGACCGAGGGGTGCGGCACCTTTTTCGATCCGGAACTGTTGGCTCTGTTCGAAAGGCACCTTTCGCAGTTCACCAAGGTGAGGGATGAATTGCAGGATGGCGATTGTCATACGCCGTTGATGAAGCTGGTGCAGAGTTTGTGAGTCAGCGTTAACAGAAAAAACCTGGACCGATTTAGGGAGGAAAGGATGATAAAATGTTTGGTTGTCGACGATGAGGTGTTCTGCCGCGAGTTTGTCTCCACCTTGCTGCGCTCCACGGCGGAGTGTCATCAAGCGAGCAACGGTTCGGATGCTCTAGAAAAATACAGTAGCGCGCTTGCCAGCAGTGAGCCCTACGATCTGATCATACTTGACGTCATGATGCCGGGGATGAACGGACATGACGCAGCCAAGGCGATCAGATCCCTCGAGAAGGCGCAAAAAATAGATAAGAAGGTGAGCATCGTCATGCTGACTGCCCTCAACTCGGCTAACGACGCCATGGAATCCTTCTGCCATGCCCAGTCTGCCGCCTACCTCGTTAAGCCGGTCTCTAAGGAGGGACTCTTTAATGTGGTGACCAAGCTCGGGCTCCTCAAGCGTTAGCCAAAAAAGGAATCCTTGCAAAGAGAGTTGCCTGCTTTATACTTTTCCCGCGGCTCCTTGAGTCTTTGGCTCGAAACCTGAGGAACCATGGCTTCGAAGCACCCCGGGCAAAATGTTTAAGGGAGGGGGTATGAAGTGGGAATACAAGATTGTTTACTTCAGCTCCGAGCCGCTCAATGACGAGAGCGGGGACGAGTCGAGCCTGCACGATGGGGTCCGCATGCTTAATGAACATGGCGCACAAGGATGGGAACTGGTTCAATTCCTCGGGCACCCGTTAACCGAAGAACTCTGGAAGCATCACGCGGTTTTCAAAAGGCCGGGTAGCGACTGACAGGGGCGGGGAGGCACAGTGCCAGGGAACCGTCGCCGGCGATTTGCACGCGGGTCCCGAAGCGTCTTCCCTCCCGGTTCAGGGTGTCTCTCAGCCAGGCGCACTCCGCCGGCGCGGCGAGTTGCAGCCGGAATTTCCTTACCCGAGTCGGGACCATGGTCAGAGAGGACAGTTCCCCCGTCGCGCTGTGCAGTCGCACGAAGTACATGAGCCCAAGCTCCCCCCGGTACCTTTCGAACCCCGATATCCCCTCGTAGTCATTGATCAAATCTCCGCAGCCGTAAAGCACGAGCCGGTGCTGGTAAACCTCGATAGCCTTGACGTGGTGCGAGGAGTGTCCGTGCACCACGTCCACCCCGGCCTCAATCAGGTGGTGGGCGAATTGGACCTCCTCCCGGGTAATCTCGAAACCCCAGTTGCCGCCCCAGTGCAGGGATGCGATTACCGTCTCGTTCTCCCGCTTCATGGCTTTAATCTGCAGAGCCAGCCGCGACAGGGTGGCAGGCGACAGGTCTGCCAGTTGGGTCTTTCCGGTCGTTTGTTGGACCCTCCCCCCGGTCAGGTGAGTTTAAACTGGGTGACCAGGGTACTGAGGTCATCTGAGAGGCTGGCAAGTTGGGCGGCGGCTTGGGACGAGTCCTGTGAACCTTGTGCCGAGCGTTGCACGATGTCTGAGATCTGGTTGATGTTTCCGGTTATTTCGCTGATGGTTGCGGTCTGCTCCTCGGCAGCCGTCGCGATCTGGTTAACTTGGAGGCTGACGGTATTGATCTGGTCCAAAATTTCCTGTAAGGCGCTTCCCGATTTGGCGGCTCCTTTGGTTCCCTGCTGGACCTCGCGCACACCCTCCTCCATGGCACTGACTGCCCCCTTCGTCTCCGACTGGATTGCTTTGATCATTTCGCTGATTTCACGGGTTGCCTTGGTGGTCCGCTCGGCGAGCGCCCGCACCTCGTCGGCGACCACCGCGAAGCCGCGACCCTGTTCCCCGGCTCGTGCCGCCTCGATTGCCGCATTGAGTGCCAGCAGGTTGGTCTGGTCGGCAATGTCCTCAATGGTTCCCACGATGGCGCCGATTTGGTCGGAACGTGCGCCAAGGCTCTCCACGGTGCGGGAGGTCGCGTTGACCCGATCCGCTATCCGGTTCATTACCTCGACCGTTTGCGCTACCACCTGCGCGCCGCTTTCGGCTGCGCTGCTTGCCTGCTGTGAACTGCGTGCGGCGGCATGGCAGTTTTGGGCGATGTCGTTGGAGGTGGCGGACATTTCAACGCTCGCCGTTGCCACTGTCTGGGTCTGGCAGGCGACATGCTCTGCGCCATTGGCAATCTTTTCTGAAGTCTCATGAAGCTGAGTCGACGACGACGCGATGCTCGCCGAGATGTTCGAGGTTTGCGAAACGATGTCGCGGAGGTTCAGGACCATATTCCCCATGGCAGCCATCAGGCGCCCCGTTTCGGTTTTATCGATTCCGAGCACCTCGACGGTCAGGTCTCTGTCGGCAATCCTGTCGGCGGTTTGCACGGCAGCGTTGAGCGGTTTGGTGATGCTGGAGACGATCCAGAGGGTCACCAGGGAGGCGATGCACGTCGCCACGACCATGATGGCGATAATTGCAAAGCGTGCTGACTTGGCCGCGCTTTCAGTTTTGCTTGCCTCAAGTTTTGAATATTGTCGGATGTAGTCGTCTAACTCACCCAAGGCGCCCTGGTAGGCAAGTGCGTATCGGTCTGAGCTCTCTGAGAGTCTTCAATGCCTCCTCTTTTTTGCCCTCATTCAAAAAGGCGACCACTTGGTTCCGGGCGGTCGTGTAGGGGGTCCTCTTCACCATCAGAGCCTGGAACAGTGATTTTTCTTTCTCTGAGAGAAGCGACTCCTTGAGCTTCTCAAAATTTTCCGCGGTGACCTTTTGGTTGACTGAAGCTGAAGCAAGCTCAGCCATGGCCTCGTTCTGGTCTGCTGCAATCATTGCGTCTTCAATATGGAGTGCGCTGGATGAAACAGCCTGGTTGATATCCGCAACCCTTTTCATTTGAGGTATCCGAGAGTCCACAAGATTTGTGATGTTCGCATCGAGCTTTGATATTGCGTAAAGTGCAGTAAGTGCAACAAGTGCGCAAATGGCCATTATCGTTCCAAAACCAAGAAAAAGTTTCATTTTGATCTTCATGTCGACTTTCATGGTGGTAACCTCCATTTTTTTATGATACTTATAATTAATGAGATTGAATCGTATCTTGATTAATGCTTTGAGCCGGCCGTATAAGACTTTAATGCAATAATGTGAAACTCAAAAATACCGAAGATAGTATAGTGCTAGACAATTAGTAGTCAATATGGCTGCAGATAAATCCATCTCAGCCTACTAAAGAGTACTCTGGAACTGTTTCGATGATTTTGCAGCAGGCTTCAAAAACGTGACGCCGAGTTGGCGCAAGGTTCAAAGGCTCAATGACGGTTCACTATGCTAATATAGGGGGAATTGGATTGTAAAACGGGAGGGGGACCTGGCTTTGGCGCAGGAGTTGAATTGTGATTGCCTTGCTGGTAAATTTTAACTGTGGCTCTTCTCGTCAAATGACCGATAATTTGTCTGGGCAATAAGGAACTTTCAGGTATACAGGGGGTTCAAATGAAAAGAAAATATCTGCTTTCAGGTCCGGCAATGCTCCTCGCGGCACTTCTTGCCGGCGCACCAGTTTTGGATGCGGCTGCAGAGGTGCGTGTGAATGTAAATCTAGGGCCACCTCCAGTAATGGTCGCCCAACCGCCAGAGGTTGTGATGGTACCAGGGAGCGATGTTTACTTCGTACCTGACGTGGATTACGACGTCTTCTTTTACAATGGCTTCTGGTGGTCGCCGCGCGGGGATCGCTGGTATCGTGCCCGTGCCTACAACGGTCCTTGGAGGGTGATCGCGCGCCGCGTCGTACCGCCGCCTGTCTTCCGCGTCCCAAGGGATTACCGGCGCGTGTACCTACGGGAACGCCATGTGCCGTACGGCCAGTGGAGGCGGGAGCGCGAGTGGCGGGAGCATGGACGGGGCAGGGGAGGCGAGCGGGACGAACACAGAGGGCGTGGGGAACACGAACATCGGGAGCGATGATTGCGGAGATACATTGAATTAAGGGCGTGCCCCCTCTACGGATGCCGAAAGGGGGCACGCCCTTTTTTCCTTTCTGGTTAGCGCTGCTCCACCGTCACATCCTCCCCTTCCTGGGGAAAGGATCGAGACTAACCAGACTTTCCTTAGACTCAGTGCTGCAGGTGAGATGTGGAATTAATCGGCATAACTCAGTGCTGACCACCAGGCAAGGAGAACGACTCCGGCGCTGGAAAGCGCCAGTAGCGCGTTGAGCACCTTTCCTGGGCGCCCGCAATACCCAACCGCGTACTCCGCCAGCAAGCCAAGTCCAAACCCGAACAGAAAACCAAACAGGTGCGCACCGATATCGGTCTGTTTTCCCTCCGTCCCGAGCAGTGCCAGTAGGGAAAGCGCGGCCGCGACAGGGAGCGGCCAGCGTCTGCGCAGGTGATGCCGATAGCGCACCATGCTGATAGCGCCCAAAATGCCGACGGCCGCAAATACTGCGGTGGAGGATCCGACCGAACTGTGGCTTGGCAACTGCACCTGCGCATTAGCAAGGTTTCCCAGCATTCCGGAGGCCAGCAGCAGGCTCCAGGCGAGCCCGGAACCGAGGTCGCGGCAGAGATAGATGACGAAAAAGCCGCCGATTGCCAGATTGCTGAAAAGGTGGAGCCAGTCTGCATGCAGGGTGAGCGCGGTGGCTAACCGCCACCACTGGCCGCTCAGGATTTGGCTGCCATGGGCGTTGCCGATCTCGATCCAGTCGACGGGATGACGGCCCATAATAGTGAGGTCGAGACCGGTCAAGTTGTGAAATGTAGCGAGCAGAAGGAGGACCGAAAGCGTCGGAAGGGTATTCTCGATCATGGGGCGGACAGGAGGAATAAATGGCGGCCAGTTGCGGTTTTCTTCCACGAAGCGGCGCAATTCGCTGCACGCCGCCCCAAACCTTGGCCTAGGAACCAGCAAATGCCATCCCGTTTCACCTCGCTCGACGCGGCTTGCGATAAAACGTGACTCGAGCACCAAGGACCAGAGGTGCGCGCGCCGCTCCGAAATGGAAGTGCTGCCGCTGCGCTCCACGGCGTTGAGCGGGATCGCGAGCCACTCTGCCACGGGGGGGGCGCAAACATCCGGCGCTGGCGTCTCTACCGGCTCTACCGGCGCTGACGGCTCTAGCGACGCTGACGGCTCTAGCTGGGCTACCGACTTTTCAGGCTCTTCAGGCTCCAGATTCATGGTGCACAGTATCTCAGAAAGTTTACCCCGAGTCATCAAATAATATTTGCTACTTACGGCGCACCCTGTGCGTAACGGGGCTGCCGGTTGGGGGAGAGAGTGACATTCCGATAGGCTTCCTACAGGAGGAGAGAGACCTGGGTAGTTCAAGGCGACAGAGACGACCGGGATATTGAGAATTGAACCTGGACCTCTTGACTATTGGCGCTTAAGTGTTAAAAGATATTAATAGTTTGGCGGCTCGGGCTGAAAAAATGCAGGCTGGAATATATCATTAAGGATCTGGAGCTTCGGGTTTAAGTGCCAACCAAGAGGTGGCGACATGTCGAAAAAACCGTACGTTGATCAGGCCGTATGTATCAGTTGCGAGCTGTGCGTCAACATGGTTCCGGGCGTGTTTCGCATGGGCGAGGATGGGTTTGCAGAGGTTTATCAGCCGACAGGCGCTTCGGAAAAGGAAATCCAGGATGCGATCGACAACTGCCCGGTTAACTGCATACATTGGCAGTGAGCGCCGCGTCCCGCCTCGGCGGGCTGTCAGGGGCTCCTCACCAAACTGCCGGTTCAGTCATCCCTCTCGCAGGTGGCCGATTCGGACGCGCTGGCACCGTCGGCTTTGTCGAATTGGTAAAAGGAGATATGTCAACATGATCAGCGAGAGCATTAAAACCTTTGCCGAAGGGATCGGACACGCCTATGTCGCGACCTCGGACCGGGCGGGAAATCCCCATCTTGCTGCCGGAAGGGGAGTGTCTTTGCTGGAGAAGAATCGACTGGTCTTTGAGTCCTGGTTCTGCGTAACCACACTGAAAAATCTTCAACAGAACCCGAACATAGCCGTGGTCATTGCCGACCCGGTTACGGGAAAAGGCTACCAATTTTTCGGTCGCGTAGAGAGCAAAAAGGATACCGCGATTCTTAATGGCTTTCTTCCCGACCTCGAGCCTCCTGGACTGCCGCAGGTGCAGTGGAGGCTCGAGGTGCGAGTAGAAAGCGTCGTGGTTTTTACTGCCGATGCCCATTCGGATCGGCCTTTGGGGTAGGTGAGAGCGGATTGATTTGGATCATTTCTTTGGGGCGCCTTGTTGGTTTTTCAGCAGGAGTTCCTCTGCTTTAGGGACATCTTCCTCCGCCACCTCGATCTCCACCGAAATGCCGCTTTTACGCGACTCCGCTAGAGAATACTCGATGCCACCCTTGTGCAGCACAGCTTCAACACGTGCTAGGTCTGCAGCGTCCTTCGGATCATAAAATCTCACCATGGTGTCCTCCTTTTTGTCGGTTATTAGCCTGCTTCAGCTTTCTGATGAGCCTGCAACCCGCAAGGGGCCGTTGGTTCGCAGAGGGGACGTTGCCCCCCCTCCGAGCCCTTCCCCTCCGGGAGAGTGGGCTTTGGGACTTCACTTAATCCAGAGTCTGCCCAAGTTGCACTTCCGGCGCTCACCGGCTCAGGTCGATGATGATGCCAGTCAGGAGCAAGAGCAGATAGCCTATTGAACCTCTAAAGATTGGTCGGTAGTCACTGCCGCAATATAAATAATGGCGGCAGGCGACCAGGAAGGATATCCCGAGGGTCAGCGCCCAGAGGGCATAACCCCGCGAGCAGGGCCCAACGCTCCAGGGAAGCAGGCTGGCGGGTATCAGCGCCAGGGTACCCAGACAGATGCTACCTTTGGTGAACCTGACCCCCCTTTTGAGCGGTAGTACCGGGATCCCGGCAGACCGGTACTCCTCGACATGCATTAAGGAGAGTAGCCAGAAGTGGGGTGGCTGCCAAAGGAGCAGGATCAAGCACAGGCCCCAAATTGCGCCGTCTGGCGCATGGCATATTGCCGCGGAGCCGACCAGTACCTGGATGGCACCGGGAATTCCCCCCCAGATTGCGGCCCAAGGCGTGTAAGGCTTGAGCAGGAGCGTATAACCGACTATGTAGCTTAAGGATGCGGCCAGCAGCAGCAGCACTACCCTCCCATTAAGCTCTGCCGAGGCGATGGCCAGCGCTGCGTAGGTTGAGACTGCGGCGCTCAGCAGTGCCGGACCCGTTCCCATGCGCTTCAGGGCCGCGCTGCGCGGCGCCAGGCGCTCCATGCGCAGGTCCAGACGTTGCTCCAAAACGCTATTGGTAAGAGCCGCTCCGACCGCCATGAGCAGCAGGCTCGTCAGGCAGAATAGGGTGGTCCTTGCCTCGGGAAGACCTTTTCCGGCCAACACCATCGCCGCAAAACCCGACAGGGTGACCGCTACGACAATCCCCGGTTTCGTCAGGATTAAAAAGGCGCTATAGGCACCTGGCAGGATGCTGCGCTCCTTCAGTTGCAAAGTATCGGGTGCGGCGACCTTGATCATTTCTCCAACCCGCCGTGCTCAGCGATCTGCTGCAGCCAAAGGCGCAGGCTGAAGCCTATGATGCAGAGCGTCAGAGCAAGGTGCAGTGAGGTGATCGGGTAGCTAAGTCCCGATTTAACCGTCGCCGCCCCGACACCGATCTGCAGAGCAACCAGGAAAACCAGGACGAGGAGGCCAGCTTGGCGCCCTTTGAGGCGCCGGTCCAGCAACGAGACGAGGTAGAGCAGGAGTGCGGTGCCGAATGTCCCGAGCGCAACCAAGCGGTGGCTCAGGTTAATGATGGTCGGCCCGTCCCAAAGCGCAGGGATCAGCTCACCGCGGCAGGTCGGGAAATCTGGACAGGCCAGCCCAGCCCAGCGGCGGAATGGCGCAGGTACGCGCCCAGCGAGGCCTGGGCATAGATGAGCAACGTGACGCAGAGCAGGGGGGCGGCGTAGCCGGAGAGTGAGAAACTCACCGGGCGGGTCGTGCCGTCACAAAGAGCTATGTAGAGGACCAACAGAAAGACGGCCAGGCCTAGCATGAAGTGAACCGTCGTCGGTTGTACCGGAAGCTCCATCAAAACCACCAGGGCACCCAGCATGATTTCGAGGGAGATAAGTCCCAGGGCGGCCAGCGGGATTACCTTATGGACCCCCTGGTACTGGGAAAATCTCTGGCGGGCCAAAAGCACCAGAAACAGCGTGGAGAGCGCTGCCAGCACCCGATGCAGGAACTCCATCCAGACGTCCAGACGCGCGGGGGGGATAACGGCCCCCTGGCAAAGTGGCCAGTCGGGGCAGGCCATTCCCGCGTGCATTCCCGCTACTAGATTGCCCCAGATGAGTAAAATAAAGAAGAGTCCAGCTGTCAGTCGGCCGAGCATGAGCACCTCCCGGGTATAAAAATCCAAAGTGAAAGTATGTTAGAGACGCCTTCCCACTGGCAAAGGTTCCGCCTGAGATGTTCTGGTATTAGGCAAGCCGTTTGCCCAGCGCACGGTCCACCGACCAGCGTCCACCGCCTTTGAACAGGACCGCCAGGCTGATCGCAATGGCGAGTAGGTGATATTCGAAACCTTCGCCTGCTTGCTTGCCGCTCCAGTTCATGAAAAAGCCGTTGTTCCAATGCACCATGGCGATGGCTCCCAGCATATCGCACAGGATACCGAAAGCGGCTACGCGCGAGAAGAAACCGATGACCAGCCCGGCTGCGCCGATCGACTCGCCGACGATAACCAGGACCGCGAGGGCTGCGGGAATGTGCATTTGGCTGGTAAACATGGCCATGGCTTGACTGTAACCAGGCCCCCCGAACCAGCCCAGGAGTTTTTGGGCCCCGTGGGGGAACATGACCGCACCGAGCGTCACCCGGAGGATCAGGGCGGACCAGCTGTTATCGGTGTGGAATAGCTCTCGCATCACCTTTCTCCTTCTCACCATCAACGGGTTGTTAGCCCGCTGGCTGGGAGTTTACCTGTAGAGCGCGCCAATGAGGGTCCCAATGATAATCAGCCCGAGAATCAGGAAGGGGAAAATCGCGAAACCGAGTACCAGTTTGATCTCGTGGCGCAGATGCATGAAGTAGAGCGCGACCAGCGCTGCCTTCAGCGAAGCGATGCTGAGCGCGACGGTGGCATTCCAAAGCCCCAGGTTCAGGAAAGAAACGGCCACCGTCACGGCGGTGAGTACCAGCAGCACCCCCCAAACGGTCAGGTAGATTTTGTACGCTGCCATAGAGCACCTCAGCCAACGAGATAGAGCAGGGGGAACAGGTAGATCCAGACCAGGTCCACGAAATGCCAATAAAGGCCGGTGATCTCGACCGGCGTGCTGTAGTCTGGGGAAAAGGCGCCCTGCCGGGCACGCATCAGGAGCCAGACCATCACTGCCATGCCGACCAGCACATGAATGCCGTGCAGTCCGGTCATCATGAAGTAGAGGCCGAAGAACAGGTTGGTCGCGGGGAATAACCCATGGCTGAAATCCTCGCTCCACTCCAGATACTTAATGAACAAAAAGCCGCCAGCCAAGGCCAGGGTAAGCGAGAGGCACACCTTCAGTACCCGCTGGCGCCCCTGCCTGATGGCGGCGATGCCAATGGCCATGGTGAGGCTGGAGGTGAGCAGAAGGACAGTGTTAAGCGCTCCCATTAGGCGGTTTAATTTAAGGTGCTCCAGGTGGAAAAGTTCGGGGTGCGCCAGGCGGAATTCGGCGTAGGCCGTGAAAAGTCCGCCGAAAAGCAGCAGTTCCGTGGCAAGAAAGGCCCAGATACCGAGCCGCGCCGACACCGGGGCACCTTTATGGGCTGCATGCTTACTTGCCACGTTCAGACCTCGTTTTCTTGCCGTAGCTGTAGGGCCAGTCATGCACGGTCGGGATCTCGTGGAAATTCTCTTCCGGCGGCGGCGAACTGGTGCTCCATTCCAGGGTGAGCCCCTGCCAGGGGTTGTCCGGAGCAATGGCTCCGCTACGCAGGGAACGGATGAAGTTGACAAACATGATGAGGACCCCAAGGGCAAGAAACCAGGACCCTACCGTCGCCACGATGTTGAGCGGCTGATACTTTGCCGGATATTCCGCGTAGCGCCGTGGCATCCCCTGGATTCCCAGGATGAAGATCGGGAAAAAGGTGACGTTGAAACCGGTGACGATTAGCCACCAGGCGCTCCTTGCCCACCCTTCGTTCAGCATCCTGCCGGTCATCTTTGGAAACCAGTAGTGCAGTCCTGCGAAAAGTCCCATGACCGTCCCCCCCATCATGGTGTAGTGGAAATGGGCCACCAGGAAGTAGGTGTCGTGGACATGGACGTCGGTTGCCAATGAGCCGAGAAAAAGTCCGGTTAGGCCACCTATAATGAAGGGGAAGATGAAGGTGAGCGCGTAGAGCATGGGCGACTCGAAAGTGATGGAGCCGCGGTAAAGGGTGGCGATCCAGTTAAAAATTTTTATCCCGGTGGGCACCGCGACGAAAAAGGTCAGAAAGGAGAAGATGATCCCCGATACGGTCGACATGCCGCTTACGAACATGTGGTGCCCCCAGACCAAGAAGCCGATGAAGGCGATGGCGAGCGCGGAGAAGGCTATCGCCTTGTAGCCGAAGATCGGTTTCCTGGCGAAGACCGGGATCACCTCGGAAACGATTCCCATGGCGGGGAGGATCATGACGTACACGACCGGGTGGGAGTAGAACCAGAAGAAGTGCTGGAACAGCAGCGGATCCCCCCCTTTGGCCGGGTCGAAAAACCCGACCCCGAAAAGCCGCTCCGCCGCCAGCAGGATGAAGGTGATGCCGATCACCGGGGTGGAGAGCACCTGAATGACGCTGGTGGCGTACATCCCCCAGATGAAGAGCGGCAATCGGTACCAGTTCATCCCCGGGGCACGCATGGTGTGGATGGTGACAATAAAGTTGAGCCCGGTGAGGATAGATGACATTCCGACCAGGAAAAGGCCGAAACAGAGCGTCGTCACGGCGGCGCTGGTCTGGGCCGAATAGGGAGTGTAGAAGGTCCATCCGGTGTCCATCGGGCTTACCAACGATCCGATGGTCACCAGGATCCCTGCCACGAAGATCCAGTAGCTGAAGAGGTTCAACCGGGGGAAGGCGACGTCGCGGCACCCGATCAGAAGCGGGATGAAGAAGTTCCCCAGCGACGAGGGGATGGCTGGAATGATGAAGAGAAAGATCATCATGGCGCCGTGCATGGTGAAAAGTACGTTATAGGTATGGTCGCTGAAGAAAGCCGGTCCGGGAATCAGCAACTTCAGGCGCAAAAGCATGGCAAGGAGTCCGCCCAGCAGGAAAAAGGCGAGGGTGGTGCAGATGTACAGGACTCCGATCCGCTTGTGGTCCAGGGTAAAGGCCCAGGAGTGAAATCCCTTTTCCGTCAGATAGCCCCGGACGGGCGGGGTGCTTGCTATCCCTTCATTGGACATCGGCGTTACCCCATTAAAGTTTCGGCAGATACAGCAGTTAAAGCTTGATGGTCTCGCAAAAGCCAGGTTTTTGCGTAACGTACTGAATTAAATCCACAATTACTGTATTTACTGTTTGTATCGAGTTGACGTTTATGATATATTG
>JGI24143J45723_1001104_pt1 | contig 13279 bp, 16 predicted proteins | sample BarGraIncu00432A_FD_45723 | JGI IMG/M metagenome (IMG submission 45723)
TTTATGGTTTATGGTTTATGGTTTATGGTTTATGGTTTAATTGTACCATTCCATAGTAAAACCCAAAACCAACCCAGCGTTTCATAAAGCAACTTGTAGTTGCTTTATGAGTGATTTATTTTAAATGTTATACTCATAATTCATCTTTTCTGGTAATTAATCATTATTTAAGTTTTAAAATATCTTTATTATTATCCTTTGAAACTTTCCAACTAAATTTTAATGATGAAATAATCTTATCTTCGAACAAGCCATTGCTATATTATATTCATTACATGCTTTTATTACAATATCATCTCTTACTGAACCACCCGGTTGGACAATATATTTTACACCACTTTGAACTGCCCTATCAATATTATCTCTAAATGGGAAGAATGCATCTGAGCCTAGAGATACACCTGTTAAATTAGATAACCATGCATCTTTTTCTTTTTTTGTTAATCTAGTAGGTATCTCACTCAGAACCTCACTCCATTCTTTCATTTCTACAAAAGTAGTGTCATCTCTAAGATACTGATCTATAACATTATCTTTATTCGGCCCTGAAACACCTTGTTTGAAGGATAAATTGAGTACACTAGGATGTTGACGCATGTACCATACATCAGCTTTCGATGCAGCCAATCTTACGCAGTGTATACGGGATTGCTGTCCTGCACCAACACCAATTACTTGACCATCTAAAACAAAGCAAACAGAATTAGACTGAGTGTATTTTAATGTAATCATTGAAATAAGTAAGTCCCGTTTTGCATCATCAGTGATATTTTTATTATTAGTTACTATATCATTAAGCATCTCCGCTTTTACTTTAATATTATTTCTGTTCTGCTCAAATGTTATTCCATAGATTTCTCTCTTTTCAATATCTTCTGGTTCATAATTAGGATCCATTTTAATAATGTTATACCTTCCTTTTTTCTTTTTCATCAAAATTTTCAAGGCTTCATCTGTATATCCTGGTGCAATTACCCCATCTGAAACAGATTTTTTTAAAATCATTGCAGTTGGTACATCAACAATATCACTTATAGCTGCCCAATCACCAAAGGAAGACATCCTATCTACACCTCTTGCTCTTGCATAAGCCGAGGCGACAGGCGATAGCTCTATATCGCACACAAAGTATGCTTTTTTCAATACATCACTTAATGGGATTCCAACTGCTGCTCCTGCTGGACTTACATGTTTAAAAGATGCTGCAGCCGGTAATCCTATTGCTTGTTTTAATTCCTTCACCAATTGCCATGAATTAAAGGCATCCATAAAATTAATATAACCTGGATTACCATTTAGAATTTCAAATGGTAGNGCACTATTTTCCATATATATTTTTGCTGAACCTTGATGAGGATTACATCCATATTTAAGTATAATTTCTGAATTTTTCATTACACTGCCTCCTATATATTTGAATATAAAAAACCGCCTGAATAAAATTTACTTTTACCCAGGCGGTCGATATTTTTCTTTAATCATGCTCCCTATGGTTAACACCATTTCCGCCAGTTACATGATTATATTATTTATATTTACTAAATTATAGATCATTTTCATATTTGTGTCAAACTTAAAGTTTTTCTTATATCAAGGTTATTTGGGCAATATCATACAAGTATTTTTGTTTTATTAATGTTATCCTTTAAAAAACAGATAAATAAAAAGGAGGCTCACAAATGCAAAAGGAAACCCGAACTGTTTGTTTTGATACAGATTTGAATATAGAAGCTTATAACTTCAAAGGAATCATGCAAAAATTTCCAAATCATTTTCACGAATATTATGTTATTGGTTTTATTGAAAGCGGACAGCGGTATTTATCTTGTAAAAATAAAGAATATATCATTGAAACTGGTGATTTAGTCCTATTTAATCCTAGTGATAATCATACCTGCAACCAAGTGGATGGGAGACCCCTTGACTACCGCTGTATAAATATCAAGCAGGATGTAATGAGAAAAGTTACACTTGAAATAACGGGCAAAGATTATATTCCTTATTTTTCAAAACCTGTCTTGTTCCATAGCGACCTAGTCCCTTCTTTGCGTGAACTACATCTTATGGTAATGCAAGAGATAACTGATTTAAAAAAAGAGGAATTGTTTTTGCTTATAATTAAAGACTTAATAGCTGAATTCTCTTGTACGGTTTCACTATTATCAACGCAAGAACCTAATACTGAAATCAAGACTGTGTGTGATTTCTTGGAAAGCAACTACATGAAAAATATCACGCTAAATGAACTAAGTGCTTTAACTGGACTAAGCAAATATTATTTGTTACGCTCTTTTACTAAACAAAAAGGAATATCACCATACTGCTATCTTGAAACCATTAGAATTGGTAAGTCAAAGAAATTTTTAGAGCAGGGGATTGCTCCGATAGATGTCGCATTACAAACAGGATTCACAGATCAAAGCCATTTTACAAACTTTTTTAAAAAACTAATTGGACTTACACCAAAACAATACATGAATATTTTTATAGACAAATGTGGGGGGACAGAAAATGACGGATAAAAAAACTACTGGAGGGCATCTGGCAGCACTTATCACAATTTTGATTTGGGGAACAACTTTTGTTTCTACTAAAGTATTATTGAAAGAATTCACACCGATAGAAATCTTATTTTTTCGATTTATGATTGGTTACATAACATTATTGATAGTATACCCACACAGGATTAAAACTTTAAATGTTAAACAAGAACTATATTTTGTAGTAGCTGGGCTATTTGGGGTAACTTTGTATTTTCTTTTAGAAAACATCGCCTTAACATATACACTCGCGTCTAATGTTGGTGTCATTATTTCTATCGCCCCATTTTTCACTGCAATTTTTGCGAATCAGTTTTTAGACTCCGAAAAGCTGACATTACGCTTTTTTATTGGATTTATCGTGGCTATATTAGGTATTATCCTGATTGGATTCAATGAAAATGTTGTTTTAAAGTTAAATCCCTTAGGTAGTATATTAGCGGCACTTGCTGCAATTGTATGGGCTGTTTATTCTGTTCTTATGAAAAAGATCAGCGAATTTCACTACAATACCATCGGTTGCACACGCAAAGTGTTTTTTTATGGATTGTTTTTTATGATTCCAGCCATATTCATATTTAATTTCAAGCTGGATTTAAACAGGTTTACCAGCCTGCCTAACCTTATTAATATTTTATATTTAGGTTTTGGTGCTTCTGCACTATGTTTTGTAACTTGGAATTGGTCCGTTAAAGTATTAGGAGCTATGAAGACAAGTGTATACATTTATGTAGTGCCTGTAATTGCAGTTGTCTCATCTGCTATTTTGTTACACGAACATATTACAGCAGTTGCAATTGTGGGAATCATTCTTACATTAGCAGGTCTTTTTATCTCAGAAGGAAAACGAATTGTAAAATTAAGGAGGAAAATATATGATACCACAACAAGATAAGAAATGCATTATAGTAATGGATGAAAACATTCCATTAGGAAGATTTGCAAATACTGCTGCAATATTAGATATTACTTTAGGAAGATATTTTATAATATTGTTAACCAACAAAACTTATTAATATAAATTGTTTGGTAAGCAGTTTATGAAAATTGTGAAGCTACAATCCCTATGTAGAAACATAATTTATCTTCTTTAAGAAGCTATCTACTAATATTCCTGCTTCTTCAAATGATTGTGTACAATAGTTCTTAGAAAATGGGTCACTAAACCCATGGTTACCTCTTAATATATGAACATTGACGTTCCATTTTTTCAAAGAAATAACTAGTTCTTTCACATTGAATGATTTTTCTTCAGTAGGAAAAATCAGTAAAACTGGACATTTGGGAGTAATATTCATATAGTCTCTAATACGTGAACCATAGTACCCTATGATACCATCACACATAATATCTTCCGCGCTACATAACCATGCAATTGTTGCACCTATACTATAGCCTAATAAATATACGTACCTATATTTCTTTTTTGCTTGTATTATTAGCTGTTTTACCTGCCTAAATGCTAAATCGAACCCAATCTTATTTATAAAATGATGATAGGCTTCGTCTTGTTGATCGTAATTAAAAGGATGATTTAGATTAATTAAATTGGGGCAAATAATATCATATCCAGCAATAGAAAACTTCTCACAGGCCATCTTAATATGCTGATTAATACCATATATTTCATGTAACACTATGATTACAGAATTAGAATTATTATTTATAATCTTCATATAATCCTCCCTAAAGTAATTGTATTAAAATCATCATATACAGATACTTAAACATGTAATGCTCGACATTAACTAATATTCAAATAATATTTTATAATCCCTTCAACATGTATTTGGGTAGTATTAAAAAAAGGTATTCCTAATTCACTTTTTGTAAGTATCAGTGGCAACTCTGTACACCCAAGTATTATTCCCTCAATCGAATTATCCTTAACCATTCTTTTAATTATATTCAGCAATCCTTTACGTGTTTCATCATTAAAATTACCAATTTCAATCTCAGTCATTAACTTATTGTGAATATAATCCTGTTCCTTTTCATTTGGGACAAACATCTCTATATCATTTTTATTACATTCTCTTTTATAAAACTCACTTTGCATTGTAAATCTAGTTCCTAGTAACCCCACTTTTTTAATCCTTGTTTTTTTCATATAACTACATGTTTCATTCACTATACTTAATAGTGGTATAGGTGATAATTCACTGACTCTTTCAAATACTATGTGAGGAGTATTTGCAGAAATAAATGCAAAATCTGCACCTGCTTTACTTAACACTTTGATGCCGTTAACTAACCACTCAATAAGCTTATCCCATTGTTTATTTTCTACTAATTCCATAAGGATATTGATATCCATACTGTAAATAATAATCTCAGGACTATTTTGATTTTTAGACTCATGCCTATATGTTTCAATAAGCAAACGATAATAATCCAAAGTTGATTCCGGGCCAAAACCACCAATCATTCCAATTTTATACATAATATTTCCTCCTACCTTATTTTAAAATTGCTAATTCTTTTTCTTAGTAGTTTTGTTAAGCAGTTTGTTTCTTTGATCAACACTTCAAAATCTGTAAAAAAGAGCAAAAAAAAGGGGCACAAATTCTTTTAGAAATCTATACCCCTCTCTTATATTATTTTTTATTATTTTTAACTCTATTTGGTTTAGCCTTAGGTCTAATGACAATATCATCCTTTTTATCTTTCTTTGAAGTGCTACTTGTAGTATTTGTTTTAGAATAATTCTTTTTTTTCATAAAACCTGACAATTCCATAAACCATAAAAATAAAACAACAAATATTCCTGGTATTACATATCTAGAAACATAAATTGGCATAGCTGTCCATACTAGCATCGGAACTATAAAACATACTAAAGCTAGTCCAAGCACTAACCACTTGTTAATTTTTATCTTATTTAATATATAAACCTTTAAAACATTATATATTACAAGAACAACAATAGCAAAAGCAAGCATGCTAAGTATTTGTAAAAATATATCCATATTTTAACCTCCCTTTTTTATAAATAAATGTATACTATACATTATCAAACATTTCTTAATATATATCAATACCTTATGGATTAATTTTTCAATTTTTATTTGTATTCCAAAATAATTTATGCTAAAATATTTGTGGGTAGTATCGCTTGCGAACTGCACCTAATTGTTTAACATATTATTTATCTACATAAAGTAGCTGTATCTACGTAAAGTAGCCTAATCTACCAATGTAGGTTGATATACTAAAGTTATTTAGTTTGTTTTTTTCTGCTCATATCTTGATGAATGGGACAGTACATTTCAGCACACTGATTCAAAGACTTAAAAAAACTAATTATTTTCTCAAGGGTAGATTAATAATTTTCATTACTACTCCTGACGATTCATCAATGAAATTTAGCAGAAATTCGTAACTTAACTAAATAATAATATGTTTTACTAGCGGCTTCTTAACCTCTAGTACTTTTTTAAATATAAACAATTCAGATGCATTCGCATATTAAGTTTACCTTATTCTCATATTTTATTATAAATAAAACAGCTATAAACCCTTATTTTTCTATACAAAAAACAGAACGTCATATTTGCCAGCTTAAAAATAAAGGCTAAATGAATTTAAAGAATATTTAGGAGTGCAGGAGGAGATTTAATTGAAAAATACTATTTCAACCTTTATGTCCGCAAAAAATTCCGGCGAGAAATTAACAATGCTTACAGCTTATGATTATTCCATGGCTAAAATTATTGACGAAAGTGGTGTTAACGGAATATTAGTAGGCGATTCGCTAGGTATGGTTTGCCTTGGGTATAGTGATACCTTAAGTGTAACTATGGAAGACATGCTCCATCATACTAAAGCTGTCACTCGTGGCACCAAAAATGCTCTTGTAACTTGCGATATGCCTTTTATGTCTTATCAAACATCAATCTATGATGCTGTTAAAAATGCTGGAAGGCTTGTACAAGAAGCTGGAGCTCAAGCAGTAAAATTAGAAGGTGGAGCTATAGTTTGCCCCCAAATTAAAGCTATAGTAAATGCTCAAATTCCTGTAATGGGTCATATTGGGCTAACCCCTCAATCTGTTAACATACTAGGTGGCTTTAAAGTCCAAGGCAAAAATAGTTTTGACGCGAAAAATCTAATTGAAGATGCTAAAAAAATAGAAGCAGCAGGTGCTTTTGCTGTTGTTCTTGAATGCATACCTTCAAAACTCGCAGATATTATTTCAAAGGAAATATCTATACCAACCATAGGAATAGGTGCCGGTGGCGGTTGCGACGGACAAATTCTAGTATATCAAGATATGCTTAATATGTTTAAGGACTTTAAACCTAAGTTTGTAAAAACCTTTGCAAATGTCGGCGATTTAATGAGAGATGGATTTAAGTCCTACATTAAAGAGGTCACGCAAGGAACATTCCCAAGTCAGGAGCACTGTTTTAAAATAGATGATGAAGTTTTAAATAAATTATATTAGTACATTTTAAATACATAAATGGAAGGAAGTGTAGTAGGCTTGTAATGTGTATTTAGTAACACATTGTAATGTCTCTAGAAAATGAATACTGTAAAAACGATTGATCAGGCGCGTCATCAGGTTAAAGTTTGGAAAAAAGAAGGTTACAGCATTGCCTTAGTTCCTACTATGGGATCTTTACATGCGGGCCATGCAAGTCTAATAGAACGTGCTGCAAAAGAAAATGAAAAAGTTGTGGTAAGTATATTTGTGAATCCTATACAATTTTGCCCTGGTGAAGATCTAGCTTCTTATCCAAGGGATCTACATAAGGATGAACTCCTATGTGAGCTTGCTGGTGCAAATTTAATATTTGCCCCGGACCCCACCGAAATGTATCATAAGGAAACTCCATCAAATGTAAGCGTGCAAGAACTTGCAACAGGTCTTTGTGGCGCTAAAAGACCTGGCCATTTCGATGGAGTATGTACAGTAGTTTCAAAGCTGCTAAATATAATTCCTGCAGACAAAGCTTATTTTGGAGAAAAAGATGCTCAACAGCTATCTATAATAAAAAGAATGGTTAGAGATCTTAATTTTGATGTAGAAATAGTTGGTTGCCCTATAGTACGGGAGGAAGATGGACTTGCAATAAGCTCACGCAATACCTACCTATCATCAAAAGAAAGACAAGCAGCTACAGTTTTAAACAAGAGCCTAACTAAAGGCAAAGAGGCCTTGGTTGCTGGTGAAAAATCTACTGATATAATAAAGAAAATTATAGCAAAACAACTTGAAACTGAAACTTTGGCTAAAATTGATTATATAGAGGTTGTAGATGCCCTGTCCCTTTCTTCTATTCACTTTGCACATAACACTATTCTTGTTGCCATAGCTGTATTTATCGGAAAAACAAGACTTATAGATAATTTCATCTACGAATCATAATATAAAAAACAGGGAGGGTCAATATGATATTAACTATGTTAAAATCTAAAATACACAGAGCTATAATCACAGAAGCTAAATTAAATTACGTGGGAAGTATAACAATAGATAAGTCGCTAATGGAAAGCTCAAATATTCTTGAATATGAAAAAGTTCAAATCGTAGATATTGATAACGGAAGTAGATTCGAAACTTATGCAATTGCAGGGGATGCTGGTAGTGGTGTTATGTGTGTAAATGGAGCAGCTGCGAGGTGTGTCCAACCTGGAGATAAAATAATAATTATGACTTTTTGCCAAATAAATGAAGAAGAAGCAAGAAAATTCAAACCTACAGTTGTATTTGTTGACGCGCGCAATAATGTAGTAGAAATTACTGATCGTGAAATACACGGTGAATCAAAATAATTTTTTTTAAAATATTGTAATAATTTTTTAAAAATTGTAAACAATAATATCAAGACTTTAAGAAAGAGGAGATGTTTACAATGAAAGCATTAGATAGTACTGCACTAGTATTAGTTATTATAGGAGCTATAAATTGGGGATTGATTGGATTTTTCCGATTTGACCTAGTATCAAGCTTATTTGGTACAGGAACAGCACTCACAAGAATTATTTTCGCTCTAGTAGGATTATGTGGTCTATACTCTTTATCATTCTTAGGAAGAGACAGAGATAGCAACAGAGACAGAACAGAAGTGAAATAACTTCCAAATAAATGTGCTTAGGCACAAAAAAGAAGCTGAAGTTTTTAATTCAGCTTCTTTTTTATTAAATAAATTTATTATTTCAATTAAATCTTAACTGAATTAAAGAAGTTTTCTCTGTAACTCTTATTACTATTAAACTTTGGGATTCTTTTTTATTTATATCTTGTATAATCTTAGAATATTTTTTATCTAACATCATTAAAACATGACCAGTTTTAGTTTGAATTCCATATCCCTTTGATGATTTTACCATAACTAGATTTTCCCATTGCGTAGGGGTATATCCATTGAAATTTATTTCAAAAATTATCCCATCTTTCTGAATTAACCGTATTAAACTATTATATTGATCTTGCAGAATATCATTTTCAAATTTATTTTTTTTAATAATAGCATTATTCTGTACTAAAAGTTTGCCTTTGCTAATTAATTCATTTTCATATTCCTTTTTCTTAACATTTAATTTGATAATTTTATGTTTTATATTCTCCAAATAATAGTTATTACTATTTTTATCCATTATTATTACCTTGCCTTTCATAGTATTTTTTATGTAGAATGTAGTTGAGGTGATGATATATGAATAATATAATAGATGCAATTATTTCCTATATAAAAGACATTAGTAATGACGTTAGATTATATATAATTACATTTTATAATAAAACATGCTTTTTAATCAATAATAATTTTNAATTAAATAAAATGTATAAACCTATTATTGATGAAAAAGTAACCGTAAATAAGAAATTACAGGAAGATTTAAAAGCTATAGATCACAAAAATGAAGATATTGAAAAAAATATATTAAAACTAGAAAATGAAAATAAATTGCTACAAATTAAAATATCTATAATCGAAGACATAATAACCAAAAGACATGATTAATTACCATTTTAGTTCTAGAGTTATTACTTTTAGTGCCTATTCCTCTCTTTGAGAGATGCAATAATATAACCATTTTTGGTTAATACTATAAAAAGGTACAAACAAATAAATAACAGCTTTATATGTAAGTAGATTTTATATAAGTATATTTATTTTAATGTGCCTGTTATAACAATCTTAAATCGAGGTGATTATTATTGTTTGAAAGTATGTGCCAAGATAAAACATATAAAAATTTATTTAATGGCAATTGGGTATCATCCAGTAATACAATAGACATCTTTTCTCCTGTCGACAACAACTTAGTAGGTAAAATTCCATCTATGAGTTTCGATGAGGTTAATGCTATTATTGCGAATTCAAAAACATCCCAAAAAAAATGGGCTGATATGCCAATTAGCTCTCGTGCATCAATTTTGCATAAATGTGCGACCCTGCTTGATGAAAATATTGATTATTTATCATCTATTATGCAAAATGAAATTGCCAAAGACAAATACTCTTGCGATGCTGAAATAAAAAGGACTGCTGATTTTATAAGGTTTACTGCTGATGCAGGCAAAAATTTAGAAGGTGAAACTATAGGCGCAGATAATTTCCCAGGTTTCAAGAAAAACAAAATTTCTTTTGTAACCAAGGTTCCAGTAGGAATTGTGCTTGCAATTTCACCTTTTAATTACCCTATTAATCTTTCTGCATCTAAGATCGCACCAGCCCTTATTGGTGGTAATAGTGTAATTTTCAAGCCTTCTACCCAGGGAGCTATTAGTGCACTTCATCTGGCCTACATTTTTCATGAAGCAGGTGTACCACCAGGCGTACTAAATACAATAACCGGCAAAGGTTCTGAAATAGGTGATTATTTAGTAACCCACAAGGATATTAATTTTATAAACTTTACCGGAAGTACAAAGGTAGGTAAACATATTGCTGTAATTGCAGGTATGGTACCTATGATTATGGAGCTTGGTGGTAAGGATGCTGCTATAATACTAAGCGACGCCGATATTGAAAGCGCGGCTAGTGATATTGTCTCTGGGGCATTTAGCTACTCAGGTCAAAGATGTACTGCTGTTAAGAGGGTTATAGTATTAGCCTGCGTTGCAGATATCCTCATTGAAAAGTTAGTCAAAAATATAAAACTTCTCAAAGTAGGAAGTCCGCAAGATGGTTGCGAAATAACGCCTTTAATAGACAATAAAGCTGCAGACTACGTTCAAGAACTCATTGATGATGCCATAAAGCATGGTGCTACCTTATTATGCGGAAATAAACGATTAAACAATTTAATTTACCCAACCTTATTTGATAATGTTACTACCAACATGAGGATAGCCTGGGAGGAACCATTTGGACCAGTACTGCCAGTAATTAGGGTAAAAGACATTGAGGAAGCTATTAATATAGCTAACAGTTCACAATACGGTCTTCAATCCTCTGTTTATACTAAAAATATAGATGATGCCTTTAATATTGCGAGACGGCTCGAAGTTGGTACTGTTCAAATCAACAACAAACCCGAAAGAGGACCTGACCACTTCCCTTTCTCAGGTACAAAATCCTCTGGTATGGGCACCCAAGGTATAAAATATAGTATTGAAGCTATGACAAGATCCAAGGCAACAGTTTTAAACATAAATCCATAACAAAACCTAAAGAAGCAGTTGTTAATTAACAGCTGCTTCTTTAACTCTATAAAATAAAAACCATATAATAGTCTATTTAATTCGTTTCTCTTTATCTAAATTACCTTGAATTATACTTTGTACTACATCTGAAATATTTGCTTTTTCTTCCTTTGACATTTCACCTAGATATATAGGTTTATCAATTATAAGTTTAGCATTTGCCTTTTTTATTTTCCCATTGTTACCTTCCATTGCTTTATAAGTATCATAAAGTGTTACAGGAACAATAGGAACTCCAGCCTTTATAGCAAGTCTCATACTGCCTTTCTTAAATTCGCCCATATTATTGCTTTTGCTTCTAGTTCCCTCTGGAAAAATAAGCATAGAATATCCATTTTTTAAATTTTCAACACCTTCGGCTATTGACTTAAGTGCCTCTCTTGGGTTTTCTCTATCCATAAATACGCAATGAATTTCTCTCATCCAATAGCTCAATATTGGTATTTTTACCATTTCTTTTTTAGCGACTGCTCCAGTAATTCTATTCATATTAGATAATATCACAGGAATATCAAAATTACTTTGGTGATTTCCTACAAAAAGGCAAGGTTCATTTGGTATATTTTCTTTCCCCACAACAGTTAAATTTAAACCTGCGATATTAATTATAAACTTAGACCAATTCGTAGCTATTACACCTAAATGTGCATCTGCCTCTTCTCTAGTTTTATCTCTTTTAATTTTACTAAATTTGATTTTCTTGGTGTTAATCCAAATTAAATTAATAACAGCACATAAATAAAAATATATTGTTCTCATATCACTTTTCCTTCCATTTAAAATTAAATTATAATTACAAACATTATTATACTAGTAATTGAGTCTTATATCAATATAGGTTGTCATGATTAACTCTCATGGCCCAAATTAAGAAATATCACTTATTAATTTTTTAAACTTCTCCTTAGTTATTGATATTTTTTTATATAATTGGATAAAATCATTTATATGTTTTAAATATTATATAGGAGATTAACAGCATGACTAAAAACCCCTGGTTAAAATATACCTTTATTTGTATTTGCATAGCTTTTATAAGCATCTCTGTAACTATAGGTTATAATTCTATTACAAAAACCAACCTAAATTTAGAAAATAATATGGTTACTCATTTTATTGATGTTGGTCAAGGTGACAGCATACTTATACAAGTAAATAATAAAAATATACTAATTGATAGTGGCACCAGTGATTCTACAAAAAAATTGATTAGATATCTTAAAAAAAATAATATTAAGAAACTTGACTATGTAATTGCAACTCATCCTCATGAAGACCACATAGGAGGTATGGCTAGTGTAATTAATACCTTTGACATAGGTATGTTTTATGCTCCTAAAGCTACTGCCACCTCGGAGTGCTTTACCGACATGATTAGAGCTCTAAAAAATAAAAAGCTTAACATAAACGTAGCTAAACCTAATATATCTTTAGATTTAGGCCCTAATACCACTTGCGTTATGTTGTCTCCCAATAGTGAAACCTACGAAAACGAAAATAATTACTCATGCGTTATAAAGGTATCTTATAAAAGTTCAACTTATTTATTTATGGGTGACGCTGAAGAACTAGCCGAGCAGGAGCTCCTTGAAAATAAGTATGATTTAAGCGCTCAGGTGCTTAAAGTTGGACATCACGGTAGTAAGACCTCAACATCACAGGAATTTTTAAATAAAGTTTCTCCCAAAATCGCTATAATTAGTTGTGGCTTTTACAATACCTTCGGTCATCCGTATAGAGGAACATTAGATAAATTCAAAAAAATAAATTCTATTGTGTATAGAACCGATTTGGATAAAAACATTATACTTATCAGTGACGGCACAAATATAAATAAAAAAGAGTAGTTCCCATAACCATAATTTATGAGAACTGCTCTTTCATTTTTATAATATTATTATTTATAATGAAATTACGCCAACTTGAATTAAAAGTAGTAATGCTATTCCTACAATTATTCTATAAATAGCGAAAATTTTCATAGGTTTTTTCTTTAGATATGAAACAAACTTTTCAACTACTACCATTGCAACTAAAAATGCCACAATGAATCCAATAACTAAAGTAATAATTTCCC
>JGI24143J45723_1001105_pt1 | contig 13257 bp, 12 predicted proteins | sample BarGraIncu00432A_FD_45723 | JGI IMG/M metagenome (IMG submission 45723)
GCAATCTGTTCTACTTTAATTTTTTCGCCGGCTGCAACCCGATATTGCTTGCCGCCGGTTTTTATGACCGCGTACATGTTGACCTCTTCAATTTAGCTCCGGGAACGAATTTCCCCAGAGCCCTAAATTATAGCGCAGCGTCGCTTTAACAGCAAACAAAACCGTTCCAGCCAGATTTCAACACTTTCAGCTTCCTATAATCCCCGCACACAACTGGTCATTTGTCTTGCAAGTTAATCCATCCAGCCCTACCCCTTCCATGTCGATCATCGCGCAAGATATGCGTGAAGTTGACCAAGTCATCGCCCGCCGACTCGACTCCGGGGTGCCGCTGATCGGCCAGGTGTCGCGTTACATCATCGCCGCTGGCGGCAAGCGATTGAGACCCGCCCTCCTATTGCTGACGTGCGGGGCGCTGGGCTATCGTGGCGAACAACGGTTCAACCTGGCCGCCGTGGTGGAATTCATCCATACCGCGACCCTGTTGCACGACGACGTGGTCGACGACTCCGCCTTGCGCCGGGGCAACGCCACCGCCAACGAAACATTCGGCAACCCGGCAAGCGTGCTGGTCGGCGACTTCTTGTATTCCCGCGCCTTCCAGATGATGGTCGACGCCCAGGATATGCGCGTGATGCAGGTCCTGGCCGATGCCACCAACGTCATCGCCGAAGGTGAAGTGATGCAGTTGATGAACATGCACAACGCTGCCCTGGATGAGGCGGGTTATCTTCAGGTCATTCGCTCCAAAACTGCCAAATTATTCGAGGCCAGCGCCAGGGTCGGGGCAATCCTCGCTGGCAGCTCGACTGAAATTGAAGAAGCTTGCGCCACTTATGGACAGGCACTCGGCACCGCCTTCCAGGTCATTGATGACGTGCTTGACTACACCGGCGAAGCGGATGTCATGGGGAAAAATCTGGGGGATGATCTGCGCGAAGGAAAAATCACTCTGCCTCTGATTGCAGCTATGCAACGGGGCACGTCCAGCCAGAAGGACATCATCAGAGAAGCGATTGAGACGGGGGGCGTGTCGATGCTGGATCAAGTGGTCAACATCGTGCAAACAACGGGGGCACTTGATGTCGCTCGGCTGGCCGCAACACAGGAGGCGCAACGAGCCAGCGCAGCCGCCAAGCAACTTCCGCCAAGCCCTCACACCGAGTGTTTGATACAATTATCGAGTCAGTTGCTTACGCGCCAGTATTAACAGGGCGTGCAAGCGTTAACTGAAAAACAAGAAATATCGGAATGTGGCGCAGCCTGGTAGCGCACTTCGTTCGGGACGAAGGGGTCGGAGGTTCGAATCCTCTCATTCCGACCAAATATTACTGTTGTAAAAGAACCATCCTCGCGGCCAAACTCCGCTCCTTTTGGTTTTAAATCGACCTGGCAATCGGCGATGAGCCGATGAGCCCCTTCCTGACGTAGTACATTCTTGCACTATGGCCGCAGTCGATACCACCCATTCTGAATCCCCCACCACCGCCCTTCCGGGGCTGGGCCGAGCCCTTATTCTGGCGGGGAAACTGGGACAAAAGTCAGCAGAAGAAATCTACCGCAAAGCCCAAAGTGGTCGCACCAGCTTTATCGCCGAACTCACGGGTTCGGGGGTGGTTTCAGCGTCTGATCTGGCTCACACCATGTCTTCCGCCTTCGCGGCTCCACTGGTGGATCTGGATGCCATCGACCCTCAACGCCTCCCGAAAGGCCTTCTGGACAGCAAAATTTGCCTTGACTATCGCGTTGTGGTCTTAAGCAAACGGAATAACCGACTGATCGTTGCTACCGCCGACCCGTCAGATCAACAAGCGGCTGAAAAAATAAAATTTGCCACCCAGTTGGGAGTTGACTGGGTTATCGCCGAATACGACAAGCTGCTGAAGCTGGTCACGGCCAGCGCCACGACTGCATCGGAAACGATGGACAATATCATCGGCAGTGACTTCGAGTTCGATGAGGCTTCTACAGAAGTCGTTACGGAAAACTCGGACGCCGCAGTTTCCGAAGTTGAGGATGCGCCGGTCGTCAAGTTTTTGCAAAAGATGCTGCTGGATGCTTTCAGCATGCGGGCTTCCGATCTGCACTTTGAACCCTATGAGCACAATTACCGTGTCCGATTCCGGATTGACGGAGAGCTTAGGGAAATCGCCTCGCCCCCCATTGCGATCAAAGACAAGCTGGCTTCACGCATCAAGGTCATTTCGAGAATGGACATCTCGGAAAAACGGGTTCCACAAGATGGAAAGATGAAACTGAAGATCGGACCCGACCGGGTCATCGACTTCCGGGTCAGCACCTTGCCCACGATGTTCGGCGAGAAAATTGTGATTCGGATACTCGATCCGAGCAGCGCCAAGTTGGGTATTGATGCCTTGGGGTACGAACCTGAAGAAAAAGAAAGGCTGATGCAAGCCATTGGCAGGCCGTACGGAATGATATTGGTCACAGGGCCCACCGGCTCAGGCAAAACTGTCTCTCTGTACACATGCCTGAACATGCTGAACAAACCGGGGGTCAACATTGCCACGGCCGAAGATCCGTGCGAGATTAACTTGCCAGGCGTGAATCAGGTCAACGTCAACGACAAAGCCGGACTCACTTTCGCGGTAGCGCTCAAATCATTCCTGCGACAGGATCCCGACATCATCATGGTCGGTGAAATCCGGGACCTTGAAACCGCTGACATCTCCATCAAGGCCGCCCAGACAGGTCACCTGGTGCTCTCCACACTTCACACCAATGACGCACCGACAACATTGACACGCATGCGAAATATGGGCATTGCGCCCTTTAATATCTCGTCCAGTGTGATTCTCATTACGGCGCAGCGATTGGCACGTCGTCTTTGCCCGAACTGCAAAACCCCGATTGACATTCCCAAAAAAGTGCTGATCGATGCCGGCTACAACGACGATGAACTCAATGATTCCTGGGTATCGTACCGAGCGGTAGGTTGCTCCATGTGCAACAACGGCTACAAAGGGCGCGTAGGTCTCTACCAGGTCATGCCTATCAGCGAAGAAATTCAGCGCATCATCCTGCGCGATGGAAACGCCATGGAGATCGCAGAGCAAGCCAAACGCGAAGGCGTTCGTACACTCAGGCAAGCCGGACTGCATAAAGCCAAATTGGGTTTGACTTCGCTGGAAGAAGTGCTCGCCGTGACCAACGAATAAACAAACAATCCAGGGGAATAAATGGCAACCGCAAAGTCAAAAGGCACCAAAGAGTTTGTCTTTGAATGGCAAGGCAAAGACCGCAACGGCAAACAAGTACGTGGAGAAACCAGAGCGGCCGGCGAGAACCAGGTACAAGCGGCCTTGCGTCGCCAAGGGGTTATGCCAACCAAAATCAAGAAGCGCAGGATGCGCCTTGGCAAATCCATCAAGCCAAAAGATCTTGCCATCTTTACACGGCAACTCGCCACCATGATGAAAGCGGGAGTTCCCCTGCTGCAGGCCTTTGACATCGTGGGACGCGGAAATCCCAACGCAAGCGTCACCAAACTGCTCAACGATATCCGTACCGATGTAGAAACGGGAACCTCACTGAGCGCTGCATTCCGCAAGTACCCGCTGTATTTCGACAACCTTTATTGCAACCTGATCGAGGCCGGTGAATCTGCCGGCATTTTGGACCAGTTGCTGGACCGGCTTGCGGTTTACATGGAAAAAACTGAAGCCATCAAGTCGAAAATCAAGTCCGCCTTGATGTACCCCATCTCGGTCTTGATCGTGGCGTTTGTCGTCACGGCCGTCATCATGATTTTTGTGGTGCCGGCATTCAAGGAGGTATTTTCCAATTTNGGNGCCGACCTNCCNGGCCCGACGCTTGCCGTGATTGCCATCAGTGAGATTTTTGTCAAGTATTGGTGGTTGATTTTTGGTGGACTTGGCGGTGGTTTTTACTTTTTCATGCAGGCGTGGAGACGCAACGAAAAAATGCAGCACGTCATGGACCGCCTCATGCTCAAGATGCCTATTTTTGGCACGCTGGTTGATAAATCATGTATTGCACGCTGGACGCGGACCCTGTCCACCATGTTCGCGGCGGGCGTTCCTCTGGTGGAAGCGCTCGATTCCGTGGGTGGTGCCGCCGGTAATTACGTCTATGAGGCCGCCACCAAGAAGATTCAGCAAGAGGTATCAACCGGTACCGCACTGACGGTTGCCATGACCAACGCCAATCTCTTTCCGTCGATGGTTTTGCAGATGTGCTCCATCGGTGAAGAATCGGGTTCAATCGACCACATGCTGGGCAAGGCCGCGGATTTTTACGAAGCCGAGGTCGATGACATGGTGGCAGGCATCTCCAGCCTGATGGAGCCCATCATCATTGTGATTCTGGGTACCGTCATTGGCGGCATCGTGGTGGCCATGTACCTGCCCATCTTCAAACTGGGTCAGGTGGTCTGATGCAGGTTTCGCAATGGTTTGACGCCACCGTTTTCGGCGTCCTGGGCTTATTGATCGGCAGCTTTCTCAATGTCGTGATTTACCGGCTGCCCGTGATGCTTGAAGCGCAGTGGAAAGCCGAGTGTGCCGAGTTGTCCGGCAAGGAATCACCTGCCGCAGAGACATTTAACTTGATGCTGCCGCGCTCCCGATGCCAAAAGTGCGACCATCAAATCCGGTGGTATGAAAATATTCCCGTCGTGAGTTATCTTTTTTTGCGCGGAAAATGCTCGGCTTGCGCCACGCCTATCAGCCTGCGCTACCCATTGGTAGAACTGGCGACCGGTGCGCTGTTTTTCTATTGCGCCTGGAAGTGGGGTGCGAGCCCTACCGCGCTGGTCTGGAGCGGCTTTGGCGCATCGCTGCTGACGCTGGCCTTTATCGACTGGGACACCACGCTTTTGCCGGATGACATCTGCCTCTGCTGTGGGCTGGCCTGATCGCAGCCACTTTGCAATGGACAACCGTGCCCCTGTCAGCGTCACTCTGGGGCGCCGTGGCCGGCTATCTGTCGTTGTGGCTGGTCTACTGGGCCTTCAAGCTGATTACCGGCAAGGAAGGCATGGGCTTTGGTGATTTCAAGCTCTATGCCGCACTGGGTGCCTGGTTTGGCTGGCAGGCGCTGGTGCCCATCATTTTGATGGCCTCGGTCATTGGTGCCGTTGTGGGGATTGCCATGAAATTCTCCAGCGGCTTGCGCGCGGGCGGCTACGTGCCGTTCGGCCCCTTCCTGGCTGGCTCCGGGCTGACGGCGATGATTTTTGGCCCAGGCTCCATTCTTCGAATCTTCGGGCTATAAGCTGTGCGGCCCGTTGTCCGGCTTGGATTGACCGGCGGCATTGGCAGCGGCAAGAGTACCGTTGCCAGCCTCCTGGCGGAGAGGGGCGCCACCGTGGTGGATGCCGACGCCATTGCCCGCGAACTGACCGCACCAGGCGGTCTGGCCATGCCGGCGATTGCTGTTACTTTTGGCCCGGATTTCATCACGCCAGATGGCGCGCTGGACCGGGGGAAAATGCGGACCCTCGCCTATGCCGACCCAACGGCACGCAAACGGCTGGAGTCCATCATTCACCCCCTGGTGGGACTGGAAACACAAAGCCAGGCCTCAATCGCCGCAAGCGACGGGCGCGCTTGCATCGTGTTTGACATTCCACTGCTGGTTGAATCCGCCAGCTGGCGTCAAAAGCTGGATCACGTGCTGGTGGTGGATTGCACGCCAGAAGTTCAAATCTGCCGGGTGATGGCGCGCAGCCATTTGACGCGCAACGACATCGAGAAAATCATGTCCTCCCAAGTCGGGCGTGAACGCCGTCTTGCTGCGGCTGACACCGTCATTTTCAACGTCGATCTGTCACTTGCGGAACTGACTGACGAGATCCGTCAAATTTCACATCGCTTCGGGCTATCATCCAAGTAGCCTCTGGCCTACCGAAGAAATCAGCGTGATCCTTTACGAATACCCTTTTAACGAGCGCATCCGCACCTATTTGCGATTGGAACATCTGTTTCTTCGCCTGACAAAACTTGTCTCGCGTGACGAAGCCCTGGATCACCACTACGCGCTCACCACCCTCTTCGAGATCATGGATGTGGGGGCACGTGCTGACCTCAAATCCGATGTGCTCAAAGACCTGGATAAACAAAAACACATTCTTGACGGTTATCGGGGCAATCCCGCCATCGCTGAAAGCGTTCTGGATGTCGTGATCAGCCAGCTGGCCCGCTGTTTTCTGGCCTTGAGCAGTCTGCCCGGCAAAGCGGGCCAATCGCTGACCGAGAATGACTGGCTCATGAGTATCCGAAGCCGCGTCGGGATTCCGGGCGGAACCTGTGAGTTCGACCTGCCAGCCTACTATGCGTGGCAACACAAACCGGGTGCCCAACGCAGAACTGATCTGCAGCGCTGGACTTCCACGCTAACGCCGCTGGCGGACTCGATTCATGTCTTGCTCCAGCTGCTGCGGGATTCCGGTGCCCCGCAAAAAGTGATTGCCAACGGAGGGCAATTTCAGCAAAACCTTCCCCAAGGCAGAACTTTTCAGCTACTGCGTCTGGCGCTGGACCCATCGCTGGGGTTGATCCCGGAGATCAGCGGCAATCGACTCATGGTGTCGATCCGGCTCATGCGCCATGGGGACGATGACAGACTCCACGCCTGCAGTGATGACGCTGCTTTTGAACTGACCCTGTGCTCATGAAAGCTGACGACAAGACCACTCCAGGACAGCCCAAACTGGTGCCCTGCCCCACCTGCGGCGGCGACAGTGTTTACGCGCCTTCCAACCCATTCCGCCCTTTCTGCAGCGAGCGTTGCAAAAATATCGATCTGGGCGCCTGGGCCAGTGAAAACTTCCGCATGCCAACCGCTGGCCAGCCAGAAGATCAACTCACTGACGATCAGCAGTAGCCTAAATTTATATAAATATGGGCTCTAGCCCCCGTCGCTTATGCCTAAGCAGCTACCAAATAAGTAGCACCCTTGAAATTTTGCTCATCCGCGAGCCATTGAAGCACCGGCACCGTGCCCGGCAATACCGGTACGACCTGCACCGGAAGGCACTGCCAGGAAAACGACTGGGCCTCCCGCATCTGCAAGTCACCGGTCCAGCTAAAAACCTTGCAAAAGCTCAAGCGCACCAGCGCGTGGGGATAGTCCACCATTTCAACTTTCCATAACGCGGCCGGACCGATGTTGATGCCGAGCTCTTCATGCAACTCACGCTGCAAGGCCTGCGCCACCGTTTCGCCGGGCTCCAGCTTGCCACCCGGAAACTCCCAATAACCTTCGTACACCTTCCCGGCCGGCCTGGAGGTGAGCAGGAAGTCGCCATCCGGTCGAATCAAAACACCCACCGCAACATCGACGACGGCACGATCAGCGCCGCCCTCGCGGGGCAGTCCGGCGTCTGCAACCAGCATCGGGGTGCTCATGCGCTCGCCGCATGTTTGCCCGCATAGTCGCGCGCAAACTGATAAGCCACCCGGCCGCTGCGGGAACCGCGCTCCAGGGTCCACACCAGCGCTTCCGCTCTTGCGGCTTCAATGGCCGCTGGCCCCACACCGAACGAGGACAGCCATTGCGCCACGATGGTGAGGTACTCGTTCTGGCTGAACGGGTAAAAGCTGACCCACAAACCAAAACGTTCGGACAGGGAAATTTTCTCCTCCACCACCTCACCGGGATGCACCTCGCCGTCATCTGTATGCGTGTAGCTGAGGTTTTCCTTCATGTATTCCGGCAACAGGTGGCGCCGGTTGCTGGTGGCGTAAATCAGCACATTGGGTGTCGTGGCAGCCACCGAACCGTCCAGAATGGACTTGAGCGCCTTGTAGCCCGGCTCACCGTCTTCAAAACTCAAGTCATCGCAGAATACAATGAATTTTTCGGGACGATCCGACACCACATCCACAATATCGGGAAGGTCAGTCAAATCAGCCTTGTCCACCTCAATCAGCCGCAAGCCACGCCCCGCGTATTCGTTCAGACAGGCTTTGATCAGCGACGACTTGCCGGTACCACGAGCGCCTGTCAGCAGTACGTTGTTGGCAGGTTTTCCATTGACAAACTGCAGGGTGTTGAGCTGGATTTTTTCCTTTTGCGGCTCAATTTCTTTCAAATCAGTCAAATGCATGGCCCCCACGTGGCGAACCGGCTCCAGCGCGCCATGCCCGGAGCTTCGTTTGCGATAGCGATAGGCCACCGATGCCGTCCAGTCAGGCTGCGAGAGTGCTTGCGGCAGAACCGATTCAATCCGGCTGATGAGTTGCTCGGCACGAAGCAGCAAATGCGCGAATTTCTCGTTCATGAGCGGTAGTCCGCGTTGATCGTGACGTACTCATGGCTGAGGTCACACGTCCAGACCGTGTCCACCGCATCGCCGCGCCCCAGAAGCACCCGCACCGTGATCTCGCTTTGCTTCATGACACGCTGGCCATCTTCTTCGCGATACAGCGGATTGCGACCGCCTTGAACCGCCACATGAACGTCGTCGAGGTACAAATCAATGCCGGTCTGATCGAGATCAGTGATGCCGGCGTAACCCACGGCCGCCAGAATGCGGCCCAAGTTGGGGTCGCTGGCAAAGAAGGCCGTTTTCACCAGGGGTGAATGGGCAATGGCATAGGCCACCTGGCGGCACTCAGCCTGTGTTTTTCCGCCTTCTACCTTGATGGCTATGAATTTTGTGGCGCCCTCGCCATCACGCACGATGGCTTGCGCCAGCTTTTGCGCGATCCCCAGCATGGCGGCCTTGAGTGCGCGCCCCTGCGCACTGTCCAGAGAATCAATCGTCGCATGGGCCGCCTTGTTGGTGGCAATGACCACGAAAGAATCGTTGGTGGAGGTGTCGCCATCCACCGTCACCCGATTGAATGAACCCTCGGCCAGTTCCGTCGCCAACTGGTGCATCAGCACCTGGCTGACACAAGCATCGGTTGCCATGAATCCGAGCATGGTCGCCATATTGGGGCGAATCATGCCGGCCCCCTTGCTGATGCCCGTAATGCTCACCAGGGCGCCGCCAATCATGACCTGCGTACCAAAGGCCTTGGCCACGGTATCGGTGGTCATGATGGCTTCGGCTGCACGCAGCCAATTGTTTTCACGCGCATCCGCCAGAGCGCCCGCCAACCCGGCTTCGATACGATCATTGGGCAGGGACTCCATGATGACGCCGGTTGAAAATGGCAAAACTTCCGCGGGTGAAATTTCGAGCTTGCGGGCGAGCGCCACACAAGTGCTCAAGGCGCGGCTCCGTCCATCTTCCCCCGTACCGGCATTGGCGTTGCCGGTATTGATGAGCATGGCCCGAACACCCGAACCACTGGCGAGATGTTCCCGGCAGATCTGAACCGGTGCCGCGCAAAACCGGTTCTGGGTGAATACACCCGACACCGAAGCGCCCTTGTCGATCAGTACGACGGTCAGGTCTTTGCGGTTGGCCTTGCGCACGCCGGCTTCAGTAACGCCGATACGTACCCCTGGAACGGGATAAAGCTCTGCGGGATTGGGGGCAGTTAAATTAACAGACATTATTTTCCTTCAGAGAATTACCGGATTATCCAAAAATTCATCTCACAAAAAACAATCGGGCCTTGGAAATAATCCAAGGCCCGATGGTTCAACGCGTGTTTGACTTAGACCAGCTTGCCGTGGCAGTGTTTGTATTTTTTGCCACTACCGCAAGGACATAGTTCATTGCGGCCAACCCGAGGAACGGCATCCCCCATGGCCAGAAATTTTTTGTTAAAAGTCTCTTCATCCACCGTGGTTTCAACCTCGCCGGTTTCGGTCGGCGCCGTGTAGGTCACGTTGGCAATGCTTTCACCGCGGTTCTCCATGTCCTCAGCCGCCTGTTCCAGTTGCTCGCTGGATTGAACCTTGACAGTCATGAGCACTTTGGTGACGTCATTTTTAACGGAATCAAGCAACTGACCAAACAGCTCAAACGCCTCGCGCTTGTATTCCTGTTTGGGTTGCTTCTGGGCGTAGCCGCGCAAATGAATGCCCTGGCGCAGGTAATCCAGTGAACTGAGGTGTTCGCGCCAATGCGTGTCAATGCTCTGCAGCAACACCATGCGTTCGAACTGGGTGAAGTTTTCACCACCAACCTGCTCCACCTTGGCCGCAAACAACCGGTTGGCTTCGCTGCGCACACTGCCCAGCAGGTCTTCATCGGTAATGGCACTGGCCTGATTCACCTGCTGTTGCAGTGGCAGCGTCACCTGCCATTCATCGGACAAAACCTTTTCCAGCGTCGCAATATTCCACTGTTCCTCGACCGATTCGGCAGGGACGTATTCGCGCACCAGATCATTGAAACAGCCTTCACGCAAGGACGTAATCTGGGCCGACAGATCCTGTGCATCCAGAATTTCGTTGCGCTGCTGGTAGATCACCTTGCGCTGGTCATTGGACACATCGTCATATTCAAGCAGTTGCTTGCGCATGTCGAAATTGCGTGCTTCGACTTTGCGCTGGGCGCTTTCGATGCTGCGCGTCACGATGCCTGCTTCGATGGCTTCACCATCCGGCATCTTGAGCCGGTCCATGATGGCCTTGACCCGGTCACCGGCAAAAATGCGCATGAGGGAATCATCGAGACTCAAGTAAAAACGCGACGAGCCGGGGTCGCCCTGGCGACCGGAACGACCACGCAACTGGTTGTCGATCCGGCGCGACTCGTGCCGCTCGGTGGCGATGATGCGCAAACCGCCCAGTGCATTGACCTGCTCGTGGTCGAGCACCCACTGCGCACGAATCGCCTCAATCTGTTTTTGTTTCTGCGCATCGTCCAGCGATTCGTCCGCCTCCACCGCTTCCACGGCCTGACTGATGTTGCCGCCCAACACAATATCGGTTCCACGACCCGCCATATTGGTGGCGATGGTGATCATTTTGGCGCGTCCGGCCTGGGCCACAATATCGGCTTCTCGCGCATGTTGCTTGGCGTTCAGCACCTGGTGCGGCAACTGCTCTTTCTCCAGCAGCTGCGCAATGATTTCCGAGTTCTCGATGGAGGTGGTGCCGACCAGCACCGGCTGGCCCCGTTCATANCACTCNCGGATATCCTTGATCGCCGCCTCGTATTTTTCACGCGTTGTCTTGTAGACGCGATCCAGTTGATCTTCGCGCTTGCTGGGGCGGTTAGGCGGCATCACCAGCGTTTCCAGTCCGTAAATTTCCTGGAACTCATAGGCTTCGGTATCAGCCGTACCGGTCATGCCCGCCAGCTTGCCGTAAAGACGGAAATAGTTCTGGAAGGTGATCGACGCCATCGTCTGGTTTTCAGGCTGGATGGTCACCCCCTCTTTGGCCTCAACCGCCTGATGCAAGCCCTCGCTCCAGCGGCGCCCCGACATCAAGCGACCCGTGAACTCATCCACGATCACGATCTCGCCTTCCTGCACCACGTAGTGCTGGTCGCGGTGATAGAGGTGGTTGGCACGCAAAGCCGCATACAGATGATGCATCAGCGTGATGTTGGCTGGATCGTAAAGCGTTGCGCCTTCAGGAATCAGTCCCAACTCGGAAAGAACTCGCTCGGCGCTCTCATGGCCCTGTTCGGTCAGGAATACCTGATGACTTTTTTCGTCCAGCGTAAAGTCGCCCGGCTTGGTGATGCCTTCCCCGGTACGCGGATCTTCTTCGCCCTCTTGCCGGTGCAGCAAGGGCACCACTTTGTTGATCGCAAGGTAAAGGTCAGTGTGGTCTTCCGCCTGGCCGCTGATGATGAGTGGCGTCCGGGCTTCATCAATCAGAATGGAATCAACTTCGTCAACAATGGCGTAATTCAGGCCACGCTGAACACGGTCGGCCGCCTCATAGACCATGTTGTCGCGCAGGTAATCAAAACCATATTCGTTGTTGGTGCCGTAGGTAATGTCGCTCAGGTAAGCGGCCTGCTTTTCCTCGCGAGCCATGTTCGGCAAATTGATACCGACCGTCAAGCCGAGAAAATTGTAGAGCTTGCCCATCCACTGCGCATCGCGATTGGCCAGATAGTCATTCACCGTCACCACGTGAACACCTTTGCCCGTCAACGCATTGAGGTACACCGGCAAGGTGGCCGTCAGTGTTTTACCCTCACCGGTTCCCATCTCAGAAATTTTGCCGTTGTGCAGTGACATACCGCCCAACATCTGTACATCGAAATGGCGCATTTTCATCACGCGCTTGGAGCCCTCGCGCACCACCGCAAACGCCTCCGGCAACAAGGCGTCCAGAGACTCCCCCTTGGTGATGCGGTCCTTGAACTCCTGTGTCTTGCCGCGCAAAGCGTCGTCGGACAGCTTCTCAAGCTCGGCTTCCATCGCATTGATGCGAACCACGCTGGTGCGATACTGTTTGAGCAGGCGGTCATTGCGACTGCCGAAAATTTTGGTGAGGATATTGGTGGCCATGAATACAAGACGGACCCGCCAGCCCACATGGGCCAACAGAACAGCGCAATCCTTTTTCTAATCTGGGTGAAATGGGGTCACTATCGCGAAATGCAACCGTTGGAACGGAATACCTAACGCTGAGAAAACCAAGCGTCTGATTTTACCTTTGCGCGGCCAAGCGCTGAGACGGCAGGTTGCGGCCAGCCGCCAAAAACTTCTGGGGGTCTTGCGGAATCCCCTGCACCAACACTTCAAAGTGCAAATGCGCGCCGGTGGAACGGCCGGTAGTTCCGACCTCGGCAATTTTTTGCCCCCGCTTGATCAAGTCACCTTTCTTGACCAGCGTTTTCGACGCATGGGCGTAACGTGTAATCAGGTCATTGCCGTGATCGATTTCGATCATGTTCCCATATTCTGGATGAAACTCCTGCGTCACCACGACCCCGCCAGCTGCGGCCAATATGGGGGTTCCAAACCCCGCAGCGAAGTCCAGTCCGGTGTGAAGTGCCGAGCGTCCGGTAAACGGATCAATTCGCCAGCCGAACAGGGAACCCAGAATGCCCGCCGATACCGGTTGCTGCGTGGGCACCATCATGTTGCGAATTTTCTGATCGAACAGGCGGGACTCCATCACTGTCATCAAGTCGGTACGTTGATCGGTCAGGCGATCAAGGTCTGCCAGCGTGGCCTGGAGTTCTTCCATGGACAAGGGGCGACCCGACACCAGCACACCCCCCTGGCCAGGCTTCATCTTGATCTCGTTGGGGTTAACGCCGGCCAATCCCGAAACGCGCTCGCCCAAGGATTCAAGTTGCGTCATTTTTGCCTGCATTTCGCCCAACTTGCGTGCCAACACGTCGAGGTTTTCGCGCATAAAGCGGTCGCGTTGCTCAAACTCATCCTTGACGACCAG
>JGI24143J45723_1001108_pt1 | contig 13231 bp, 11 predicted proteins | sample BarGraIncu00432A_FD_45723 | JGI IMG/M metagenome (IMG submission 45723)
CATTATGATTAACTGCAGTTTGCAGCGCTTTTCTGAAATCGTGCTGATATTTCAGTGCGCAGTAGACCGCAATGGCCAAGGCTTCGACCCATCCCCCGCCCAGCAGGGCAATCGCTTCGTCATCAAAAGAGCCCATTTGTGGAAGTTTCTCAGCCAGCTCCAATTTCTTTGTGCATTTTTCATGCCCTTCATATTTTTTAAGAATCATCAGTGTTTTTGTCACTGCCGTTTCAAGATCGAATCCCTCGGGTACCCCTGGGTCAGCAGCCATCTCTGATAGGCATGGAAAACAACGAACGGTGGATAACAAATCCCGTTCAATGCAAAGGAAAAGTGATACTTTGCTTTGTTGATTTCTATTGAGTTATTATTAAATATCAATGCATTAGCTGATTAATGATGATCTTTTCCGGTAAACTGATAAACAATAATTTTAAGCACCGTAACACAGTCCATCATATTCTCGTCAAATGAAAAATTCTGACCCGTCTGATGTTTCATCAATTCAAACATTGCTATTTTCTTTTCTTCTACATCATGCACAAAAGCAACCCTGCCATTTCCAATGATACTTTTGAAGGAATACCCGTACTGGCAGGCAACATCTGCTGTGATCAGACTCTGCTCACAATCCATTTCAAAACAGATTTCACTATTCTCTTTGAAAGCGTTAATTTTACGTCCTTCTTTTGCACTGTGAAAATACAGTATTAATTGATTATTGATATAGAGATAGCCAAAATTTACCGGCACAATATATAGTCCTTCCTGATCCCGCATCGCAATTCTGCAAATTTTACACTGTTCAATAATTTTCATTAACTCTTTTATTTCTGTTACTTCTCTGTCTATTCTTCTCATTTTCATCATACTCCTTCAAAAGCTACTTTCATATGAATTGATTTATTCACATAAAACCTTTTTCAAATCGTTCAGATATTGTTTCTGTTGCTTTTTTAAATATGAGCCGACAAATAAATTCATGATCGGGTTATTGGCAGATACTTCTTCTCTAAAATCAATCTCTGTTCCCCCAGATAATTCTCTGAATACGCCAGTCCAATGCCCTTTCATATTCTTATTGGACATATCAAATTCGTATTGTTTCTTCTCTTCTTTTTTGGTAATACTAAATGTTGTCGCAAATCCGTCATTTGTGTATTCAACAAATTGATTTTCATTCTCTGAAACAGCAATTCTTTTTATATCTGAACGCCACGCGTAATTTTCATTGTCCGTTACTATTTTCCAAACTGTGTCGATATTGCTTTTCAGTTCAATTTTTATATTTGCTTCTGCCATCTGTTTCTCCTTAAATGCATAATTTTTTCTGAGATAACGATTGTTTCATTTTAACAAAACGCAAACAGTATGGCAATAACACAAATTAAAAATATGAAACAATATAATTACAGTTTATTTTTATATACATTTAACATTTATTTTACAGTCTTAGTCTTTCTCATTAAAATATAACTTGCTACAATATATTATATTTATTCAATTATGAAGATTAAATTACTTCATAACGGAATAATTAAGAATTCAGTATATCATTTTATAAGGAATCAAAATTTAGGAGGTCGTATTTATGCGGTGGTTTTTGAACATGAAAATTGGGGTGAAATTAATGGTGAGTTTCATCATCCTCGCCATTATTACCGGTATCGTTGGAATTATGGGTATTATTAATCTTAATACGCTTAATCAATCTGATACAGAACTCTACGAAGACATGACGGTGCCAATTTCTGAACTCGGTGATATGTCCACATCCTTTCAAGAAATGAGCGTTGATATCCGGAATATGATTATTGAAAACCGTCCAGAATTGATTCAGGCAAACATTGGTAAATACCTCATACAAAAACAGGAAATAGAAACTTCAGCTGCCAATCTGGAAAAGTCTGTCAAAGATCCGGAAATGAAAGCTGCATATGATGCGTTTATCACCTCCCAAAAAGCTACTACCGATGAATTCGAAAAGGTTCAGGCTCTGGCATTGCAGAATCAGGATACCGACGCGTTTGCAATGTTGTCGGCAAATGGATCCCTTGTCGCAGTTGCGGCAACCGAAGTGAATGCTCTCAATAACATGTCTAAAATAAAACTGGACGCTGCCAAAGCCAAGGAAGATACCATTACCATTCAAGGGAATTCAGCCGCAATCTTTATGGGTATTTTTACCGGTATCGCCTTTATTATTGCAATTGCTTTTGGTCTGATCCTGCGCACCATGATTGCTAAACCGGTTGGAAAAGCCAACCTGATGATCAAAGAAATGAGTATGGGCCGTTTTACAATGCGTCTAAATATGAATCGTAAGGATGAAATTGGTGAAATGGCTCAGTCCATGGATACCTTTTCTAATGATATTCAAACCGTCATCATCGGTACTATGAATCAGATCTCCAATGGCGATGTCAGTGCAACTATTGAACCAAGAGATTCTCAGGATGAGCTGGCACCGGCTCTGCAACAAATCATCGAAACCATTAGAGCGCTGATTGCTGAGGCTGCCATGCTGTCTACGGCTGCCATAGAAGGCCGTCTGGGCACAAGAGGAAACACCAATGCTTTTAGCGGCGGATATAAAGAAATCGTTCAGGGCGTCAATGACACTCTGGATGGTGTGATTGGACCATTAAATGTGGCTGCGGATTATGTGGAAAAAATAGGTCTCGGCCAAATTCCCTCTAAAATTACTGAAACATACCAAGGTGATTTCAATACTTTAAAAAACAACATCAATGCCTGCATTGATGGCTTGGGCGCATTAACCGAAGGTAACCGTATTCTCGGCAAAATGAGTCTTAATGATTATTCCGAACGAATTGAAGCCACCTATTCAGGCATCTACGGAGAAATCGCCCTGGCCGTCAATGCAGTTCATACACGTCTCGACCGAGTTGTTGCTATTTCAACCCATATCGCCGCTGGTGATATGACTGATCTGGATACATTAAAACAAATCGGCAAGAGAAGTAACAATGATACCTTGATCCCAAGCTTAATTCAAATGATCGAGAATATTAACAATCTTGTCAAAGAGACCGAAGACATGACCACAATTGCTGTCGCAGGGGATCTTCGTAACCGTGGGGACGTCAGTCAATTTCAGGGCGAATTTGCCAAGGTTATTGAAGGCTTCAATCAAACCCTGGATGCGGTCATCCAACCTTTAATTGAAGCGAGTGACACGCTAAATGAATTTTCAACCGGGAATCTCAGCACGGCGATGGTCGGTAACTACCGGGGCGATCATGCCCAGATAAAAAATGCTTTAAACAACACCATCGCATTTCTGAAATACTATGTTGATGAAATTACAAACACATTGGAAGGAATGGGTCAGGGGAACTTTAATCAGGAGATTACCACTGACTATCTTGGCGACTTCCAGACCATTAAAAATGCGTTGAATGATATTACCACCAACCTCAGCAGCACCATGTCGGATATTAATATTGCGGCCGGTCAGGTGGAAATCGGTTCTCAACAAATATCCGATGGCGGACAGGCACTGTCTCAGGGGACGACCGAACAGGCCAGTTCTATTGAAGAATTAACCGCCTCTATTGAAGCGATCGCTGGTGAAACAAAGAAAAATGCAGTCAATGCCAATGAAGCAAACGAATTGGCAAACACCGTACGATCACAGGCCGTTAAAGGTAATGAGCAAATGAGTGACATGGTCACCGCCATGGTGGAAATCAATGATTCATCCAAACGTATTTCCAAAATCATCAAAGTCATTGACGATATTGCCTTCCAAACCAATATTCTGGCTCTGAATGCCGCAGTGGAAGCCGCTCGAGCCGGACAGCACGGTAAAGGCTTTGCAGTTGTTGCGGAAGAAGTCCGCTCACTGGCAGCCAGAAGTGCGGAAGCCGCCAAGGAAACTACCGGCCTTATTGAAGGCTCCATTGCCAAGGTGAATGTGGGATCAAAGATTGCCGACCAGACAGCGGAAAGCTTAAAAGACATCCTCAGCCAGATTGAAAAAGTAACGACTCTGGTTGGGAATATTGCCCAGGCCTCCAACGATCAGGCCTCAGAAATCGCCCAAATCAACCAGGGCGTTGAACAGGTTTCCCAGGTGGTGCAAACCAACTCAGCCACCGCCGAAGAAAGTGCCGCCGCCAGTGAAGAGCTTTCCGGGCAGGCGGAAATGCTCAGACAAATGGTCGGTGCTTTTAAATTAAAGTCGGCTGGTCATATTGAGAAAAAAATCAAAGAAACCAAGGTTAAAAAGGCAGCAATACATAATATCCGCTCCTCATCAGAACCAAAAATTGTTTTGGATAATCTGGATAAATATTAGATTGATGGATTATCCAACCATGCCCCAAACAAATTCAACTGTCTGAGGCATTTCTTTATATGATAAAAAATCAGTTCTTTAGTCTCAGATGATATTATCTCCAACTACAAATCTACCGTTTTTAATTCAATTTTACCATCTAAATTAAGATTTCCTAAATTTTAAAGATCTCTTTATGTTTAAAAGGTTATAATACCACAAAATCCCAAAAGAATACCCCCAAAAGGAGACCTTATGAAACTTTTGAAATTCTTTCTGATTACTACCGCCATATTAACCATTCTTTTACTGGGGGTCTATATCTATGCCCGATATATCGAACCCCATCTCTTGATGGTCAATCGGGTCAATCTTGAAAGCTCCAGAATGGATGGTCACCTTAAAGTTGTTTTTTTTGGAGATACCCATATGGGCGAATTCAATAATATTGACCAATTGGAGCGTATTGTTAACGAAATAAATACTCAAAATCCTGATCTGGTTATTTTTACCGGAGACCTGATTAGTGCCAGCAAAAAATTGAACGTCGATACCGATGCAATTTCCCAGACATTAAAGAAAATTCAGGCACCCTACGGGAAGTACTGTGTTATGGGGAATCATGAATATGCAACATTGAAACAGTATAGCTATAAAGATTTGATGAACTCAGCGAATTTCGAGGTCCTGGTAAATGACTGGCTTGACATTCCCGAAATCAATATCAGGCTGCTTGGTCTTGATGATGCTTATTCAGGAAAGCCCGATAAAAATCTGAGTAATGCCGCTCTGGATAGCTCCTATAATATTATGATGACCCATGAGCCCGATATTATTGACCAAATGGATATTGATGGTATTCAACTGATTTTAGCCGGACATACCCATGGCGGCCAGATTTCTGTTCCCTTTCTGACCGAAAAATTCCTCCCACCTGGTGGGAAAAAATATGTGAAGGGTATTTTTGCGGTGGGAAGTGACGGACAAACAAACCTATTTGTAACCAAAGGTACCGGGATGTCGACAATACCATACCGGTTTATGAATGTACCTGAGATTGTTTCCATTGAGATTAATTAAACTTAAATTGATCTTATCATCGCTATAAACATATTTCCATACCAGCTTCACTGCTTGAGCTTTCAAAAAGAACGTTCCCCTGCCGGTCTGTTAGTCGCACCCACACCTCAGCCGTGATGCTCTCAACGATTTCCCGATCCATCAGCCCATCCACCGGCGCTCGGAGTCGTCCCCCTCCAGCCATCTGTGCCTTAAAAGTGAGTACCCCAGCCGGACCTTCCAGTTTTCCAGTGCAGCTTTCCTTTTCTTTGTCAACTTCCCATTTTTCCAGCCGGGAATGATTGTAGGTTGCAAAACGGAAAGTTAACCCCTCAAAGTTGGTAAAGTACGCAAAAAAGCCTGGAAATTCCCGGCCTAAAAAAGGAATACGGGCTCGTGAGAACACAAATGTGGCATTACTGGTCTCAAAATGACTGGCTTGCAGCCAAAGATAAGTTTTGGGAAAGGAACGGCCATAGTCTTTTTCAATATAACCCACGCCCCCATTGAAATTCAGGATCTCCCCATCCAACTGAATTTCACCCTTTATTTCATGATACAAATCAATAATGGCGTGGTAGCATTCCATAAAGGGTATCAATCCAAAAGGGCCCATAATCCCGGGATTCTTTCGACCGGATGGAAAGGGATGAATGTTACCAAAAGTCAGCCTTCCTTTAATAATGCCTTCGTCTGTATCAATATTCAGGGATAAGCCCTGAGCATTAAAAGTATTATACTCAATTTTCACTTCAAACTGGTCTAATAAAGCACGGAAATCAGCATAAGGAAAATGATGATACCAGGTTTTCCCGGTTACCGCATTAATCACCTGAATAAAGGCATGCTTTTTTCCCTTGGGATCAATGGCCATTCCCGGGATAATCGCAATGGCATGCTTTCGGTCGGCACTGATACATTTAAAGTACCAACCTTCAAAATAACGTTTCTTTTTATTTTTTCCTTGAAAAAACGCCTGTTTGATCATAATATTTCCTTCCTGTGACCCCGATCCCTACACCCTGAATAAATCAAAAACATGATCGTATTCAATAACTACCGGTTCAATGTCCGGTATGGTCTTCTTCAGTTTCTCCATTGTTTTTCGGGCTTTTTCCTTTTTTGCAGCAGCGGATACCGTTTTATAATTATAAACGCTCATCTCATATCCCGCCTAACCTAAATAATTCCATCAGCTGGTCATTGCTCAACTCGGTGATCCAAGTCTCCCCGGAGGATTTAATAATATCCCCGGCCAGTTGATTTTTTTCATCAATCATCACGTCTATCTTTTCCTCAATGGTGCCGGAGGTTATAAACTTATGAACCATGACATCTTTGGTCTGGCCAATTCGGAAGGCTCTGTCCGTGGCCTGATTTTCCACTGCCGGATTCCACCATCGGTCAAAATGAATCACGTTGTTGGCCCCGGTTAAATTGAGTCCCACCCCGCCGGCCTTCAGAGACAGTACCATAAAAGGAATATAGTCCTCCCCGTTAAAGGCTTCCACCATTTTGGTTCGTTTAGCCACCGGCGTTCCGCCGTGGAGAACCAGCCCGGGTCGATGAAAGATCTCTTCCAGGAAGTGCGACAAAGGTTCGGTTATCTCCTTGAACTGGGTAAAAACCAGAACCCTTTCCCGTTTCTCATAAATGGTTTCACAGATATTTTCAAGCATTTCAAACTTTCCACTGTGATCCTTCTTATAGACATCCTGGCCTAAATACTGATCCGGATGATTGCAGATCTGCTTAAGCTTGATGATACTGGACAAAACCAGTCCTTTGCGCTGGATTCCTTCAGTTTCTTGCAATTTTTTTGATAATTCCTTCACTAGATTCTGGTATAGAACCATCTGCTTTTTCGAAAGCAGCGGATATTCCTTGATCTCAAGCTTATCCGGCAGATCCGTGATAATCGACGCATCAGTTTTTAATCGTCTCAGGATAAAAGGATTCACGAGGTTTCTCAGTTTTGCATAACCGGAAGGATCCGTCTTCAATCCCTTGGTAAAGGCTGTGAATTCTTTTGGATTTCCCAGCAGTCCCCCATCCAGGAAATCAAAAAGGGACCATAAATCCGACAAACGATTTTCAATCGGGGTTCCGGTCATAGCGATCCGGTTTTTGGCTTTGAGCGCCTTAATGGTTTTGGTTCGCTTGGTTCCCGGATTTTTAATGGCCTGGGCCTCGTCCAGGATGATAAGATCCCAACAAATCTCCCGAAGTTTCAGGCTGCGTACCGCCATGCCATAGGTTGTGATGGTTAAAAATGCGGGGTCAGCCAAAATTTCTTCTCCATTTTTGGCGGCCGCCGTGCCGTGTAAAACACAAACGGGCATCTCCGGCGCAAATTTTTTAATTTCCTTTTCCCAGTTTCCAATCAGGGATGCGGGGAGAATCAACAACATCCGTCCCCCCTGATGATTGCGCAGGTATTCCAGCAGAGCAATGATCTGGACGGTTTTACCCAGACCCATATCATCTGCAAGGCAGGCCCCCAGTCCCAGATCGACCATGTATTTCAGCCAGTCAAAACCAGCTTGCTGGTAAGGCCGCAGCTCTCCGTGAAAACTCCGGTCGGGTTTTAGGCCGTGGAAACTCTGGGGGTTGGCCATCTTTTCTCGCACCTGTCGCAACCATTCACCGCTTGAAACGGACACCTCCAGGTCCGGTGTCTTGATCCCCAGAAGATCTTCCGGTCTCAGTTCCAGACGCATGGCCTGGGCCAGGGTAAGCGCTTCACGGGATGCCAGATCTTCTGCTTTTAACAGCACATCCAAAGCGGCTTTCAACTGCTCATGATCGATTTCCACCCATTTGCCTTTGATAAATGCCAGCCCCTGAGTTTCTGATAACAGCATCTGGATTTCCGCTTTTGAAATCTCAGTGTCCCCAAACAACAGATTGGGTTTAAAGGCCAAAATAGCATCCATCCCTACTTTAGGCGGTTCTTTTTCCCCCACGGTGATGGCAAGCCGAAGCTGGTTGGTCTTTCGACGCCACCAGTTGGGGATCCGGCACATGATCCCGGCCTCTTCGTAAAGGGGGATCTCGGTTAAAAAGACGGTAGCATCCTGGGCCGTTAATTTAAGCGGCGAAAACAATTCCCCGGTATCCATTAAATTCGAAATAAACCCACTCTGATCCGCCGCCCGGCTGACCGTGGACAATAATTGTAGGAGCTTGCCCTGGTCATTTTTATATTCCAGCAGAGCATTTTTCAGCGGAGTATGCACCGCTTTCTGGCTGCCCGGGGGTTTAGTGGAATAGGTTGCCAGAAAAGCAAAGGGATACTGAACATCCTCACTGTTTTCCACTAGATGAAAAAAGATTCTCCCGGCCACACTGATCCCGGCATGATGTTCGGTTAAAAACACCGCCACCGTTCCCGGATAAAACCGAATGGCCTCCTGATAGACATGGGTCAGCCGCTCCCAGATTCCCAGAATCCATTGATCATTAACGTGAGCCATACCATTTCCAAAGGGGATCATTTTTCTGATTTCTTCGATTTCATCCGAAGTCTGACTTAAATCCGCATTTTCCCGTGACAATTCCATATCCGGCTGTTGGGCGATCTTTTGTACAAACCGCTCTCCGAGTCGATGCAGGAAATCAATCGTAGGGGAAAGAAAATCCAAATTGCTCAAAAAGCCAAAATCAAATAAGGTCTGATCCTTGTTCCCTCTGAATCGGGCCTGCCATTCCTGCTCAAACGTTTTCTTTTCTTCGATAAACCCTTTTTTTGCCACCGGTTCATAATCCAATATGAAGTCATTCTTTGTAAAACTGGCAATTAATTCCATATAATCTGTCATTTTTGATTTTTCCTTTTTATTCTCGCCCGATCCTACTGGAATGAGTGGATTTTAATTCGTTCGGTATTTATTCTATTATCTTTTTCTTTTGTCTTTCTTGAGAATACGCTGCACAGCAAATCTCCCCATTATCACAGCTGTCGGCAATCCGCCGGGGTTCATCTGCCACTGACTTCCCAGTATCACATTATCAAGGCCTTTTATATTGCCGCTAAACATGGTGGTCTGACTGCTGATGGTGGAAATAAAGCTCATATAAGCACCATGATAGGCATTGCAATAGCGATGATAGGTCATTGGTGTCCAGGTATCCAAAATTTCAAGCTTGCCCTGATAGGCGGGAAATTTCGTTTCAATTCTTTGCATGACCGCTTTGGCTACTGCCATTTTTTTTGTTTCATATTTCGTTTTATCCTGAGCCAAGGCTTCCCAATAAGCATAATCCTGTTCATATTGAATAAATTGACTCTGAATGACTGTTTTGCCCGGCGGTGCCATATCCGGTCCATAGGCTGCGTAATTCTTAAGGCTCATCCGATTAGTCGTCTGGGTTCCGATCTCCAACGATTCGCATTCAAACAGGAGGGTTTCCGTTAATTCTTCCAGCTTGCCATCCACCCCAAACGCAACATGGAAACTGCTGATCACGGGATTATTTTTTCGATCATCATAAACCGCTTTGAGTTTTTTATCCATGAACGACGCATCAAGTAATTGATGAAAGGTAAAATCGGGGTCACAGGCACAGATGATATAATCTCCGGTCACTAGCCTGCCGTCTGCCAATTCAATTCCCTCAGCTGACTGCGATTGGCCAATTTTAATTCGTGACACATTAGTATTGGCATAAACTTTTCCTCCCAGATCGGTAAACCGTTGCTGCATCCGCCCAGCCATTGCCCGGGAACCGCCTTCGGGGATTCCTCCATTTCCGGAAGTAAAGGTCGCGTAGGAGACAAGCAAAGAATAGGCCAGATATTCCTTGGCCATAAAAGTTTCAATCATGGCTTTAAGAAGCGGGTGTTTGAATCGCTCGGACAGTTCCCCCACATTGATTCTTCCATATTCCTTGACGACTTTTCCCATATTGCCCATGGACATGCCAAACTGTAAGATTTCAAAAATATTCATCATGTCCATGGCTTTTTCTGTGGGCATCTTCATGGATTCCGCCATTCGGGTATTTGCGATGAATTTTTTTATTTCTTTCTTATCTTCCGGTGATAAAGCAAGCATCTCATTTTCGGTTCTTTCAAGGTCTTTCCAAAGGGTGATCTTTTCGCCTTCTCGCTCTACCGAATAAAAAGAATCCGGCTGAAGGATGGTCACGTCGTTACTCAATGCTCCCACATTTTCCCATATTTTATAAAGATCCGTATTTTTCTTAGTTCCGGTGAGCCAGTGAATGCAATTATCGATGTGATATCCCTTTCTATCCCAACCGGTGCATTGTCCCCCGACAACACTGTTCTTTTCATAAATTTCAGTTTCAAAACCCGCCTGCTGAGCATAAATACCCGCACTCAAACCAGCAATGCCGCCGCCTATTATGATTATCTTTTTCATTTTCGTTTGTTTTCTCCCTATCTTCAGTTTTTCATACAGCTCAATATTGGTAAGCACCAGACTGGAGATTTTTCCAATTTCTATGCCAAAGTTCAAATATTTCTCGAAATACCTCTTCCACACTGATCGGTAGTAAGATAAAGATCGGTATGATCACATCATCTGAACCTGATTTTTGCCATTATTTTTTGCCTGATACAGCGCCTGATCGGCCCGATAAATGACGCTGTCAACAGAAGCATCTTCTCTAAAAGCCGCAACACCCAGACTGATTGTAATGCTTTCCATTTTGAGAAAAAGCTTTTCGCTCACTTGTCTTCTGAGCTTTTCCGCCAGTTCCATTGCGCCGTTTTCATCAGTTATCCGGTAAGATCATCAGAAATTCTTCCCCACCCCATCGGCCGATTATATCGGTCAACCGGATACTGGTTTTAAAAAGTTCTGCCAGTTCCGCCAATACCAGATCTCCTGCCAGATGTCCAAAATGATGCAGCACTTCTTCCTGGGTATAACCAGTTATTTTTTCAACCGATGGACTGATATAGGTAAAATTCCCGGACAGATCCACGGTTGCAATAATGTCGCATGCGTTATCGGTCAAGTGGCGGTGTCTGTCTTCACTGTTGGTAATCCGCGGGTCCAGATTTTTGATGGCTGTACTATTCCGATTTTCAAGAGGCAGACGGTCACTGCGCCTTCTTTTCCTATTTTTTGAGGCAATGTTCCCAGGAACTTCTTGATGCGATCGCTTAAAGTCCTTTTGAAAGAGTTGAAAAGAGTCCAGCACAAACCCGTCGCCCCTGATGACGTGATGAATGTCTCCGACGCTCAGCGCTTCGACAACATTTCTAATGGTCCGAAGGCTTTGATTCAGATGTAAAAAGTCCGCATCACTCTCGGCGATCGCCGGGATATTATTATTCAATTTTTTATCGTTTAAAATTCCATTAACATAGTTGATCATGGCTTTTGCATCATTACTTAACATTCTCAATTCCTCATGTTCTACTCTCATCGTGATCTATACAAAATTATTTGAATTATATCATAAGATTCTTAACATTCAATTTTTTCTTTACATTGCAGGCGTCTCTCGTTAGAATTAAAGTATCAATATCCAAATACGAAAGTAAGCGGATATGCCTAGCAAAGAAAACAAAGGCTGATATTACCGTCATTTCAATCTACTCCCCATGTCGCACCGCAATGGTGCAGGAGAAAATTTAAGATCATTTAATGATCATCACAATAGGAGGTGGAATCAGCCAAAATGAGTGAAGTCTATTTGATGCAAACCGATCAGCTGAAAGATGAAGCATTATTCCGCGACCGCTATCATACCCTGTCCCTCGCCCGGCAAAAAAAAATCGATCAGTTTATCTTTAAAAAGGATAAACAGCTGAGCCTGGCCGCCGGGTTGGTGTTTCAGGCCGGACTTGACAACTATGGCCTTCGGGAACAGGAACTGACCATTGCCCATCACGAGAATGGCAAACCCTTTATCCCGGAACATCCGAACTTTTACTTTAACATTTCGCATTCGGAGAACCTGGCCATCTGTGCCTTTTCCAGCTGGGAAATCGGCGCTGATGTGGAAATGGTAACACCGATTGATCTTGCGATTGCCAAACAGTTTTTCTATGGCTCAGAGTACCGGGATATTATCACCTCCGACTGTCCCGAGGAAACTTTTTTTGATTACTGGGTGCTGAAAGAAAGCTATCTGAAAGCAACCGGACTTGGTTTTAAGCTGCCACTGAATGACTTTCGCATTGCCTTGGCAGAGGATATCCGAGCTTATGAAGATGCCCTTTTAATGCCCTATAGTTTTTATCAAACAACCGTGTTTGAACACTACAAACTGGCTGTTTGCGTTAAAGGCGATCCGCCGGATCTGCAACTGAGCTTTCAGGAAGTTTTCTGCCCTTAACAGGAATTTACCGTATCATCCGATTATTTCAAAACTAATTAGCAATTTAAGGAAACTACACTATAATAGATAACGTTTTCATTTTAAAAAGAAAATCCAATAAAAAGTATTCAGGAAGGAATGACCTCAATATGAAAAATACCAATAAAACCAATTTAACTAATACGAGCACCGCACCAGGCAAGGAACCCTCCCCGCCACCCGGGGTGAAAAACAAATGCCATGCCTATCCTGTTTCTAAAACCCAGCTGGGTCTGTTTGTGGATTCCATGGCCAGGCCAAAGGAACTGCTTTACCATATGCCGGTTTTGTTTAAGCTCCATGCCGATGTGGATTTGAATCGCCTGAAAACGGCCATTGAAGCAGCCATCAACACCCATGCCTATATCAAAACCCGGTTCTTTATGGACGAAACCGGTGAAATCATGCAAAAACGCCGGGATCAATCGCCCTTCACGGTGCGGATCAAAGACTATCTGGAAATGGAAAGCCTCGTCACCTCCTTTAAACTCATTGACGGTCGGCTGTTTAACGTATCTCTTTACCAGACCA
>JGI24143J45723_1001111_pt1 | contig 13194 bp, 15 predicted proteins | sample BarGraIncu00432A_FD_45723 | JGI IMG/M metagenome (IMG submission 45723)
GCGACAATCAGGATAACCTGAATAATCAACGGCATTGACACCAATAAAAATATGATCCGCCCCTGTGACTTCCGCATATCCTAAGGCGTAGCTTAGAAAAATCAAATTCCTTGCTGGTACATATGTAATTGGAATATCGTGCTGTTCAACATGGCCGACTGGCACAGAAATTCCATTGTCTGTTAAGGCACTACCACCGATCCCATCCATATTAGTATTAATCACAAGATGCTTAGTAACCTTATAGTGCTTGGCAATACTGCTGGCACTTTTTAGTTCACGGGCGTGACGTTGATTGTAGTTAAAACTTATAGGGAAAAGTTCATAACCCTTACTTTGGGCTACAGCCATACATACCGTTGAATCCAGGCCTCCAGATAACAACACAACTGCTTTCATATTTTCACACTCCTCAGATTATTTATTGATAAAGATAAGTGCTGCTTCTAACACGCTTTGCTGTACTTCTTTTAGAGGAAGATTAGATTGTGTTGCTAAACGTTTACAATCTTCATACTCAGGAGTTATACTGCAAACTTTACCATTATATGAGCTTATTTTAACATTAGCTTGTCCCAAAGGAAGGGCTATATTTACAATTCTTCGTGTAGCTATTGTTCTTTGAGTTACATAATGACGTAAGCCAATCGTCGATGTTTCTTCAAATAAGAGAGTCGTTACTTGCTCAAGTAATTGGCTATCTAATAATACAGAAAGCATAGTAGCTGAACGACTTTTTTTCATAATAATAGGCGTTAACCAAACATCAAAAACACCAATTGCTAATAACTTTTCCATGACATATGGGAAAATCTGNGGATTTAAATCATCAATATTAGCTTCNACNACTATAGTTTCCGAATCCCTATGAGTTGCCGCCATCCCTCCCACATGCATTCTTAATACATTTGGAATATCCAAATCCCATGTTCCTGCACCATAACTGATAGACTCACTGATAAATTGGTCAGGCATGGCACCATAGCCACTACCTAAAGCGGCAATGATAGCAGCCCCTGTGGGAGTAACTAGTTCCTTGGTGATATCTCCAGTGTAATAAGGAATGTTAGTTAATAGCTCCGCTGTTGCTGGCGCTGGAACTGGCATTAGACCATGAGCGCACTGCACAAAACCACTGCCTACATGTAACTTTGAGGTATAAATCCTTTCAATTCCCAGGTAATGTAGTCCAAATACTGTGCCGACAATATCAATAATAGCATCAACAGCTCCCACTTCATGAAAATGGATCGCATCTACTGTTGTACCATGAACTTTAGCTTCCGCTTGAGCCAAGAGTAAAAATATTTTTTTGCTATCCTCTTTTACTTTTTGCTCTAAATTTGAGTTGTCAATAATATTATAAATATCTGCTAAATGTCGATGATGATGTTCATGACCAGCAGTAAGTTTCACATCCACATATACGGCATGAATACCACCTTTAACTACCTCTTTAACAATTAAATCATAACCATGTATATGTAATGCGGACAACTGTTGCCGCAATATTTCTTCGGGAAGTCCTGCATCGATTAATGCACCAAGGAGCATATTGCCACTTATACCAGAAAAACAATCTAAATACATTGCTTTCATAATGTCACCTCATTTTATTAATAATACTTGCTAAACGTCCCGCGCCAAAACCATTGTCAATATTGACGACTGATACTCCAGCCGCACAACTATTAAGCATACTTAGCAATGCTGCCAATCCGCCAAAACTAGCACCATAACCAACGCTCGTCGGCAACGCTATCACAGGTTTGGCAACCATACCACCGATGACACTGACGAGTGCTCCTTCCATGCCGGCAGCGACAATAATAACATTAGCGTTATCAATGCTTTCTTGATGAGCAAATAAACGATGAATGCCAGCAACACCCACATCATAGATACGCTCGACTTTATTACCCATAACCTCTGCAGTAACAGCCGCTTCCTCAGCTGCGGGAATATCACTAGTGCCAGCAGTCATGACAAGCACGACTCGCTTGTCATCAGGCTCTGTCTTATCACGTTTAACAACAATACAACGTGCAATTTCAATATACTGTGCTTCAGGCACAATAGCTTTTACGGCTAGATACATCTCCATCGTGGCTCGGGTTCCTAAGATGTTCTTATTATACACTGCTAGATGTTNCATAATCGTCGCTACTTGTGACACTGTCTTNCCAAGGCAAAAAACGACTTCGGGAAACCCTTGACGTATCATACGATGATGATCAATTTTTGCAAAATCCAAATCTTCATAGGGCAACATTTTTAGTGTGTTGATTGTCTCATCTAAAGATAAGCGACTCGCATGAAATTNTTCTAATAAATTACGTAAACTATCCATATCCATATTTTTACTCCTCATTGAAGGTTTTATTCATGCTACCAGAATNCATTCTATAAATCAATGGTAACAAAATAAAAAACTATTTTTAATGAATACTTATAAGAAAAAGAAAAGACATAATTTCTATCTAGAAAATATGTCCTTATAACATATAGATACATATTTGACTTTTAGCACTAAAAATCCTTCTAATTTATTAATTTTCTAGGGAANTTTGACGAAAAAGTAGTAATAAACCTTCTAAAAACTCTATTATTTTGAATTGAGTTTCTTCTAATNTACTAATACTATGATTTANCAATACAATTTCAGGGCTTGTTCTGGTTTGAGATTGAATCACTAGCATCTCCAAATATTCAATTGCTACTTCCAATTCCTCAGCAGCAGTCAGTACGTCATTATTCAACAATTTATCTAACAAGCTATAATTATACACTTGTATTGTTTCCATAGCGTTGCTAAATCCTTCACTACGGGCATGATTTTGCATAAACAAATTAAAATGTGTCATAAACTCTTTAAATCCCGAATGACTAGACACATTTAAATTAGCGTTTAATGAATGTATACACTTATATAATTGGCTTATATAATGACTCTGCAGTTGCATTAAAATGAGTACCTTGTTAAATTCAATACCTCGGAAAGACACCAGGTGGAAATTTTGCAATTCCACCATCACTCACCTCCTCAAAATCATGCTTTGTTGTATAGTATTCAGCCTCAATAACTTATGTTTACACTATAGAAGCAAGATAATAAAGAAAATTTGGCATTAGCTAAGTTTTCTTTTCTATCTTGCTTCTATATTATAACCATAGAACTAGGAGAAGTTTTCTTTATATTAGGCCTTAAAAATAATTTGGAAATATTTACAGGATAATTTGGTTCAATGTAGAATTGAATAATCTTAGTTATAGATAATATTTTCATAAGTCAGTCAATTGAGTATTGGTACTACACTTCAGAATATTAAAGCAGAGAAGGGGCGACTGTAGTGAAACGAAAAAAGATACTTTATTTAACCACATTTATAATTGTTCTCCTTATGGCATTCATCGGTTATCGCATTTATACTAATATGAATAGTGCTAAAGAAAAGGCGGCGGCGATGACCCGTGGCAGAATTCTTACCGTAGAGGTCATGCCAGCCTTTAATAAGAATATTACACCAATACTTACGTTTACAGCATCATTAGAACCTATTTGGCATTCAGATATCAGTCCGAAAGTGGATGGCCGTATCGAAAAATTATACACAGATGAGGCACAAAAGGTATCGGCAGGCCAAGTGCTCGCCAATTTGGAGAACATCGACTTCTCAGCCCAAGTGATGCAGGCTCAGGGTACACTATATTCTGTTGGCGCAGAATTAGCCCAAGCCAAGTCTGATTTGGCTAGAAACAAAATGTTAGTCGAACAAGGTGCCTTATCCCAGCAGCAATACGAATCAGCCATGGCAAAAGTCGCAAGTTTAGAAGGGCAACTACATGCGAGCCAAGGCAATTTAGGTTACCAGCAATCTCGCTTGGGATTCACTGACGTTGTTACGCCACACGCTGGCATAGTTATGACTCGCTACCTACAGGCAGGAGATTATGCTAAAGCTGGAACGCCTATCTTTACAATAGCGGACACAAGCGTGATGTTAGCCAAAGCAACCGTTGGAGAAGGACAAATCACTCAAGTTAAATTAGGTGATAGTGCTCAAGTATTGGTTGAAGCTCTGTCCGACCAACCTTTAACTGGTACAATCACCAAGATTGTGCCGGCAGCAGCAATACCTGCGCGCACTTTTACTTTAGAAATAAACATCAATAATAGCCAAGGTACTTTACTTTCCGGTCTAACTGCTAAAGTAATGGCCCAAGGCAGAGAACATGGCAATGCCCTAGTCATTCCCGAATCAGCATTAGTTTTATTTGAGGACCAACAAACAGTATTTGTCTTGACTGGTGATCAAGTCGTGCAACGTAAGCTCAGGTTGGGCTACATCGGCAATGGCTTGGCAGAAGTACTATCAGGCTTAAATCCTGGTGATCTAATTGTCATAAAAGGACAGAATACGATACGTGATGGCTCTAAAGTGCAGGTAACAGCCACCCGAGAGGCTGGCCAAATATGAGCTTCTTAAAGGTCTTTATTCATCGACCCGTGTTTACCACTATGCTGGTATTTGTCCTAGTGGTCTTCGGCTTATCATCACTCCCCCGTCTAGGTATCGATTTAATGCCAGATGTGGAATACCCTTTGGTTTCTGTACAAGTACTTTGGACAGGGGCTTCACCGGAAGAGATGGAGAGTTTAGTTGCTAAACCAATTGAAGATGCGGCTAGCGCTGTAGCCGGCATTAAAACCATTACTTCTATTTCACGGGCGGGCATGACTCAGATCACAATCGAATTTGTTCTGGGGACCGATCCTCGCATGGCAGCAGCTGACGTCCGGGAAAAAGTTGGTGGTATCCGCAAGAACCTACCTGATCAGATTAGCGAGCCAGTTACCCAGCGTTATGATATTACGGCATCGCCAGTTGTGTACTATAGTCTCTCCTCCAAGGAACGACCACGTGGTGAAATTCGTAAAATGGCTGATGATATCGTAAAACAGCGCGTTCAACAGTTAGATGGCGTTGGTGATGTAGCCATTGCAGGGGGAAGTGCCCGGGAGATTCAGATTAAAATAGACCCGCGCAAATTAGATGCCTACGGTCTGACACTAGACCAAATCATTAGTACCGTCAACAGTGCCAACACAAATACACCTGGTGGCTATTTAAAGGAAAAAAGTTATGAAATTGTTGTGCGCACACTAGGACAATTCAAAACCGTAGATGAAATTGGTAGTATTGCCGTTTCAAATCAAAAAAACCAAGTTGTGTTATTACGGGATGTAGCTGATGTACGGGATTCCTTTGAAGAAGAACGTACCTTTGCTAGAACAGATAACGTGCCTTCCGTGGTCGTATCTGTACAGAAGCAATCAGGAACAAACACCGTGGCAGTATCAGACGCTGTCAAGGCTGAAATGACCAAAATTGAAGCTGAATTGCCTAGCGATGTTAAAGTCACAATTGTTCGCGATGGTTCACTCTATATCAAAAGTAATGTTGAAGATGTGGAAAATTCCTTAGTAATAGGTGGCTTTTTAGCAGTACTCATTGTATTTTTATTTCTACGTGATACCAGGGCTACNCTCATNGGGGCACTNGCCATTCCCTGCTCAGTTATTGCNACCTTTTCTCTTATGAAGGTATGTGGTTTCACGCTGAACAACATGTCCTTAATGGGTCTTAGTTTAGCTGTTGGTATTCTTATTGATGATGCCATCGTAGTTGTTGAGAATATTCATCGGCACATTGAAAAAGGCGTATCACCAGCTGAAGGTGCTCTGAGTGGCACGGCGGAAATTTCCTTAGCGGTTTTAGCTACGACCCTGTCAATCTTAGCAGTATTCGTACCCGTTGGTTCCATGGGTGAAGTTATCGGTATGTTTTTTCGGCAATTTGGCTTAACCGTAGCCTTCGCCGTAGCTTTTTCACTGTTCGTTGCATTTACCTTAACNCCCATGTTGGCAGCACGCTGGTTACGNTCACCTGGAGAAGTGTCTCCCCAACGCACTGGCTTATGGGGAAAAATGAATCGTATTGTCGAAAAGTTCTTAGATAAGTGGGAAAATGGTTTTAATTTTGTGCGTGACAATTACCGAGATTTCTTACACTGGGCATTAAAACGTCCCTTGCTCATTGTCGGTATCGCACTTGTATCCCTCATTGTTAACTTTTTCTTTATTCCCCTCTTAGGTTTTGAGTTTCAACCTACCTATGATTCTGGTGAATTCAATATCTATCTGACCGCCCCACCGGGCACATCCATTGAAACAATGGAAGCTATGGCAGAGCCAATCGAACAAGAGGTATCGTCCTTATCAGAAACAAGAACTGCTTTCTTAAATATCGGTTATGGTCGTAACCCTGTTAATAAAGCTATGGTTGGTGTTAAACTGAAAGATGCTAGTGAACGACAACGGACTATGATGGAAGTCATGGATGCCTTGCGGATGAAATTCCGCAATTATACGGGTATGAAAATTTCAGTTATACCTTCCTCCACCAGTGGTGGTCGAGGTGATAACCGCCCTGTTCAGGTAGGTATCCAAGGCGATGATATGCATGTATTGTTGCAACTCTCTCAGGAATTAGCTGAACGCTTGCGTCATGTCGAAGGTGCATCCGACGTGGATACTTCCGCCAGTGACTATGAGCCGGAAGTTCAAGTCATATTAGATCGGGCTAAAGCTGGTCAGGCGGGTGTTAGTGCCGACGCAGTGGGCTATGTTGTGCAAACAGCCTTTGCTGGTAATGTCACGACCAACCTTTATCGGGTGGGTGATAAGGATTATAATATAAATATCAGGCTTAAAGATGAGAACCGAGTACGCCCTGAAGATGTGGGCAATTTGCGAGTTACTACAAAATTAGGCACTCAGGTGCGGGTGGGAGATATCGCCCAAATCAAATTTTCTTCAGGCCCCACTGAAATTGATCGCGAAGACCGGCAACGAGAGATTATTGTATATGCCAATAATGTGGGTGTTTCTGCAGGTGACATTGTAAATGCCACACAGAATGAACTTTCACAAATGAATATTCCCCTCTGGTTATCACTATAAATTTGTTGGTTCAACTCGGACCATGAATGATTCTTTCAAAGAAATCTCCCGGGCTTTAATTATTGCCATTGCTTTAATTTATATGGTACTGGCTGCACAATTTGAAAGCTTTATTCATCCATTAACAATCATGTTATCACTACCATTCGCAATGATCGGCGCGATTTTAGGCTTGCTGATTACTGGTAAAACCATCAATATTATGAGTGCTATTGGCATTATCATGTTGATGGGATTGGTAGCGAAAAATGCCATCTTGCTCGTTGACTATACGAATACTTTACGAGAACGAGATGGACTTTCCCGAGAAGAGGCGTTGCTTGAGGCTGGTACAGTACGTCTGCGTCCTATTCTCATGACAACCGCCGCTATGATTCTCGGCATGCTACCAGTAGCTTTTGGGTGGGGAACCGGTGCAGAATTACGTTCTTCAATGGGTGTCGTCGTCGTTGGAGGTCTCATCACTTCAACCATTCTTACCTTAGTCGTAGTGCCACAAATGTATATCTTCATGGATAATCTTCAATTGTACTGGCACAAATTTCAGAATCGCACACCGCAGAAACCAACCAATAAGAATATTCCCCAATAACACAAAGTGGCATCGTTCTAAAACGATGCCACTTTTTTTATACAAGGTAAATCTTTTTCTATGAGCTGAATTTTTACAATAAAAATTCAGCTCAATTGTGCCTGAGGGCAAAACTAAGCTGATCGCTAAAACCTACAGTGACAAATAGCTTAACTTCTAAGTAATCAATGAATGCTACTATCTTAACCTCGCCCAGGCAAATAGCCTGCTTGCCGCAAAAAAAACATAATTTCATTAATAACATGTTGTGGTAAATTATTATTGGTATCAATAGTAAAATCAGCTTTCTGATATAAGTCCCAACGCTCACTGAGCAACGTATCGACAATTTGTTCATGAGCAGGGAAATCTCTAAACAGTGGCCTGGAATTACGTCTTCCTGTACGTTGTAAAATAGTATCAACTGAAGCTGTTAGAGCAATGATTACTCCATTTCGTTTCAATCGTCGCATATTTTCATTAGAAAGTACCACACCACCGCCAGTAGCAATCACAGCATTATTATAACGAGACAATTTAGCGATCATATCCTTCTCTTTTTGACGAAAATACGCTTCGCCATAACGTTCAAATATTTCGCGAATCGTCATACCGCTTTCATATTCAACTTTTTTATCACAGTCAACAAAGGGGCGCCCTAAACGACTGGCTAGCAGTCTACCTATGGTTGTTTTTCCCGTACCCATAAATCCTATCAACACAATATTCTTCATAGCTACTGCCAACAAATACATGGGGAGGAATCATCAATTGCCATTGTGGCATCGGCAATACTGTTATCGGCATTCATAAACCGAAACATACATTCACCTCATTTACTAAAATTAATGTAACAACTAAAAAGTAAAAACACAAGCGGTGAGGTTATTACGACCATCACCGCTTGTAGAATGACTAAAAACCTATACATAATATTTTACTATATTATTTAAAAATTCTAAAGCTATTTTTTAGATTCTGGAGCTATATTATTAGTAACCACTGGCGGAACAGACACACCATAACTGAAAATTTTTGCCGACATTTTGCTTTCTAAACCATTTTTGCCTAATTGCATACCAATATTGGTAACATTGATAAACCGAGATCCATTCTCAGCTTTATTTAAAAAACTCATTACTTGTGGAAATCTGCCATTAATTGAAAACTCTACTTCAATTTCCCGATAGCCGTCTTTGTTGACGGTTTTAATGGGTTTAAGATAACTAAGTTGTACACCAAATTCCCGTGATAAGCCTTCCAATTCTACAAGGAAACTGCTAATTTCTGGACTGTCAGGTAACAGTTTATCCACTTGCATGATCTTATTATCTAGTTCTAATAAATATTGCTCTGGGATAGGATGAGCAACAGCAAAAGCTTCAACGACTTTCACTTGTTGCTGTTCTATTTTATATTGAGCTGTTAATTCATCCATGCGCGTCCATTCCGGTAACAATAAAAAAATATATGCCAAATAAGCAGTAAGGACTACGCCGATTCCAAACAAACTAACTTTATGCTTAACCTGTAATTTATCCCAGGAAACGAATTTCATCCTCATATCCCCCTAGGTTTTACGACGATTTCAAATTTAGTCGCTTGTGTGACCGTATCCTTCTCAACATTCGTCAACACAGGCTCAGTGAAAAATTGATCATTTTCCATTGTTTTCATAAATTCGGCTACAGTGAGATAAGTTGCTGCCCACCCCTTAATTTGGATTGTATTTTTGTCAGACTTGACCATATCGGTAAACCAAATCTGGGTTGATGTCACAGCGGTAAGATGTTGTATAATTCCATACCATGATCGACGATCTTTCGTTAACATTGCCAATATATTATTTTTCTTTTCAAATTGTTGCTGCTTATTTTTAGCACTTTCCATGATCACGCGAGTTGGTTGTAATAATTGATATTGATTACGAGTGGCTTGTAGTTGTTTCTCCATATTCCATACTTCATAAAGACTATAACTATAGATACTACTAAAAATCATAATCATCGCAAATCCGGCTCCAAGTAGCAATCGATTCACTGGCCATTTAGAAGGACGTTGTGCAGGTGGTAAAAGATTAATTCTAATCATAACTCACCTCCACGTAATGCTAAGCCAATGGCTGTACCGAGCTGAGGCGCAACTCGCCCTAAGTGCATTTTGTCAAAGGAGGCGGGAATCTGAAGCTTAGCCAAGGGGTCATGCACAACAGCAGAGATGTCTAATTGGAGGGCTAAATATTGCACTAAATTTCCCAGCTTAGCGCCACCGCCAGTAATATACACTTTATCAATAATCGCCTCTTTATTTTGTTGTTGATAATAGTCAGCCGTCCGGCGTATATCTCTAGCAAACTCAGTTGCCAGTAATTCCAGCTGGAGTTTAACTTCACTATACTCAGTTGCTACATTGTCCTGTAATAAAATTAGATTTTGTTGCTTAAATTTTTCAGCTTCATTCATTTCAATTTTTAGGGTTTGCATAATGACATTAGTAAAATTCTGGCCACCAATGGGAATATTGCGAATGACCGCTGGACTGCCATTCTGAAATACTGTGACTTGTGACAATAAGGCACCAATATCAATGACCATTGCCCTTTCTGCATCAGTAAAGATGCGATACAAAGCAAGTGGCTCAACATCCACAGCAATTAGTTTCAGCCCCACGCTTTTAATAATATTGATAATGCTTGTAACATTATCAATGGGCGCTGCGACTAACAGTACTTTTATTTCGGTTTCTGTATTACCTTTGCCAACAATGGAGTAATCAAAATAATAGCTATTAGGGGCATAGGGTATATATTTCTCCAAATCCCATTTTATCGCCTCACCCAATTCGGCCATGGTCATGGCAGGGAACAGCAATTCACGAGCAAACATAATCCGTCCGCCCACTGCCACGACAACATTTTTTGTAGAAGTATGAGTTGTGCCCAGTAATTGACTAAGGGTCCGTGTCAACTGTTGACTATCGATAATACGTCCATCTTCAATCGTGTTGTCTGGTAACTCTTGAATCGCAAAGTTTTTTAATACAGGTTTATCATGTTGCCAAGCTATTTCAACAAGCTTAATGCTCCCTGTGCCAATATCAATACCAATTAGATTACATGAACTTTTTAATAAAATTTTCTTAATTCTTTCCCACATACTAATTACCCGTTTTTTCATGATGAGGATGTTTTTTTACCATTTCGATGCCTTCAGTGAGGGCTGTAATAATATTAACAGTAAACTGTAACTCAAGAGCTTTGATTCTGGTATAAGTTTCACCTTTAGGAGTGACTACATAACGGGCAGGCAAAATAGTAAGGGCCATGGCAGCAATATCATGACGGCACTGGTCGCACCCACACACTTCCTGATTGGCAGCCATAACAGCATCAATTTGCTGTAACACTAATTGTTCCATGTAATTTTTAAGTTCCAACATATTTATTCCCCCTAATTCTTCCAAATGATGTTAAACTGACTCATCTCACCTGACTGACTTGGCAAAGTAATTTGAGCAATCACTTGTCGTCTCGCCTGATTAACCACACCTATTGCAGTGATCAGCCGCGCAGTTGTATGATTGAACTGGGGATCTGGTCCTGTTTCCACAGTGTAATTGCCAGCAGCTGGCAGAGTACCAACAGATGGGAATGTGGTAACAAACTTTGTAGTCTCAGTTTGACTTACAAATTCAGGATCAGTTTTCAATTTGGTAACGGCATATTGTATGCCCGCTTCAGCCAAATATTGAGCAGCAATACCATCGCGATGATTGGTTGCGATTTGGAGATCTGTCGTACTGAGCATGAGTAGCGTAGCGCCCATTGAGCCCAGTAACATCATCATAATAAAAGCCATGAGTGATGCTGAACCTCGCTGACCACCCATTTACAAATCCTCCTCACAGTCATCTAGCAATGATTCAATTCCTATTTAAAGGAAACCCTGCTGTATGAATAGTCTGGGTCTGCCCGGTAATTATATCTGTGACCTCGATAGTTATGCCAATTGCTTGGATATTGCTACTGGAAGGATATGGGATAAACAATAAATTCGTTACAGTATCTTCCGTCATCGGATTGGTCGAACTACCACCAGCAGGTATTACTTTCGTTTTATCGATAGTTATGTACAGCGTTTTGCTATGAAGTCCCCCACCTAACTGAAAGGTATTGATTTCACCATTTATTTTGGTGATTTTAAGGGATTGTGTATTACTAAGACTAATGTTTTGTGCATAACGGATTTCTCTTATTACTTTATCAACAGCGATGCGGGCTGTCTGTTGCGTACTTGTACGATTCTTTTCAACAGTCCAGATGGCTAAGTGTGTCGAGAACACGCTCAACAAACCCGATAGTAATATAATCATCAAGGTCATACCAATGATGAGCTCGATGAGTGTGAATCCCCGTTCAGCCGATAATCGCTTTCTCATAATATAGGATATAAGGCCACAAATTGTATTTCGCACTCTGTCATTCTCTCTTGCCAACAAACCGTAACGGTTATCTCAACAAGATGGTCATCCATAGGAGATACGCACGCTTTTGTCCTTAGATCATAACGAGACGACGGTATCTGTGTATTATCTTGCCATGGTATGGTACGAGGCAATGTGAGTCTAGCCCAATATTCAGGTGGATTTATTTTTAATAATTCTAANTGNTTTTGTGCCAAATTGGTGGCTTCTGTACAATGCTTAGCCATAGTGCTAGCCAAAACAGCTTGTATAAACATCCCACAAATTGCTACTATAGCTACACTTATAACAAAAATAGACAATATCACTTCCGCAAAAATAAAACCATTTTCTGACTTCAGTTTGCATCGAATGAATGAGCTTTTCATTATCTACTCTCCTGGTTGCAAGGAATTAGAATCACTGATCCGCACCCGTCCAGTAACTGGTGCCAGGATAACATATTTCATGGTTTTAAGTTTGATGCTCTGCAGGCTAATGGTCTGTGCCCCACTGGGGGCTCCAGACAGACTAAAACCAATTGGCGAAGGAATACCAGATAGCTTGACTGACACTGGAAAGGTATATTTTTTGATGACCTGAGTATTAGCTGTCACATAATAACCATAAGGGGTATTCGTGTTAAACAGCAATTTATAGGAGACTATCCCACTACCATTATTAATCCCGATTTGCTGTAGCCAGCGAATGTCTGCTGCCAATTGTAGGCTTGCGCCCTCAAGCTCTTGCTTCGCCATTGACTGACCCAAGGTCGGCACTGCCATACTAGCAATAATACCAAATACTGCAATACAAATAAGTAGNTCAATCAAAGTCATGCCACGTTGCCCCATATATCACCTCATGATAGTTTGCTGATATACCACTTGATTATATCACTTCCATACAATAACGTAGACAACGCGCCTAAAGCAATAAATGGGCCAAAGGGAATAAAATCTTTACGAGTTTTTATTTTACAGACGATTAGCAATAGACCGCCAACACCGCCAATAACAAAGGATAGTAACAATGTGAGCAATAAATACTGCCAGCCAAAACAAAGACCTAGAGCCGCAGCAAATTTGATATCGCCACCACCCATGCCGCCACGGCTAATGAGGGCAATGAGGAGGAG
>JGI24143J45723_1001115_pt1 | contig 13179 bp, 12 predicted proteins | sample BarGraIncu00432A_FD_45723 | JGI IMG/M metagenome (IMG submission 45723)
GCCGGGAAATTTCCCGGCGGCTTTCTGATGAACCCTCTGGTGCTACGGTCGAATCACGCCGGGGGGAAATCACTTCCCCCCGGCGCCCTCGGCCCGAAGCGCCCGGGCCAAGTCGGCACTCACGGCGAGCAGGGCCCGACCGTATGCCGCTATCAAGGCATCATACCCCTCGCCTGCTGCAGCCTCGCGCACCCGGGAACGACCGGTCATAGGCCCTCCCCCCGGGGCCCGGCGCAGCGACCAGACGGCCTCTACGCTGACCGCCTCACCGGGTGACGCCTCGAAACGCTCAATATCCAGAAGCACCCGACAGCCGGCTTCCGGCCCGGAATGCTGAAGGTAGGATGCCACCTGGCTGGAACCGAGCAGGCGCGCAAGGTCTTCAGCAATGACGCGGGGAATCTGGCTTCTCAGCGGCTCGGCCCAGCGCTCGGATTCCAGAATGGCCACCCGGTTGGGGGCCACGCGCACGACAAGCTGCGGCCGATCCACCAACTCGGGAAGCGTCACCGGCCCGACGACGACTGACGCGGCCGTCGCCGGGCCAGCATGTGCCCCGGCAGCCGAAGCAGCTGTCGAGGAGGGAAACAGCGCAGTAGGGGCCGCTGCTGCGGCCGGCGTTGTCGGCATGGACGTTGTCGGGGTCGCCGTTGTTCCAACGGCACTCTCCAGCCTGGCAGCTGGCTCCAAGGTATAAAAGGTAACCCGCGGCGACCTGCTGCAGCCGGTGCCAACCAGGGCCAGGCAGGCGGCGAGCGTGCCGAAAGCTAAGGTGCGATTCATTTTCTGTCCTCCTGTTTGCCCCGAATCAGTGATTCCGGGTGCTGCTCCAGATAATCGCCCAGGACCCGCAGCGACTGCGCGGCCCGCGACAGCTCCCGCAGGGTATCGCGCAGGTCGAGCTGCAGCGGCGCATCGGCGGAGAGCACCTGGTTCGCGCCGCCCAGGGTCGTACGTGCGGCCCCCAGAGTACTGCGCAGCTCTCCCAGCGTGCTGCGCACTTCTTCCAGGGATTTGCGTGCCTCAACAAGTGCGGAGCGCGCCTCCGGGATCACCGCCTGGTCCACGTTTCTCAACAGCTTGTCCGCGCTCTTCAGGGTCGCATCCAGGGACTGGATGCTCTTTCTGGCGTCGCCCCCCAACTGCTCGACCGGCAATTTCTCGAATTTCTGCACCAGGTGCATCAACTGCTTTTGCAGCTCTCCCATCGACCCGGGAACGGTGGGAAACCTGGGAGGAGACGCGCTCCAATCGATTTTTGCCGCCGGCGCATGGGGAAAGAAGTCCAGGGCCACGAACAGCTGGCCGGTAACCAGGGAGCCGCTTTTGATCTCGGCACGGAAACCGTGGGCCACCAGCGCATCGAGGAGTTCCTGGGAATCCAGGGGGCGCACCTGCTGGGTTTTATTGCGGTTCAGGGCACGCAGGCGCTCCGGATAAAACTGCACCTCGACGGGGATGCTGACGTCGGAGTTGGTGGCATTGAGCGCCACGTCGATCTTGGTCACCTCGCCGACGGTCACCCCCCGCAGGTCCAACGGGGCTCCGACGGCCAGGCCGCGCACCGTCTCCCGGAACACGAGGGTGTAGGTTTCCACCGCTTCGGCGTGCTTCAGCGCCACGTCCTTGCTCGGGAAGAGCGGAAAAACGCTGTTGGGGCGGGCGGACGGCGCGTCAAAGCGCTCCTGCGGGGTCTGGAAGGCAATCCCCCCCAAAAGGATCGAGACCATGCTTTCGGTGTTGATTTTCACGCCGCTCGCGTTGAGGGTCAGGTCGACCCCGCTGGCATGCCAGAATACCGAGTTGGTCTTGACATACTGGTCGTAGGGGGCGCGAATGAAGACCCGTATGGTGACACCTTTGCCGTCGCGGTCGAGTTCGGTTCCGATCACGTGCCCCACCTGGAAGCGGCGGTAAAAGATCGGCGCCGAGGTATCGAGCGAGCCGACGTCGTCCGCGTGCAGCACGAACTGCCGCCCGGGAACGTCCATGGAAACCGCAGGGGGCGACTCCAGGCCGAGGAAGTCGTCACGGGCTTCCACCGAGGTGCCGGCATCGACACCGATGTAGGAGCCGCCGATCAGCGTGCTGAGCCCCGAAACGTTCCCCCCTGTAATCCGGGCCCGCACCACATAGAAGCGGGTGTCCTTCACCAGGAGCCCCCGGGCGTCCTTGGTCATCTCGGCAGTCACCACCACATGCGAGCGGTCCTTGGCGATGGCCAGTTCCTTCACCTCGCCGATCTGCACGTCTTTATACTTTATCTTGGTCTTGCCCGCCTCCATCCCTTCGCCGGTCTTGAAGGTGATGGTGATGGTCTCGCCGCGGTCCAGGTACGACTTGACCGCGATGGAGAGGCCGATGAGTGCCGCGATGATCGGGATGATCCAGACCAGCTGGATCGAGTAGCGCCGTTTCGGTTCGCTGACCGCTTCGGGGATTTCGGAAAGATCGGGTTTTTGAGGCGTATCAGTCATGGCGTTCTCTCTTTTTGGAAGGGGTCCCAGATCAGGCGCGGATCAAACTGCATGGAGGCAAACATGGTCAGGACTACGACTGCGCCAAAGGCGACCGCGGCAGGCCCCGCCTTGACCGTCGCCAGGGAACCGAGCTGAACCAGTGCGGCCAAAAGCGTCACCACGTAGATGTCCAGCATGGACCAGCGCCCCACCAGCTCCACCAGCCGGTAGAGCCGGGTGCGCTGCCGGGGGTGCCACCGGGAGCGGCGCTGCACCGAAATCAGCAGCAGGGTGAGCGAGATCAGCTTGAGCAGCGGAATGGTGATGCTGGCGACGAACACCACGACCGCGATCCCCCAGGAGCCGGTTCTCCAGAGGTGGACCACGCCGCTTATGATGGTGTCCTTGCGGTAGCTAAAGAGCGACCCGGTCTCCATCATGGTCAAAAGGTTCGCGGGGATGTACAGGATGTAGGCCGCGATGAGCAGCGACCAGCAGCGCGCGATGGATGCCGGCTTGCGGAAATGCAGGTAGGCGCCGCAGCGCGGGCAATGCGCCACGGCCGACAGCTGTTCGCGCCGGGAGACCAGGTGGCAGACGTGGCAGGCACAAAGCCCCAGGCCGGCGGCGTTGGTGGGTGTCTCCGTCACCGGGCCACCCCCGTCCCCGGGATTTCATCCAGACGGGCCCAGATATCCCGGGTGCTAAACGATGCCGCGGCGGCGGCCAAAAGGAGCGTCAGGACGGCGAAGGACCAGAGGGCGACGCCGGGGATGACCTTGAAGGAGCTGGTGAGCTTCACCAAAGAGACCAGCACTCCGAGCATGAACACCTCGATCATCCCCCAGGGCTCCACCATGCGCATCATGCGCAGCAGGAAGGTGTAACCGGGGGGAACGTGGTGGAATTTGAGCGGCAGCAGCAGGTAGCTCATGGTGAGCAATTCCAGAGCCGGCACCAGGATGGTGGTGACGCAGACGACCAGCGAGACGGTTTGCATGTCCTGGCCCCAGAGGGAGATCACGGCGCCGAGGAGGTTGATCGCGGAGATGGACCCCTGGACCTCGATGGCAAAGAGCGGAAACACGTTGGCGACCACGAACACGGCTGCGGCGCTCAGGGTGTAGGCAAGGGTGCGGTCAATGCTTTCGGTGGCGTTTCGGTACAGTACCGCACCGCAGCGCCTGCAGGTGGCGGTGCATCCCGGATTGAGGGGGATCTCCCGCTGCAGCAGGTCGCAGTCGTGGCAAGCTATGAGTGCTGCGGATTTTGGGGCCATGCGAAAGGCCGCTCCCTTAAACGTGCAGTCCCGTCGACCGGGTGAAATGAACAGCAGACCTATCGAGCACCGCTCAGGCAGTGCCCTAAGTTACTCAATAGTTAGCATGATTATAACTCAAATACAAAGGGGCCGCAGCCTAAGCAGCAACCCCCTGACGAACGATGCCCGGTTAGCTTCGATGCAAACCTGCGGCCGGAAGAATGTCTGTATGGTGCAGCAAAAGGATAACGGTTGTTCTGACTAACTGTAAATATTTACAGTATTCCAAGGGAACAGGCAAGTATCATTTTCAAAACAGCCGGCTAGCCTATCTATCTGATGTCAGAACTTGAGGGGTGCCGGGTTGCGGTTGTGCCAGATTCAGGAACAATAATTTCCCACTATGCCTGCAATGCTCTTTATTTCTTCGAGATCTCATCCGCATCTAGCAGTTCACAGGCAATCTGCCACCAGAGGTGCTCAACCTTGGTGAAGGCATCGACGACATCCGGGTCGAAAAGTTTCCCCTTCCCGTTGATGATGATGCGCAGCGCCGTTTCATGGGGAATCGGCTCCTTGTAGACCCTGCGGGAGATCAGGGCGTCGTAGGTGTCCGCAATGGCCATGACCCGGCCGACCCACGGGATCTCCTCGCCGCGCAGCCCTTCGGGGTAGCCGGAGCCGTCCCAGCGCTCGTGGTGCGAGTAGGCGAGGTCCTTGGCATAGCGCAGCAGTTCGTCATCGCGTATCCCGGAGCGCAGCTCCGCCTTGAGGATGGTGTCCCGGCCGTAGGCTGCGTGCTTTTTGACTTCCTCATATTCCGCGACGGTGAAAGCCGTCGTCTTATGGAGCAGGTGGTCGGGAAGGCCGACCTTGCCGATGTCGTGCAGGGGGGCGAGTTTAGCCAAAAGCTCGATAGTGTCCGGGTCGAGGAGCGCCCGGTAGCGGGGATACTTGGTCAGTTCCTGGCAGAGGATGAGCAGGTAGCGCTGGGTGCGCATGATGTGGGCGCCGGTCTCGGTGTCGCGGATCTCGGTGAGGGCGGTCAGGGAGGTCATGATGAACTCGCGGGTCGTTGCCAGGTCGCGGGTCTGGCGACGATCCTTCTTTTCCCCATAGAACAGACGCATCGGTGAGAGCAGGGAGAAGTTCGCCAGCATGGCGAGCAGCGGGAGCACCGGGGGCAGGAATAGGCCGTAGCTTTGGAAAAGCCAGCAGGATCCCAGCCAGGCGGCGACAGCTGCCAGGCCGAGCCAGAGGGCGCCGGAGAGGACCGGGAGCAGCGCGCAAAGACCCGTGGCGAGAGCCCCCAGCATGAGGGTGGCCAGCAGCCGGTAAACCCAAGGGGCGTTCCGTGCCAGGTCGCCGCTCAGGATGTTTCCTGCCGCAATGGCGTGGACCTGAACCCCGGAAAGCAGGGAGCTGACCTTCACCGGCGTGGTCACCGCCTCGCCCATCCCGGTCGCCGTGGCTCCAACCAGGACGACCCTGCCGGAAAGCGTCCCGGGAGGCACCCGTCCTTCCAAAAGCGCTCCGGCAGAGATCGGCCGGACGCTGCCGTGCCAGCCCCGGTAGCGCAGCAGCAGGCGTCCCCGACTATCCAGGGTAATGCGCCGCTCTCCGATTCTCAGGGTCGACTCCCCGTACCAGGTCGTGGCAAGGACGACTCCGGAGGGAGGGAGACTGCGCAATACGGCCGCGAGGGCGAGACTCGGGTAGACCCGGTCACCCTGCTTGATGAGCAGCGGCATGCGGCGCAGTATGCCGTCTTGCTCCATGGCGGCGTTGACGAATCCCGACCGGGCGACGCAGCGGGAAAACTCGGTCCGGCTGGCTATGGCGCCGCTGGCTTTCCAGAGCCCGTTTCCGGGGTCCGAGGCGCCATTCTGCGCCAGGGAAACCAGGTTAAGGGGGTGTAGCAGCCTTTCATTATTGGCGCGGCCGGCCTCTGCCCCGAAGGTCATTTCGTAGCCGAGCACGAAGGGGCCCGCTGTCAGGGCGCGGGTCAGCGCCACGTCCCCGGGTGAAATTCCGTCCCCGCCTCCGGGTGCCGGACCGGCAGGGATGGAGATTTCCCGTTCTGCGAAGATGATGTCGATCCCGACACTGGCCGGGTGCTGCGCCGCGATCCGAGCCAGCAGTTCCGCGACCCGGGCCCGGGGCCAGGGCCAGCGGCCGAAGCGGGCCAGGGATTCATCGTCCAGGGCGACCACGACGGGTCCGCGGTACCCCTTGGGCTGAGGCTCCTGTGAGATGAGGCCGTCGCAGAAGCGTCCCTCCAGGTTGGCGATAAAAGCGGGGTGCAGCAGGGAAACGGCGCCCAGCAAAAGCGTGAGGATGAGTCCGGCGCTAAGGATAAGCGATCTTCCGCTTCGGGAGAGAAGCGGTCGCTCCTTGATGAGGGGAGTTTGGCTTTTGATGTTGCTATCTTGCATAATGGAACCTGAATACCTCGACCCCGTTTAGAGCGTTAAGGTGAGGAAAAGCCGTGGTCCCCCTCCCTGACCCTCCCCCTCCGGGAGAGGGAATTTCCGGACTCATCCAAACTTGGCCCGAAGCGTCGATTTCCCCTCAGGGTCTCCCTCAGGATCTCCGCCCACCGGCGTTGTCAACTGCTCAGCGCACTAACGGATGGTTACCTCGGCGCGGCGGTTGCGCGGTTCGGGAGTCAGGTCCGGGGTTTTCACCAGGAGATCCGTTTTACCGCGGGAGGATGTCTCGGTAGGCGCCGGAGTTCCCCCCTGCGAGGCGAGCAGCTCGTTCAGTGACCCGGCAACTGCGGCCGCCCGCTGCATCCCGAGCTGCTGGTTGTACGCAACCGAGCCGAGGGTATCGGCGTGCCCGACCACCGACAGCTGGACCGGGGAGCGTTTTTTGATGACTGCAATAATTTCCGGCAGCAGGAGGCGTGATTCCGGCAGGAGTTCAGCGGAGCCCATTTTGAAGTACAACAGGTAGTGGACCGGCGGCGCTGGCATGCCAGCCTGCACAGAGCCGAAAATGCCCTGCACGGCTGCAGATTTCAGCACCACGGAATCGCTCAGGCCGCCCCGGGATCCGTCTATTTCGACGGACTGCCAGGACTGGTTCAGTAGCTGAGTGCCGTTTGCTGTCACCACCGTAACCGCTCCGGAAACCTTTTCGCCCTCGGGGAGCAGCACGATGACACTCTTTTGGGAGGCGCATCCCGACAGATAAAGGAGTGCTACGAGGCAGCAAAAGGGAACCAGGTAGCGCATGGCTCCTCCCTTCATGGCACAATCCGAGCCAGCAGATGAGTGCCCCGAATACCCAGGGTGGCCACCGGCGTCTCGATGCGAACCGAGCCGGGTGCCAGTTTGGATATTTTACCGGACAGATATTCTATCAGGCCACGCGTCACTCGCAGGACCAATCCCAAGTTTCCCTGGGCAGGTTCGAAGGCGAATTGTTCCAGTCGGGTCTGGGTGGCAGGACCAAGCGAGATGACCGTATCGTCCCGCAGAATGACACCGAGGGCGCCGCCAGTCCCGGTGGTGAGCTGGTCACCCAGCATCAGCTCCAGGCCGGGATGCGCCGCCAAGCGTACCCCGTCCCGCAGTATGAAGGCGTCGCCAGAGGCAGTTTTCACCAGGCCTATGGGACGGGTTTCCTCTGCCGAGGCAAAAATCGCACTGAGCAGCACGGCACAAATAACCACTAAAGTAATCCGCATTCCACACCCTTTCATCCGGGATCCTGACAGCGGTCCTATTTCAATGGTAACCCCTTGGATCAACCAAAGCTATCTTATTTTAGTTGCAGGTAGTCGCAGCCGCCATCCCGGCGCCTCCCTTCCCTGACAATAACCGCAAAGGAAAGTGCCCATAGGGAAAGTGCTAACAAAGGAAAGGACTGGCAGAGGAAGTGCCCACAAAGGGAAAGACTGGCAGAGGGAGACACTAACAGAGGGGAGCACTGGCAGAGGAGTTAAGAGGATATTCCGATTACATTCCACCCGGGTACCAGGAGTAGGTCGCGTTGAAGCAGGAAACGCGACGGCAATGGCGCCAGCTGGGGAGACGTTGCGTTTCGCGGTGAATCCGCTCAACGGCAACCTACAAGCACTACAAGCACGCCTCAGACTGGCTCCCCCTCGTCCTCCTGGCCGGTGTGTGGGCGCTGCCGTCTGGGGAGGTTAAGGGCTGGGCGTTATTTGGGACAAGGCACCTCACTTGCGACGGGTATTCCTCTACTTGACGGCAGGGGTCTCGCGCGTCAAGGCTCATTAGATGTTCTACGCCGGCACGAAATAGACATCGGTCGGCTTGAACTTGCAGTTACGCTGAAAGCGGGCACGTACCTTCATGCCAATGACCACTTCCTCGGGTGCGGCGCCGATCAGGCGGGAAAGGAACAGGGTGTCGACCCCGGTGAACTCCACCAGGATCAGGGTGAAAGGGGTCTCTTTCAGAAAGGCCTCGCCACCGAAATGACAGGTGGTGAAGGTATGGATCCGCCCCTCATGGGGAAGTTCGGACCAGGTGGTCGGCTCGCCGCACTCCATGCAGTGCCCCCGCGGGGTCGCATAACGCCTGCCGCACCCCTGGCAAAGGCTCCCCATCAGCTTCCTTTTGGCCAGGCCGGCAAAAAACGGCGAGTCCTGGGCGTAGCTGTGCAGGTAGTCGATCTCGTAGTGGTGCTTGATGATGATGGGATCTGTGTTGAAAAGGACGGTTCCCTCTTCGCTTTCGGGGAGTTTCGCGTTGTTGTCCATGTCACACCCTCTCCAGAATCGACACCGTGATGTAGGTCCCGGTCCCGGCATGGCTGTGGATCAGCCCCCTGCGGGGGTCGGGGAGCTGCAGCGTGGCATTGCCCAGATGCTTGCCGATAGTCCCCTGCAACTGCCAAAAGGCGAATACCGCCTGCATGAGTCCGGTCGCACCCACCGGATGGCCGCAGGCCAAAAGGCCGCCGGAGGGGTTGACCGGAAGCGGGCGCCACTTCTCGGAGCCGGAAAATTTGAGCCCGTAGTTCAAGTTGGGAAGAAACGAGGCCCCCGAGTCAGTGAAGCTCCCCCCTTCGCCGTAGCGGCAAAGGCCCAGGTCCTCGCAGGTCTGGATCTCGGAGGAGGTGTAGGCGTCGTGCAGTTCGACGAAGTCAAGGTCGGCACCGGGGTCGCTGATTCCCGCCATGCGGTAGGCGAGGCTCGCCGCCATGCGTCCTCCCCGAAAGGAGTGCACGCCGGGATACTTGAGTCCCAGGTAATCGCCCGGGCTTTCGTGCGGAAGCAGCAGGACCTCGCCCCGGGGCCGGTCGGCCATGCGCATGGCATCGGTGCCGCAGCCGACGCCGGTGATGCGCACCGGGCTACCTCCCAGTTTCAGAGCCATCTCCTCGGAGGCGAGCAGCGCCACCGCGGCCCCTTCGGACATCTGGCAGATATCAAGCATGGTCAGGGGAGTGGCAACCATGGGAGAGGAGCGCACCTCGTCGATGGTGAGCGCCGCGGGGCGCTGGGCATAGGGGTTATGCAGGGCATTGCCGTGGTTCTTCACGGCAACCTTCGCCATCTGCTCCACGGTGGTCCCGAACTCGTGCATGTGGCGGCGCACCATCATGGCGTAGTAACCGGTGTAGAAACCACCCACCGGGTAGTCGAAGTTGGTGTCGGAGGCAAGCGCTATGAACTCGTTCCCTTTCCAGGTATTGACCCGTCCCATGGTCTCGAACCCCATTGCCAGGCAGACCTCCTGGCGTCCCGAGGCAACCGCCTCCCAGGCCGACTGGAAGCAGAGCCCGCCGGTGGCGCCCCCTCCCTCGACCCGGCGCGACGGCTTGGGGTTGAGGCCGAGGTAATCCTGCACCATGGCGCCTGCCATGAGCTGCCGGGTGAAGTGGTCCGAGAAGTAGGAGCAGATCGAGCCGTCGATATCCTTGCGGGAAAGACCGGGAAGGTCGGCGAGCGCGTAGTCGAAGGCCTCGCGCACCATGAGGCGGAAATCCTTCAGGGGGTGTGACTTGGCGAACTTGGTGATGCCGCCGGAAATCATGTAAACCGGTTTCATGGACGAGCCTCCTCCCCTAACAGCCACCTGGCGATCAGCAGACGCTGGATCTCCGAGGTCCCCTCGCCGATTTCGCACAGCTTCGCCTCCCGGAAGAGGCGCTCCACCTTAAAGGCCCGGGTATAACCGTACCCGCCGTGAATCTGGACCGCATTGTGCGCCGCCCGCATGGCGCTCTCCGAGGCAAAAAGTTTCGCCATGGAAGCTTCCCTGGAGAACTCGCGTCCCGCATCCCGAAGCCGTGCCGCCCTAAGGACCAGGAGCCGCGCCGCGTCAAGCTCGGTCGCCCGGTCGGCAAGCATCCACTGCAGCCCCTGGAATTCGGCCAGCGGTTTCCCGAAGGCCCGTCGTTTACGCAGGTAATCGGTGCTCGCCTCCAGGCAGGCCCGGCCGATCCCGACCGACATGGCCGCCATGCCGATCCTCCCCAGCGCCAACACCTGCATCGCCTGGTTAAACCCCTGATTCACTGCGCCGATCAGGGCTCCGGGCGGCAGCCGGAGCTCCTTTAATCGGAGCGCCACCGTGTCGCTGGAGCGAAAGCCGAGCTTGTCCAGGTTCTTCCCCGGGCTAAGGCCGGGCGTCCCGGCCGGGACGATGAAGGCGGAAATCCCCTTTGCGCCGTGCTCGGGGCCGGTCCGCGCCATGACGACCAGGACCGCCGCCCGTGAGCCGTTGGTGATGAAGTACTTGTTGCCGTTGAGCTGCCACCCTGCCGCTTCGGGCAGGGCGGTCGACTTGATGCCGCCGGCGTCGCTCCCCGCATCAGGTTCGCTCAGGGCCCAGGCCCCGAGTCCCTCAGCGCGCAGAAGCGGCGCGAGAAAGCGCTCCTTTTGCGCTTCGGAGCCAAAGGCGTTCAGGTGGCTCGCGCAAAGGGTGTGGGCCAGGAGCGTGATGGTTACCGAGGCGTCAACCCGCGCCAGTTCCTCCACTGCGGTCAGGTAGCTTACCAGGTCGAGCCCTCCCCCGCCAAAGCGCTCCGGGAAGAGCAGGCCGAAAAGTCCCATTTCCTGCAGCTTTTGCACCGCCTGCCCCGGGAACTCGCCACTGACATCCCTTTGAGCCGCGCCGGGGCGCAATTCCGCCTCGGCGAAATCCCGGACACTTTTTTGCAGCGCCAGCTGCTCCTGGTCAAGTTCCCCTTGCATCTCCCCTCCCTGCCCCCTTTGCCAGGAGGGAACGCGAGGCTTAATCCCTCAGCCAAACCAGCGCTAGAAGGTCTTGTTATTTCATCACTCCGCCCAGAGCGGACTTCACCGACTTCAGGGTATCGATGTTCTTTTGCAGGCCGCTTACGTGTTTTTCCAGGTCGCTGATGGTGGTCCCGAGTTTAGCCACGCTGCCGAGCGTCCCGCCGCTTTCCGAAGCACGCTTCATGACATCCCCGCCGATATCTCCCAGCTGCGCATTGGCCGTTTGCTGGGTCAAGGTGCCGCAGAGATACCCTGCTCCGAAAACTGCGCTAACCACAGCGATGCGCAAAGTGTAAAGGAATCGATTGCGTGTCATATGGAACCTCCTTTGAGCTTGTTTTCGCCTCAATTAGTTAGCTACTATTAATGCCCATCCTACCATCCCTTCAGTCGTTGTCAACGCGCGCTCCGCCCGTGCAGCAACCGGCTACCCTGGAAGAGAGTGCAGCTTCCTCCATTGACAAAATTGACAATCTCTGCATACTATTCCCACATTTGTTTTTTCCAATACTGTGAACCGCGCTTTCCTCACTTGAGTTGAGCAAGCCAAAAGTTGCCGTAACGAGGCGTTCTCTTTTGCCAAGAGAAGCTTCTGACCAAGTACCGCAGCTCTGCCGAGGGAAACTTTCCCGGTCCCCGTTGCCGGCAGCAGCTGCGGGTTTTGATTTCCAAGAGGTTTTTTCATGTCTGAAAATTGCCCAGCTCCGATACTTTTAGTGGACGACAACGAAACTTTCCTGCAGTTGCAGAAAAAGCTTCTGCTCTGCAAAGGATTTTCCAACGTCGTCACGGTGTGCGACAGCAGATCGGTGTTGCAGTATCTGGAAGATCAGGACGTCGCCGTCGTGGTGTTAGATCTGATGATGCCCGAGCTTCCCGGACAGCATCTGTTAAAACTGCTGGTCGCACGCCATCCCAACCTGCCGGTGGTCATCCTCAGCGCCAAAAACCAGTTGGAAACCGCCATTGACTGCATGAGGGAGGGGGCCTGCGATTACCTTCTGAAACCGCTGGATTACGACAAGTTCCTGACCAGCATTCAAAGGGCTCTGGAGCTCCGCTCGCTCAACGAGCAGGTCTATACCCTGAGGCACTCGGCTCCGGCACTGGCACCACGAAGGGACAACTTCTCCTACATCCTTACGGGCAACGAATCCATGCTGGAGCTGCTGCGCTACCTTGAGGTGATCGCTCCTTCCCGGCTCCCGGTGCTGATCGCCGGGGAAACCGGTGTGGGTAAGGAACTTTTCGCCCGGGCTCTGCACCAGGCAAGCGGGTGTGGCGGCCCACTGATCGCGGTGAACGTGGCCGGGCTCGACGACGCCATGTTCTCCGACACCCTTTTCGGGCACAAAAAAGGGACCTTCACCGGAGCGGAGGCCGATCGGGAAGGGCTGGTAAGCAAAGCTGCCGGTGGCACGCTTTTCCTGGACGAAATCGGTGAGCTTGCCGAGCCGGCACAGATAAAACTGCTCAGGCTGATCCAGGAGCAGGAATACTACCGGTTGGGAAGCGACACCCCTTCCAAAAGCGAGGCCAGGATCGTCATCGCCACCAACCGGGACCTGAAAAAGTCGATGTTACAGGGGAGCTTCAGAAAGGACCTCTATTACCGCCTCTTCGCTCACCAGATCTGCATCCCGCCCCTGCGCAACCGACAGGACGACCTGCCGCTCCTTTTGGATGCTTTTATCGGCTTCGCCGCCCATTCTCTGGGAAAAGCGGCCCCCGGTTACCCCAAGGAGTTGCTAACCCTGCTCATGAGTTATCCCTTTCCCGGCAACCTGCGCGAACTACAGGCGATGGTGTTCGAAGCGGTCGCCAGGAACGGTTCCTCGAAATTGGGCATGGAGCGCTTCAAGGAAATGATCAGGCGGGAGCGGGAAGGGCTCCAGGGCTGCGGGGATGCCCCTGCCAGCGCCCAGGAAGCCTCGGGAGGGATCTCCTTCCCCCATTTCCCCACCCTTAAGGAAGCCGAGGGCCTGCTCATCGAGAAGGCCCTGGAACTTGCCAGGTCGAACCAGGGGGTGGCAGCCTCCCTGCTCGGCATCTCCCGGCAGGCGCTGAACCGCCGCCTGCAACCGCCCCAAAAGTGAGTAGGCACCCTTTCGGGCCTAGCTGACCTGCAACGGATGTTGCAGCGGCAACAAACTGCAACGCCCCCCTAAGCACCCGATTTCCCGCGTTTAGCCAGCCGCCCCCCCGCCAAGGCGTCCCAGAGGTTGCACCCTCCCCCG
>JGI24143J45723_1001118_pt1 | contig 13156 bp, 14 predicted proteins | sample BarGraIncu00432A_FD_45723 | JGI IMG/M metagenome (IMG submission 45723)
AAATATGATAATGTTGGGGCTGCGTTTGATAGCGCAGCAAAGGAGAAGCAGGTGTAACCCCTGCGCGGTCCCGCCACTGTAATGGGATATCTTTCACTGAACGAATAGGGAAATCCGGAAAGCAGTGAAGAATTTTTTCTAAGTCAGATCACCGCCCATATTATTTGCACAAACACTCTACGTGTGATAGAGGGTGTAAGAACCATGAAAATAATTTTATGATGGCCTCTTGACACTTTGTCTGGAGGCTTTTTTGTTTGCGTGAAGATAAATGAACCAATCACAAGCTTGCTTGTAGCTAGTTTGTGATTGGTTATATCAAGAAAGAAGGAAAGAAAAGAGTATGATTACTAAAATTAAAAAAAGAGATGGAAGAGAAGCACCTTTTAATATTGAAAAAATTGCAAATGCTATTTTTAAGGCATCAAGTGCCCTAGGGGGCGAAAACTATAATACCGCCATGTCTTTGGCTGAAAGTGTAACTCTCTATATTGAAAAGGAACTGGACAATAAGAAGCCGACCGTTGAAGAAATTCAGGATGCCGTGGAGATGATTCTCATTGAAACCGGCCATGCCCGGACAGCTAAGGAATATATTCTTTATCGGGCTGAACGGACGCGGATTCGCGAAATGGATACCCGGCTGATGAAAATATATGAAGGGCTCACTTTTAAAGAGGCAAAAGACAATGATATAAAACGTGAAAATGCCAATATTGATGGCGATACAGCGATGGGAACGATGCTGAGATATGGTTCCGAGGGAGCGAAGCAGTTTAATGAAATGTTTGTGTTGAAGCCGGAGCATTCAAAATCCCATAAGGATGGCGATATTCACATCCATGATATGGATTTTCTGACGCTGACAACAACCTGCTGTCAAATTGATTTAGAAAAATTATTCAGAAATGGATTCAGTACGGGACATGGGCATTTGAGGGAGCCGAATGATATTCAGAGCTATGCCTCGCTAGCTTGTATTGCCATCCAATCCAATCAAAATGATCAGCACGGTGGACAGAGCATTCCCAACTTTGAATATGCAATGGCTCATGGGGTGAAAAAAACTTATGCCCGTCTCTATCGGGAAAACTTGACCAAGGCGTTAAGTCTGCTGACAGAAATGGAAGACATTTCTACCAGAGTCAAAAATATTTGTGGCGAGATTAAAGAAGAAACGGGGTTGATTCCGGCCTTGGATGATTCAAAAAGCTATCAGGAATATGAAGCTAAAAAGTTATCACAGTGGATCGATGATGCGGATGTCATGATAAAGGTTCAGGATTTTGCAGTAAAAAATGCTGAAAAAGAAATTGACCGAAGTGTTTATCAGGCGATGGAGGCTTTTGTGCATAATCTCAACACCATGCACAGCCGAGCAGGGGCCCAGATTCCCTTTAGTTCGATCAACTATGGAATGGATACATCCACAGAAGGCAGACTGGTGATTAAAAATATTTTACTGGTCACCGAAGAAGGATTGGGAAACGGGGAAACCCCGATTTTTCCCATTCATATTTTCAAGGTCAAAGAGGGCGTGAATTACAATCCCGAGGATCCAAACTATGATTTATTCAAACTGGCATGCAGAGTCAGTGCCAAAAGGCTGTTTCCCAATTTCTCCTTCCAGGATGCCCCATACAACTTACAATATTATCAAGCAGGACATCCGGAAACAGAGATTGCCTATATGGGATGTCGAACCCGGGTGATCGGAAATGTTCATGATAAATCCAGGGAGATCACCTATGGAAGAGGAAACTTAAGCTTTACGACGATTAATCTGCCAAGAATCGCAATCGAAAGCAATCATGATATCGCATTATTTTTTGAAAAACTGGCAGCCAAAGTCGATCTGGTCATTGACCAGCTGATGGAACGATTTGAAATTCAGGCACGAAAGAAAGTAAAAAACTATCCGTTTTTAATGGGTCAGGGCATATGGATAGACTCAGATGAGCTTACGGAAGAGATGGAAGTACGGGAAGTCCTGAAGCACGGCACATTGAGCGTAGGATTCATTGGTTTGGCAGAATGTTTGAAGGCGCTAACCGGAAAACACCATGGCGAGTCGCAAACAGCCCAATTGTTGGGCCTTAAAATAATTGGCTACATGAGAAAAAGAATGGATGAAGAAAGCGAGCAGCGCCAACTGAACTTCAGCCTCCTGGGAACTCCGGCAGAAGGAACCGCAGGGCGATTTGTTAAAATGGACCAAAGCAGATTCGGCAGTATTCCGGGGGTGACCGACAGAGAATATTACACCAACAGTTTCCACGTGCCGGTTTATTATCAGACGAGCGCATATGAAAAAATCAGGCTGGAAGCGCCCTATCACGAATTAACCAATGCCGGGCATATTACCTACATTGAAATGGATGGAGACCCCCTTCATAATCTGGAAGCTTTTGAAAAAATTGTTCGGGCTATGAAAGAGGCCGGAATTGGCTACGGCTCCATCAATCATCCGGTGGACAGAGATCCGGTTTGTGGCTACACCGGAATTATTGGGGATGAATGCCCACAATGTGGACGACCGGAAGAAGACATAAGATTTGAACGAATCAGAAGAATTACGGGGTATCTTGTTGGAACCCTGGATCGATTCAATGATGCGAAAAAGGCAGAAGAAAAGGATCGGATCAAGCATTTCAATTGTGAAGGCAGCAACGAAAATAATATTGAACAGCTATGAATAACCAAATAAAAATTGCCGGGATTGTTAAAGAATCGATTGTCGATGGTCCGGGTATCCGGCTTGTCGTCTTTGCCCAGGGTTGCCCCCATTGTTGTTCTGGTTGTCATAACCCCGGAACCCATGATTTTAAAGGCGGACAATGGGTGGCTATTGATGCCATCATCAGTGAAATGAAAAAGAATCCTCTTCTGGATGGGATAACCTTAAGTGGGGGAGAACCGTTTGAACAGGCCGAGGCTTTTGGCGAACTGGCTGAAAGAGCCGGGGTTTTGGGCTATCATGTGATGACATACACCGGTTATACGTGCGAGACACTTTTAGAGAATAGCGATAAAACCTGGCATGATCTATTAGAAAGAACCGATCTATTGGTTGATGGAAAATTTAAGATAGAGAAAAAGAGCATGATGTTAAAATTCAGAGGATCGAAGAATCAAAGAATTATTGATGTAAAAAAATCGCTTTTATTAAAAAAGATCGTGTTGAGTGAGCTATAAAAACAAAAAAAGGGGGTATTCATAATACTGAGAAAAAAAGGGACAGAATCAGATTGATATGATTTCACCGTAAACAGGCGTAAGATAATGCTGCAAACAGATAAATAAATATTATTGAAAAAGAGATGGAAAAATCATGAAACAAGCATTTTGTTATGAAACCGAACTGGGAAAAGTTGTCATTGTTGAAAACGGGATGGCTGTTACTCAATTGTATTTTGGAGAAGAAATTTTGGAAGGGCTGACAGTAAATGAAACACCGCGGCTGAAAAAAGCACATCAGGAACTTGAAGAATATTTAAGCTGCAAACGAAAAAGTTTTGATTTGCCTCTTTCACCTGAAGGGTCGGTTTTTCAGCTAAAGGTTTGGAAGGCACTGCAAAGTATTCCTTATGGGGCGGTTTGTTGTTACAAGGATATTGCCATTGCGATCGGTAACGAAAAAGCATCCCGTGCGGTTGGCAGAGCAAATCATAATAATCCCATCGCCATCTTTATTCCCTGTCATCGCGTGATTGGTTCAAATGGAGCCTTGGTTGGCTATGCAGGCGGAGTGGATTTAAAAGAAAAACTGCTCGAATTGGAAAAAAATAAAATTTTATAAAGAGTGCTTACCCAAAATGATATAAAACTAAGGAAGTGAGAAAGTTGGCAAGAAAAATCAATGGATTTATTTATTGGACGCCAAGAATATTGTCCATTTTGTTTGTTGTTTTCATTGGTTTGTTTTCACTGGATGTGATTTCTCCAGAACTCAGCAATGGAGAAATCATCCAAGGGTTGCTGATGCACAATATTCCCACATTTGCTTTAATTATTATTTTGGTAATCGCCTGGAAGTTCGAAATCGTTGGTGGCATTGTTTTTATTATAGGCGGAATTGCTTATATAATTATGGTTCTACAAGGGGAGGTTCCCGGGTATATTGCCATTTCCTGGAGCTTGACGATTGCAGGGCCAGCGATTTTAATTGGAATATTGTTTTTACTTAATTGGCATTTGAAAAGAAAAAGTTGACTAAGATTAACAATTAATCGGTATGGTGGTTTGCTAACAGCCTAAATTAATTTGAATTGATTTAGGCTTAAAAGGTGTTATAATATTGATGCGTAGATAAAAACACAGTTCTGGCCGGTAGTCCAGATGCAGAAAGTTTCTGTCAGTAACCTGCCTCCTATGGTTGTCCCTTCTTCGCTAGTAGTTTTAGGAGGAAGAATATGGATAAAATTGTTGGTTCTTTAACGGTGTTTTTTGAGGAGCCCTTCTGGGTGGGTGTTTTTGAGCAAATTGATCAGGGCGAGCTCAGTGTTGCCAAGGTAGTTTTTGGCGCTGAGCCAAAGGATTATGAAATTTATGATTTCTTGTTGAAAAAATATGACACGCTTGCTTTTAGTACGTCAAAAATCCAAGTTGAGGATCAAAAGGCAACTATCAATCCCAAAAGAATGCAACGGGAAATCAGTCGCCAGATGGAAAAAAAGGGAATTGGAACGAAAGCACAGCAGGCACTGAAATTAGAGCATGAGCAGAATATAATCGGTAGAAAAAAAATGAATCGCTTAAAAACTGAAGAAGAAAAACTGCGACAATTCGATTTAAAACAAGAAAAGAAAAAACGAAAGCATAAAGGACGATAAAATTATAAAAATAGTTATGTGATTAAGTTACGGTTTAAATGAAATAGTATGGTTATAATAGGCTCATAAAACAAATCCAAGAGATGAAGGAGATAAATAAAATGAGCGTAGTTACAATTACAAAAGATAATTATGAAATGGAAGTTGTACAGTCAGACAAACCGGTATTGCTGGATTTTTGGGCATCATGGTGCGGACCCTGTAAAATGGTTTCTCCTATTGTAGATGAAATAGCAGAAGAGGTTGGTCTGGTAATAAAGGTTGGAAAGATCAATGTGGATGAACAACCGGAATTGGCTGCTGAGTTCAAGGTAATGAGCATTCCGACGCTTGCGGTGGTTAGAGGCGGTGTAGTGGTTAAAAAATCAGTAGGAGCAAAACCCAAAGCGGATATTTTAAAAATGCTGGAAGCATAAAGCAAAATAAGCAGTATTGAAAATTGACAATTTTAAAGCCAATTATTTTATCAGAATGATAAATAATTGGCTTTAGTCATTATTAGATTACTTCTTTTAGGTGAACCACATCAATGACTTCAATTTTACCTCGTGAAAGTTTTACAAAGCCATCTTTTTCGAAATATTTTAACATCCGGGAGACGACTTCACGGGCAGAACCAATATATTTGGCAATTTGTTCATGAGTCATGACGATGGTGCTTGATCCGGTTCGGGATATTTCAGCTAGTAAAAAATTTGTCAGTCGTTTATCAAAGCTCAGAAAAAGAATTTGCTGCATTGCCCACATCACATCTGAAAAGCGATCAATGGTGGATTTGTAAGAAAAATTCTCGGCATAGATATTTTCATTACAAATCTGTTGAAAAACAGCGGAGTTGATTGAAATCAATTCACTGTTTTTTTCAGCATCAATATGGACATCGAAGGTAATATTCTTTAAAATACAGGATGCTCCTGATAGGATGCAAACATCGCCAGATCCTAATCGGTACAAGGTAATATCCCGGCCATCTTCGGATAAAATATAAGTACGCAGTTCACCACTTTTAATCAGCAATACACCGACACAGTCGTTATCGCCTCGATGAATATTTTCACCGCGTTTATAGTTCGCATTTATTGAATTCCCCAGAATCTGCGATTTTTGCTGGGGAGTTAACTTATTCCAAAAGCTGAAAAATGATTCAACTAATCCGATATCTTTTTCATTTACCATTTTTACTGACCTCACTTAAATATTATTTTTCAGTATATCATATTTATAACCCTAATGATGCGGGTATCAATAACAAAAGCTTGATGGAATTGTGTTTTTAAATATAAAATAGGAAAGAAAGATTAGCAGATTGTAGTTAATAAAGGGGGATTTCAGATGAGCAAGGATATAAAAACAGATCTTGAATTAAGAAAATTGGAATCAAAAGATTTAACACAATTCAATGATATTTTAAGATATGCATTTCAGGTTACGGATGAACAATTATTAAAAATAGGATGGAAACAGGATGAAATTAAGCGTTCGAAATTTCCCATATTAGAAAAGGCAGAGGTCATCGGCTGGTTTGAAGGAGATAAGTTAGCGGCTCAAATTGCAGTATATCCACTCGAAGTGAACATCAGAGGAAATATTTATGATATGGGCTACATCACCGGTGTTGCCACCTATCCTGAATATATGGGCTTGGGTTTAATGTCAAGATTAATGAAAGAAAGTCTTGAAACCATGCGAAAACAAAAGCAAAGTATTTCTTTTCTATATCCTTATTCAATTCTGTTATATCGTCACAAGGGTTGGGAAGTTGTATCGGACAAAATGACCTATCGTATCCGGGATAATCAGTTGCCCAGAGATATTGATGTACCCGGCAGGGTAAGAAGGGTATCGCTAGACAGTGAGGATCTTATTGATTTACATGATACCTATGCGAGACAAACCCATGGATGCCTGATCAGATCTGAATTAGTATGGGAAGAATATTGGCGTTGGGACGTTGAGGATGTAACAGTTGCTATCTATTATAACGAGAATGATAGACCGTTTGGTTATTTAGTTTACCTTATTGAAAATGATGTTTTTCATGTCAAGGAAATGGTCTATTTAAACGAAGAGGCAAGGAAAGGTCTTTGGGGCTATATCGCGGCTCATGAATCCATGATTAATGAAGTGGTTGGAAATAATTATAATAATCATACCGTTTCTTTTCTATTTGGGGACAGTGATATGAAAGAGAATATCAGACCCTACATTATGGCACGAATTGTAGATTTTGAGGAGTTTATTAAACAGTACAATTTTGTTAATGTTGAAATTAATGATACGATCACCTTTAATATTAGAGATTCGGTGCTGGATTGGAATAATCAAAGCTTTACACTACAATTTAATATGGGGTCAAAACCGGTATTGATTGACGGCAGTTCTGAAAACTGTGTGGAATTGAATATCGGAATTCTAACAACAATGCTATTGGGATATAAGCGACCAACCTATTTAAGAAAAATAGAACGATTAGCTGCTAACGATAAAACAATCACATTACTTGAAAATATTATTCCAAATGATAAGATTTACTTTTCTGATTATATATAACATCTGAAATTTTACATGAAATTAGGTGGAAAGGGGCTTTTGCAATAGCCTCTTTTTTTGATGTTTTATTTTTTCAAACAGGCAACTTTAAGAAGATTAACTTAAATAAAATTAATGGTTATAAATGTAAACCAATATTCTTTTAAAGATTAACGTTTTAAGTTAATAGGGTAACAATAGAAGCGAAGTATGAGTACTGAAAAAATTACCCTTTGAAATTAATCTTGCAATTTTGATAGAAAAATAAGTAAAATTTAGCAAAAGAGCAGTATGTTAAAAAAGATACAATCACAAGTAATAAAAATAGATTTAAAGAATGATAGATTTAAAAAAAATTCAATAAAAAGCTTGTTCTGTGCTTTGAAAACCGCTGATTTGAAAGAATTTAATAAAAAAACGATCTAAATACAGAAGATGAAGGGGGTAATATCGTAAAAAAAAATAGTTCCTTAAATAATGAGAAAAACAGGCTAATTTTTACTCAAAAGACTTCCGGATTCAAGCGATGGTAATTTCAAAAAAACTGTTGCAATTAAATTTTTAACATATATAATTAGAAACAGACGATGTATATACAAGTTTCAAACATGCAATATTTTGTACTTGATTCAGCGATTAATAATATAGGCGTTTTTATAATTCCGGAAAAATTGATAAGTATATAATTTTCCCGGAATTAAGTATGGGCCAATTAGTAGTTAAACGATAAACAACATAACTTAATAATCGCGATTTTTTAAGGAGGTTAATAGTTTGAAACAAGAAGAAATTGGTATTGTTGTTGGAGTAGATGGCGAACTGGCAAAAGTAAGCGCAGCCAGACATGCAGATTGCAAAGACTGTGGAGCATGTCCAGGTGAGGATGCCATTGTAATGGATGTTCGAAATCCGATCGGAGCTAAACCGGGACAAAAGGTTGCATTTGAGATACAGGAAGCCAATATGATTATCGCTGCATTTATGGTTTATGTCATGCCGCTTTTAGCAGCAGCGGTGGGAGCAGTTATTGGATGGTTTGGTGCAAATAAATTGGGACAACCATTGGTTCCCTTTCAAATAGGCGGTGGAATAATAGTATTCTGTTTATCATTAATTTTTGTGAAATTATATGATAAGGCCGTAAAAAAAGATACAAAATCATTACCGGTGATTACAAAAATATTGAGTTGAATAAGTTCCGATTTGACTTAATATTTTTGCTTATCCATAGAGATTCATTATAATAAAAAAAAGGGAGGTTTAAAATATGATGAAGAGTTTTCGCGGTGGAGTGCATCCAAACGATCGCAAGAGTTATACAGCAAATAAGCCGATAGAAACAGCACCTTTACCAAGCAAAGCAATCATTCCTGTGAGACAGCATATTGGCGCGCCTTGTTCACCGATAGTAGCCAAAGGCGATTTAGTGAAAAAAGGTCAATTAATTGCGACAACCGATGCATTTGTTTCAGGAAATGTACATGCATCAATTTCGGGAAAAGTGATCGATGTAGGAGAATATCCTCATCCGGGGTTTGGAACATGTCTGGCGATCGTCATTGAAAACGATGGCAAAGACGAATGGGCTGAAGGTATTCCACTTAAACGTGACTGGCAGAGTCTGGATGCGGATAGCATCAACAAGATTATAAGAGAAGCTGGTATTGTTGGTATGGGTGGAGCAACTTTTCCAACGCATGTAAAAATGACTGTTCCAAAAGACAAAAAAGCTGAGGCATTTATTTTGAATGCTGCTGAATGTGAACCATATTTAACCGCTGATCATCGACTTATGCTTGAAGAATCAGCGCGAATAGTAACCGGTGTAAAAATAGCAATGAAAGCACTGGGTGTTACAAAAGGGTATGTTGGAATAGAGGATAATAAACCAGATGCTATTGAAGTAATGAAGAAAGCTTTTGAGGGAACTGGAGTAGAAGTTATGGGACTCCCAACAAAATATCCTCAAGGTGCTGAAAAAATGTTGATTAAGGTAATTACCGGCAAAGAGGTTCCATCTGGCGGACTGCCAATGGATGTTGGCGTTGTTGTTCAAAATGTCGGAACTGCAGTTGCAATAAGTGATGCTGTAACTCAGGGGATTCCGCTCATTCAAAGAGTCACTACGATAAGCGGCAAGGCGATAAAAGAGCCTAAAAATATTTTAGTTAGAGTTGGAACAACATTTAGAGAAGCAATCGATTTTTGTGGCGGATTTGCAAGTACACCTGAAAAAATCCTTAGTGGTGGACCAATGATGGGAATGGCAGAACCACATATAGATCTCCCAATCATAAAAGGTGTATCGGGAATACTTGCTTTGGCCGAAGGGGAAGCAAACACTGGGAAACAATCACCATGCATCAGATGCGGAAGATGTCTTAATGCATGTCCGATGGGATTAAATCCTAGTATGTTTAGTCTTTTAGGAGAGAAAAATCTTTTCGAAGAAGCCGTTGAGGATTTTAGTCTTCTTGATTGTGTTGAGTGCGGAAGCTGCGTTTACGCATGTCCGGCAAAACGAAATATCGTTCAATATGTTAAATACAGTAAAGCACAAAATGCTGCTAAAAAAGCTGCAAAGAAATAGGGGGGTGAGTTTTTCATGGCGGAAGTAAAATTAAACAAGGAATTATTTAATGTATCAGTATCTCCACATATTCGCTCAGAAGAGTCAGTTTCAAAAATAATGTGGACAGTGAACCTAACATTAGCTCCGGCTGCGTTGTTTGGAGTATATCATTTCGGTTTAAATGCACTTATGATTATATTATTAGGTATTGTATCTGCTGTATTTTTTGAATGGGCAGTCGAAATAATAAGAAAGAAACCGATTACCATAAAAGACGGAAGTGCTTTTTTAACAGGCCTGTTGCTGGCAATGTGTTTGCCACCAACGCTTCCAGCGTGGATGGCCATTGTCGGTTCATTCATAGCTATTGTCGTTGCAAAACATGCCATGGGGGGAATAGGCTCAAACATTTTCAACCCTGCGCATATTGGTAGAGCGGCATTAATGGTATCATGGCCGGTTGCGATGACAACCTGGAGTAAAATGACAACAAGCGTTCCAGATGTTGTAAGTTCTGCAACACCACTTAACATCTTAAAACAACAAGGTTACGATGCATTAATTAGTACTTTTGGCAGTGCATCAAATATGTATCAGGCAATGTTTTTAGGAAACCGCAGTGGTAGTATCGGTGAAACATGTACGGTACTATTAGTTCTAGGCGGATTGTTTTTAATCTATAAAAAATATATAAATTGGCAAGTTCCTGTTGTTATGATCGGCACTGTCGGAATTTTAACCTGGATTTTTGGACCAGCTGGCTTCCTTACGGGAGACCCACTTTTTCATATGATGGCTGGTGGTCTAATCATTGGAGCATTCTTCATGGCTACAGATATGGTTACCATTCCAATGACAATAAAAGGTCAAATAATTTTCGCCTTTGGTGCAGGGGTATTGACAACCTTAATCAGACTTAAAGGCGGCTATCCTGAAGGCGTTTGTTATGCAATATTATTAATGAACTGTCTGACACCTCTAATTGACCGCTTTTGTCAACCAAAAAAATTCGGAGTAAGGGGGTAAATGAATATGTCGACTGAACATACTACAAAAGAATATTCTATTTTTCAGATTGCGATAAACTTAATGATCGCTTGTTTTGTAGCTGGATTAATTATTGGTGTTACTAATTTTGTAACGTCACCGATTGCGATAAAGAATGCAGCGGATAAAGAGATGAAAACAATGCAGGCCTTAGTTCCAGATGCAGATACCTTTACGCCTATTGAAGGCAAAACCGATTGGTATGCTGCAACAAAGGGGGGCGAAAAAATTGCCTATGTTGTTCCAGGTGAGACAAAAGGTTATGGTGGCGCGATAACAATGCTGGTTGCTGTTAAAACGAGTGGCGAGGTTATTAATTTTTCAATATTGAAGGCAAATGAAACCCCTGGTCTTGGGGACAATGCTGGAAAAGAACCCTTTAAATCCCAGTTTGCAGGAAAAACATCTGAAAACTTGGTAGTGACAAAAGATCCTTCAAACAAAGAAAATATTCAAGCAATGACAGGAGCTACAATTTCTTCTAAAGCGGTAACAAAAGGCGTTAAGGAAGCAGTAGATGAAGTCGTAGCGTTTGCAGGAGGTAATAAATAATTATGAAAAATTATTGGCAAATATTCAAAAAAGGTATTGTCGCAGAAAATCCTATATTTGTTTTGGCGCTTAGTCTTTGTCCAGCTTTGGCGGTAACGTCTTCAGCAACGACGGCGTTAACAATGGGTCTTTCGGTTATGTTTGTTATTTCTATGAATAACATAGTGGTTTCACTTACCAGAAAAGTCGTAAACCCTAAGGTTCGGGTACCGGTTTATATTACATCAATTGCAACGATTGTTACAGTGGTGCAATTAGTGCTTCAGGCATATGCTCCGGATCTTTATGATGCATTAGGAATATATCTGGCATTGATTGTTGTTTTTGCAATCATATTGGCAAGAGCAGAGTCATTTGCATCAAAAAATAAGGTTATCCCATCTTTCTTCGATGGCTTTGGAATGGGCACAGGTTTTTGCGTTGCGTTGGTAATTATTGGAATTATTCGCGAACTGCTTGGAGCGGGTTCGATTTTCGGAGTAAAAATTCTGGGTGACTGGTATAATGCACCATTGATTATGATCTTACCAGCAGGGGGATTTATTTTAATCGGATATCTGGTTGCTGGATGGAAAATCTTAACCACTCATATGGAAAAAAAGCAAGCGGAAAGGGGTGAAGCATAATGGAATATTTAACCCTGTTTTTAGGCGCAGTAGTAGTAAACAACTTCGTACTGACAAAATTTTTAGGTTTGTGTATTTTCTTTGGTGTTTCAAAAAACCTGAGCGCTTCCGTTGGTATGGGTATGGCTGTTACGGCTGTAATGGTCATGAGTTCGGCGTTGGCATGGCTTGTCTATCATTTTATCTTATTCCCATTCGGACTAACATTCATGACGACAGCGGTATTTGTTTTATTGATAGCAAGTTTTGTTCAATTGCTGGAAATGGTTATTAAGAAACATGCACCCGCACTTTATAATATGTGGGGAATTTATTTACTGTTAATCGCTACAAACTGTATCGTTCTATCAGTACCACTTTTAAATATTGAATCTAATTATGGATTTTTATTAAGTTTGGTAAATGCGGTAGGTTCCGGTTTAGGATTTGCACTGGCAATAATCCTGATGGCTAGTTGTCGAGAAAAACTGCGATTGGCGGATGTACCCAAATCATTAGAAGGAATTGGGATTGCATTTATACTGGCAGGTATGTTGGCTTTGGCGTTCCTTGGCTTTTCAGGAATGATTTAATAATAGAAAGGAGATAAGGAATCATGAATACTGCAATAATGGTTGTACTGGTAATGACAGGCATTGGTTTGGTTTTTGGCTTGATCTTAGCATTTGCAAATAAAGCTTTTTCCATAGAAACAAATCCACTTATTGAGATAGTTGAAGACGTACTTCCTAAGGGACAGTGCGGAGCTTGCGGCTATGCTGGTTGCGCAGCTTATGCTGAAGCAGTTGTTTTGGAGCCGGACGTAGCGCCTAATTTGTGCGTGCCGGGTAAAAAGATTGTAGCAGATCAGGTAGCAGAAATAACTGGAAAAGTATCAGCTGAAATTGAACCAAGAGTTGCTCAAATAAAATGCAACAATGCGATATCAGATGCAATTAAAAAATATAATTATGTTGGACTAGAAGATTGTATTGCTGCAAGCCTCGTGCAAGGTGGAC
>JGI24143J45723_1001127_pt1 | contig 13093 bp, 14 predicted proteins | sample BarGraIncu00432A_FD_45723 | JGI IMG/M metagenome (IMG submission 45723)
GTTTCTCCCATAAAAATGCCTCTTAGCCGGTAGTGGCTAAGAGGCACGATAACACTGAGATTTTATATTTTCAACACCTTTGTATAATGGCTAGCATCATTGCCGTCCCCCTTTTTGCTTTCACGCGCTATGACTCTGGCGCTGTTACCCTTCTTCTTCCTCACCCAGCGAAATCTCGCGGTAGGCGCGGTCTTCCTCGAAGCGCTTGGTCTGCGCCTGCTGCTTCTCGAGGTCCGCTTTGCACTTCACGCAGTGGCGGGCAAAGGGGACGATCTTCAACCGGCCCAGAGGAATCTCTTCCTCGCACTCTTCGCAGATGCCGTACTCACCTTCGTCGAGCCGCAGCAGGGCCTCGTCGATGTTGCGCAGTTTCTCACGCTCGCGGTCGCCCAAGAGCAGTCCCAGTTCGCGGTCACGCTCGCTGGAGGCCTGGTCGTAGATGTCCCCGCTCGGCTCGTTCACCGGGATGTCAGCTCCGGATTTCACGGTCTTGTTGATTTCTTTAAGCGTTTCTTCTTTCAGCTTAAGAAGCATCGCTTTCATTTCTTCTGGTTTTTCGGTCATGTATAATCCACTCCGTTTCGTCGACTGTCCCTCAAAGCGACGCAATAATACAGCAATAAAGGGTCATGTCAAGTTAAAAGCCTAATCGATTATTTCCCCGATCAGGTCGTAGTCTGATGAATCGGTGATCTTCAATCGTACGATATCTCCCACGTTCGCATTGCCCGCGGTAATGTAGACCAGGCCATCTACATCGGGCGCCTGCCGGGAGGAACGTCCCTTTAAAAGTAACTCGGTCTCCTCGCTATACCCTTCTACGAGCACCTCTTCCTCGCTGTCCACCAGGGTCCTGTTGTGCTTGAAGGAGACCCTTGCCTGGGTCCGCATCAGTTTCTTGTGGCGCTCCCTTTTGATCCGCTCGGAGACCTGGTCGGGCATTTCAGCCGCCGGGGTTCCCTCCTCGCGCGAGTAGCAGAATACGCCGAGGCGGTCGAAGCGGGTCTCTTCCACAAACTGCAGCAGCTTCTTGAAATCTTCCGAGGTTTCACCCGGGAAGCCGACGATCAGGGAGGTCCGGATCGCGATGTCGGGAATCTCGCTCCTCAGTTTTGCGATGAGGGTGCGGATTTCCTCTTCGCCGCTTCTACGCAGCATCCGCTTCAGGATCGGATCGCTGATGTGCTGGATCGGAAGGTCGAGGTACTTGCAGACCTTCGGTTCCGTCTTGATCAACTCGATCAGGGAATCGGTCACCCCGTCGGGGTAGGCGTACAACAGCCTGATCCACCTGAGCCCCTCCAACTTGGTGAGCTCTTTGATGAGCAACTCCAGGCTCGGGGTGTCGGGGAGGTCACGGCCATATGCGGTGATGTCCTGCGCGATCAGGTTCAGTTCCTTGCCCCCGCCCTCAACGAGCTGTCTGGCCTCGATCAAAAGGCTCTCCAGCGGGCGCGAGCGGTGGTCGCCGCGCAGCATCGGTATCACGCAGTAGGCGCAGCGGTTGGAGCACCCCTCGGCGATTTTCAGATAGGCGGTGTAGTGCGGCGAGGACTGCAGGCGCGGCAGCTCGTCGTTGTAAACGAAATTGGGGTCCCCGGTATAGCAAAGCTGGTCGGGACTGGTCCGCTTCTCGGCGATGATCTCGACGATGCGCGGGTAGTCGCCGGTGCCGACGAAGATGTCCACCTCGGGAAGTTCCGTGGCGAGCTCCTCCTGGTAGCGCTGCGGCAGGCAACCGGTCACGATCAAGAGCTTGCAGTGGCCGTCGTGTTTGCGGTCAGCCAGGTCCAGGATGGTGTCAATGCTTTCCTGCTTCGCCTCTTTAATGAAGGAACAGGTATTGACGATGATGATGTCAGCCTGCGTCTCGTCGGTGGTCACCACATAGCCGGCCCGGGAGAGATAGCCAAGCATGACTTCGGCATCGACCAAATTCTTCGGGCAGCCCAGGCTCACCAGGCTCACTTTTTCTATGTTCTTCTCGCTCAAAAAATACTCCTCAGATAATCTGGTTTACGGCTTGCTGGGTCCAGCTTCCGGTGGTCGGCAAAGGCCGGTCGATCTCGTGTTCCCGACTGGCCCGAAACTGGGAAAAACAGTCGCCGCAAAAAAAAATCTAGCTTCTGAAATTGACGAACTGCATCTCGATATCGAGATCCTTGCCCTTAAGCATCGCGATGACCTCTTGCAGGTCGTCGATGTTCTTTCCGGTGACCCTGATCTGGTCGTCCTGGATCTGGCTTTGAACCTTAAGCTTGCTCTCTTTGATAACAGCCCCGATCTCCTTGGCTTTTTCCTTGGAGATGCCGACCTGGAGGGTGACTATCTGGCGCACCATGGAGCCTGAGGCCTGCTCGATTTTGCCGTACTGCAGCGCCTTGGGCGAGATGTTGCGCTTGATGAACTTGGCTTGGAGTATCTCCACGATCGCCTTGAGCCTAAAGTCATCGTCAGCAAGAATCTTTACCGTTTCCTTCTCCAGGGTAACTTCACACTTCGACCCTTTGAAGTCGTAGCGCTGCGCGATTTCCTTGACGGTCTGGTTGATGGCGTTATCAACCTCCTGCATGTCTACCTTTGAGACGATGTCGAATGACGGCATTTGCGTAACCTCCTGAGAGAGAATAAAACTGTTCTAGGTTCTACGTTCCAGGTTCTAAGTTAACAGATGAAAACTGTTCTAGGTTCTACGTTCTGTGTTCTTAGTTAACAGCAAATCAAGAAGCAGTTTCCTCGCACCCAAATGAGCACCGAACGTAGAACGTAGAACGTAGAACGGTTCCTATTTGTTTTTAACGACCTCAACGCCCGCCGGGACCTTGAAGCTGAACTTCCCGCTCTCCAGGCCGTGGTTGGTCCTCACGTTGCTGAAATCGATCCTGGTCGTGTTGCCGACCTGGTCGAAAACGGTGGAAGAGGCAATGGGAAACGGCGTGCTCGGGTGCCCCTGGGAGATGAATTGTTCCACGGCCCCGGAATGAATGCTGAGCTGGATCTTCGCCATGGCGGCGCTCTTTTGTTTCGGAGTGAGATCCAGGACGTAGTTCCCCTTCTTGTCGCGCGGATCGGCGGCGAAGGCGATGTTGAAATCCTTGGAAACATGCCCCATCCCGGTCAGGTAATTGAGGGCTACACCATTTCCCCCTTCAAAAAGCTGCGCCAACTCCATAACCATGACCTGCTTCTGCTCCGGCAAATAATACCAGACCTTTTTGCCGTTGGAGATGATCTGCTGTTTGGGTTTGCTGTAATTGAAGCGGAACATGGCGTCCTTGCCGCCGCCTTTCTTGATGTAGAGTTCGCCTCCCCCTTTTTCCTCGCGTTTCATGGCCGCGATGCTGCTTCTCTGGCTGAAATCGGCCTGCAGGTCGTTCAGGGTGGAGTATCCCTGTTCCAGCGTTGCTACCACCTGGGACAGTTCGGCTGCGGAACAGAAAGTGGCGCCCAAGGCGATCAGGGCGCAGCAAAGGGTAAATATTCTCGTGATTCTCATCGTTTTCCCCCTGCAAAGCTGCAAAGGCGACCTCTGCGCTGTCGCCTCCGTATGCTTTGGAATGTTCCACCAGGTGCGACGCTGCGGCCCGGGGTGCTCCGGGTTTCCTGCGGTCGCCGACCAAGTGGGATCAATATGACCGGACATTCTGCCATACAACCGGACATCGTGCAACTTCTTTTCATTGGGACCTGAGGCCGCTGAGAATGGCGCCGAGCGATGCAGATGCCGGTATCAGGAGGATGCTTCCGGAAATGGGGATGTCGGTGCTGGTGAAGGTTGTGTCTATCATGAGAACCGTTTCGCCCTCGGCGGGGAGTCCGAGCGCGTGGGCCAGCACGTCAGCCACCTCGCCGCACTCCAGGGTCGGGATCGAAGGGAGCAGCGTCAGCTTCAGCAGGTTGCCGAGCGCATTCAGGCAGGCCGAGGCGAGGATGTTGCCCAGTTCTTCGAGGGTGGAAGCTTCCAGTTCGGACCAAGGCTCCCCGGACTCCGGGAGTTTTCCGAGCAGCAGCTGCAACAGGGAGCGGGCGTTTTCCAGCGCAAGCAATACCAGAATGCTCCCGCGAACCTCACCTTGGATCTGCAGCTGGATTCCCGTCACCTCTCCCATCGCCTCGAGGCCGGTCAGGCTTCCGGATTCCAGGATACGCAGACGGGGGAGTTCGACGCGGACCGGCTTCCCCATCAGTTGGGAAAGAGCGGCAGCGGCTTGTTTCAAGCCGATGTCGCAGGCATTGGTCAGCGCGTGCCGGTCGTTATCCTGCAAAACGAGGTTAAGCATAGATGTTTCCTTGGGATGATGGTTACCGAAGGCAGAGAGGGATGGGGTGCTCCACCCGTGCGGCTACAACAAATCCGCAACGTCCAAAAGGGTCACAACTTCGCCGTCTCCCAGGATGGCACCACCGGCTACCCCCTTGAGCTTGGCGAGCGGTCTTCCCAGCGGCTTGATAAAGAGCTCGTGCTGACCCAGCAGCCGGTCCACCACGATGCCGACCCGGCGCCCCTTGGCCTCGGTTACGAAAAGTGGCACGATGCCGTCCGGAAAACGCCCCAGCGGCAGCCTGAGGATCCGGTTCAGGCTCAAAAGCGGTACTGCCTCGTCATCCAGGTAAAACACCTGGCGCTTGCCGACCTTGGAGAGCTGCTCGCGCCTCAGCTCCACGGTCCGCAGCACCGCAGTCACCGGCACGGCTCCCTTGATGGCGCCGCACTGCACGACCAGGGTGTGGATGATCGCTATGTTCATCGGGAGCGTCAGGGTGAACCTGGTCCCTTGCCCCAACTCACTCTCGATGGCGAGGCTACCGCCCAGCTTTTGGATCGATGCGTTCACCGCGTCCATTCCGACCCCGCGTCCGGAGACCTCGGTCACCTCTTTTGCCGTGGAGAAGCCGGGGATGCAGGAAAGCATCAGCGCCTGGCGCGGCGAGAGCTGCTCGCCCTCCTCGGAGGTGATAACCCCTTTGCGGATGGCGGCGGCGACCATTTGCTTGGGATCCATGCCACGGCCATCATCGCTGACCGTGATGAGGACCCGGTCCCGGTCACGAGCAACGGAAAGCTTCACTTCACCCTTGGCGGGTTTTTCAGCGGCAAGCCGCTCGGCGCTATCCTCCATGCCATGGTCAACGGCGTTTCTCAACATGTGGTTCAAAGGATCAATGAGGCTTTCCAGTATGCCGCGGTCCAGCCCGATCTCGCGCCCCTCCAGCTCGAAACGAAGCTCCTTGCCGCTTTTCTTGGCAAGCGCCCGTACCGAGCGCTGAAAACGGTCGCAGATGGCGTCAAAGGGCATCAGGCGCACCTTCATGACCTCGTCGTGCAGAGCGCGCAAAAGCTTCGAGGTTTCCGTCACCGCCTCGTCGAGTGGGGCCGAGCCGAGCTCGCGGCCGATGTTCAGCAGGCGGTGCTTGTTGGTGATCAGCTCGCCGGTCAGGTTGATCAGGTGGTCCAGCAGTTCGGTCTTGACCCGCACGGTGCTGCCTTCCGCATCCTTGCCCCGCTCAGCCTCACTCGGCAGCGCAGCGGACGGCTGGTCCTGGACTGCCGCACTGGTTACGCCACTCGCCTTCCTGCTATCCGTGTCAACGGTGACCGCGCCTGGCGTGCCGCTTGTGCTGCTTGTGCCGCTCGTGCCGCTCGTGCCGCTCGTGCCCGGCGGGGCAGGGGGGTAACCTGAAAGCCGCTGGGGCAGGTCTCCTGCGGCAGAGCGCAGCTCGAGTCCGGCTTCCACCTCGCCCAGCAAGAGGTCAACGAGATCGGTTCCCTCCAAAAGAAGATCCGCCACCCCCGGCTCGAAGTGCAGCCCACCGTCCCGGACCCGGATCATCAGGTCCTCCATGGCGTGGGCAACCTCCACGATGTCGCCGTACTCCATGGACGCGGCCATCCCCTTCAGGGAATGCGCTCCCCTGAAGAGGGTGTCGATCCCGGCGCGGTCGTCGGGAGACTCCTCCAGGGCGACCACCGTCTCATTGATGGTCTTCAGGTACTCCCTGGCCTCGGAGAGGAACAGGCTTCTGTATTGCGACATGTCCATTTGGTTACCCCTCGCAGGCTTCTTTGAGAATCCGGACCACCAGCTCGGGGTTGAACGGTTTGAGGATAAAGGCCCTGGCACCTGCCTGCGCTGCGGCGGCGACCAGCGACTCCTGTCCGACCGCGCTGCACATGACGACCCGTGCGGCGGGGGAGCAGGCGATGATCTCTTGCAGCGCTTCGATGCCGGTCTTGTTCGGCATGACGATATCGAGCGTAGTGAGGTTGGGGCGCAACTCCTGGTAGCTGGCGACCGCCTCCACGCCGTCGGACGCCTCGGCCACGACCTGGTACCCCTCCTTTTCCAGGAGGTCACGCAGCATTTTCCTCATGAAAAGTGAATCGTCGACGATCATGACCGTGGTGGCCATCGGGTTACCTCGTTGAGTTTAGGATGTAAGCGACCGTAAGGTTGTCGCAACGGATTTTAAAGCCCCTGCTCCAGTGCGTCCAAAAGTGCCTCTACCCGCAGCAGTCGGACGGTTCCCAGCCCGGTTTCCAAAAGCTCCGCGGTCAGGTCGTCCTCGCCCGGCGTCCGGGCGGAAACCGTCGCTCCGGCGACCACAGCGCTCACTCCGTCTACCCAGAGCGCAAGGCTTGCCAGTCGCGTATCCAGCACCAGCACCTTTCCCTGGGCCGTGGGGCGGCGGCCGTGTCCCAGATAGAGCCCGAGGTCGACGAGCCCCGTCAGGGTTCCGTGGAAGTTGATCAGTCCGACGAAGTGGGCGGGAGCCCGGGGAATCGGATAGCTGGTCGGAGGTTCCATCACCTCGGCCACCTCCTGTAGGTCGAAGGCGTAGCCCTGTCCCGCCAGGGTGAAAAGGAGCAGGCGTTCCTCCATCAGACCACCTCGTCGCCAACCTGGAACTTCTCTACCGACGCCAAGAGCTCCTCGGCCAGCTTGGCGAGTTCCTGGGTCGCGTAGACCATCTCCTGCATCGCGGCGGACTGCTGCTCGGTTGCGGCGGAAACCTGTTCGGTGGAAGCGGCGTTGTCCTCGGCGACCTTGGCGATCTCGTCCACCATGGCGACCATCTTTTCGGCGCCGGTCGTCTGCATCTGGGAAAGGTCGGCGATGCTGTTTGCCTTCCTTTCGGTCTCGATGACCGTGGCGAGGATCTGCTTGAAGGAGTCCGCGGTGGTGTCGATGTTCTTCTTGCCGGCGCCGATGCTGCGGGAGCTGTCCGTGATGGTCTCTTGCAGCCGGCGGCTTTCCACCTTGACCACGTCGATCATGTCGGCGATGTCGGAAGCCGACTTGGCGCTCCCGTCGGCGAGCTTTCTGACCTCCTCGGCGACCACGGCGAACCCCTTGCCGTACTCGCCGGCGCGCGCCGCCTCTATCGAGGCGTTCAGGGCAAGGAGGTTGGTCTGGCGCGCCATGTCGACGATGAAGTCGGCGATCTTTCCGACCTGCTGCAGCTTCGCGTTCAGATCCATGAACTGCATGCTAATCAGTTCGACCGAGTCGAAAAAGCTCTTCATCCGCTCCAGTGAGTCGTTGGCGAGCTCGCCGCCGCGCTGGGCGGTGAAGCTGGTGTCGTGCGCCGCCTTGGCGGTCTCCTTGGCGCGCCGGGCCACCAGGTCGACGGATATCGCCATGTCGTGGATCACCTTGGAGCTTTTGGAGACCATCTCCGCCTGGTTCTCGGCGCCACGGGAGATCTGCTCGATCGCCTGGGCCACCTCCTCGGTAGAAGCGTTAATCTCCAGCGCAGAGGAGGATAGGGTGCGGGAGCTTTCGGAAACCCGCTCCGAGGTCCCCCTGATCTGGCGCACCAGCGTCCTCAGGCTCTCCAGCATGGTGTTGATGGAAAGCGCCATGTCGTGGGTCTCGTCGGGAAAGCGCGAAGTTGGGATCTCCAGGTCGCGTGCCAGGTCTCCCTGGCTGATCCCCTCGGTCGCCCCGCGCAAAAGCTCGATATTTCGGGTGAATCTCTTGGAAAAGAAGGAGCCCAGAATCAGGCCGATGGTCAGCGCCACGACATAGGAGAGGGTATGGGTCAGCTCCGGCGAGTAGTCAAGCAGCTTCACCCAGGCGGGGATGAACGCCACGCAGGCGATGACGGTCAGGAATCCGAGGATGAATTTGTACCCGATCTGGATGTACATGGTGTGGTAGCTCCTTGGTCGTTTGAATCTTTGGTAAGGCGCTGGAACGTTTGTGGATGCGCTGAAATCGGGTGCCAGGAGACGGGCGCAGGACGCCTGTTTTTTCAGACCACCCGGTAGATCCGCTCAATGGGACAGACGGTGCGAAAGCGTTTGCGGGCCGAACCGAAAAGCGTCTCGGACTTGCCGAGCACCAGGGTCCCTCCGCTTTTCAGGGTGTCGGCGAAGCCGTTGAGTATCTCTTCCTGCTTACCCCGCTCGAAGTAGATCAGCACGTTGCGGCAGAGGATCAGGTCGCACTCTTCGGAGGTTTCAGGGTCGTTCAGGTCGGACTGGCCGAAGTCCACCAGCCCGCGGATCTCCCGGCTCAGGCGGAAGCGTTCCCCGTCCGGAGTGAACCAGCGCGCCAGGAGTTCCGGCGCCACCTCGGTCAGCCGGTCGGGGCGGTAGCAGGCGTCCCTCGCAGCCTCCAGGGTCGTCGCGTCCACATCGGTCGCCCGGATAACCGCCTGGCCGCCGGCAAGCGCAGCGGCGAAATGCTCCCGCATGATGAGGGCGAGGCTGTAAGGCTCCTCACCCCCCGCGCAGCCGACGCTCCAGATCCGCACGCACTGCCGCTCCTCCAGGAGCTGGGGCAGAATCTCCCGGGCGAGTTTCTCGAAGGTCGAAGGGTTCCTGAAAAAGTGTGAAACGTGAATGGTGAGCACCCGCAGCAGGTTGTCGCGTTCCGCGGCGTCGCCGGTCAAAAGCTTGCCGTATGCCTCGGAAGTCGGTGACTGCGTGGCCCGCACCCGGATGTTGATGCGCCGCTTGACGCACTTATCCTTGTAGCCGCTCAGGCTGAAGCCGCAATGGGTTTTCAGCACCTGCCCGATCATCTCGAAGGTCTCGGGAGAGATCTCCGGGTCGCTGGCGCGCGGCAGGCCGGTCAGCATGGGGTGGCACCGTTTAGGGGTGAAGCTGTGAGCCGCTTTCCGGGTGCAGTCGGGTACATCAGGGAACCTCTGCTGGGAAAATCAATGAGAGAGCCTGTCAGGGTGGAAAATTGATAACAAATTGCGCGTCAAAAGTCAATTCCGCACCCTCGCGCCGCTAAAAGAAAGCTGCTGTAAATAAAAGCCCCGCCAGGGTGCCGGCGGGGCTTTTGCTGCATCCTCAGGAGGCGAGGTATTGGGCGATCTTGTCGGTGAGGGTGCTGTAGATCCTTCGGCACTCCTGCTCGTTGCGTTCCAGCAGCGTCACCCGGAAGCCGAGCAGGTTCGTGTTGAAGGAGGAGAGCGGCACCACGCAGATCCCGGTGTGGGCCAGGATGTAGTAGACAAAGCGCTTGTCCGGGGCGACCCCGGGAGCGTTAACGATCCCCTCCACCAGTTCGCGCACTTCGGCGTTTTCGATCGGGAGGCTCTGGCGGTTGTTCAGCACGCCGTCGCGGAAAGGGACCGCCATGTAGAAGGCGCCGTTGGTGCGGCAGACCGCGAGTTGCGGCACCTTTTTCAGGGCCTCGTAGGTAATGTTGCTCATCCGCTCGTAGCGGGCGATCCTTTCCTGCAGGTAGAGCTGGTAGTTCGGGTGCTGCATGATGGCCGGCAGGCAGCGCTGCGGCAGCGTCGTGGAGCAGACCTCGTTCATCTTGGAGGAGAGTATGGAGTTGACGAACTTCTTGAAGCGCGGGTCCCGCTCCCCGTTGTAGACCTCGATCCAGCCGCAGCGGGAGCCGGGCCAGGGGAGTTCCTTGGAGATACCCTTCATGGCGATGGCCGGAACGTCCCCGATCAGGTCGGAAATCGGCACGGTGCTCTCGCCGTTATAGACGATGTTGCTGTAGACTTCGTCGGCGAGGATGAAGAGGTCGTAGGCCTTTGCGATGGCGACGATCCTTTTCAGGATTTCCACCGGGTAGACCATCCCGGTAGGGTTGTCCGGGTTAATGATCATGATCCCGGAGATCAGCGGGTTGTACTTAACGTGGTTCTCCAGGTCCTCCATGTCGGGGTACCAGTTGTCTTCGGGCTTCAGCCGGTAGCAAACGGGAATCGCATTGGCGTGGGCCGCCTCGCCGATGGAGTGGGTGGTGTAGGTGGGGGAAGGCATCAGCACCCGGCTTTCAGGGCGGAGGTTTCCGTACACCTTGGCGATGGCGTCGCCCAGGCCGTTGAAGAAAATGATGTCGTCGGGGGTGATCTGAGCGCCGCCCCGGCGGTTGGTGATGTCGCAGACAAACTCGCGGGTCTCCAGGACGCCGCGGGTCGGGCAGTAGGCGTAGCTGTCGTCGTTCATCGCCTCAGCCGCCACGATCTCCTTCATCCAGACCGGGATCATCTCCCCCTTGACGATCGGGTCACCGATGTTTTCCCAGTTGATTTTCACACCGAAGCGTTGCAGTTTCTCGGCGACGGTAACGATGTTCCTGATCTCGTAGGTAAGCTCTCCCGCGCCGGGAGCTACTATCTCGTTGCGCATATCTTTTCCCCCAAAGAAGTCATAGTAGTTAATGCTGAGTTGATGGAATCTGCCACGGAGTTACCAAGAACCTCTTCAATCTATCTGCCACGGAGACACATAGAACACGGAGAAAGTCAAAAACGAAAACGAAAGTGAATTTAAAACGTTTCGATTTTTCTCCAGTGCGCCCGTGCCAGCGTAGTTAAAATCTTTTGCAACGTAAAAAGGCCGCGGGGGACCCCCACGGCCTTCAGTATAGATAGTTTCTTTCTGAATCAGCAGTGGCGGCTCTGTTAGTTTCTGGCCGCTGCTGCTGATGAGTGGATCTGGCCACCCGATGTAACGCTGTTAGTATCCATGATTCTCGAATAACATGGGGGTGGGCGAAAGTCAACGTTTTTCCTGAATTTGCTGCTATTCCCACACATGCGGCACTTCTGCGGGCGTCGTTTCGGCGTCCCTGCCGGGGTGATTGGGGGAGCGTTGCAGGAGCCCATGGCTGCCGGCTAGGGGGAAACGGTAAGCCGGCCATCTCCGTCGCGCCAGCGAAACCAGCCGGAAGGGGCCTGAAGGAGCGCCCAGTCATCCTGAATCTGGATCACCCGGACCTGTTGGTCCCGGGTCAATACGCCCCGGTCGGGGCCTCCGTCGCTCGGTTCTCCCCTCAGCGCGTAGAGCCCCTTTTTCATGCCGGGAAACACCCTGACTGTACGCCTGGCGAGAAACTCCCCCCAGGTGCGGTACTCCCAGCTCCTGGGGGGCTCGATCCACCCCTCACGGCCGGCATCGTCGTAGGCAAGCTGCAGCCAGCCTCCCTTGGTGGCGCTGACGGCGACCAGCGGTTCCTGCTTGTCGCCGGCCAGTCGGGGGAGACCAGGGATCTCGATCTCGGCAATTCTCTGCAGTCCCGGCTCGGAGTAGAGTATCAGCGGAGACTGCTGGGGGTTGGCAATCGGGTGCAGCATCAGTACACCGCAGCCGCTGTAGGGGCGCGGCGGGAGGGGCGCCGCGTGGACCGGAGCCGTAAAGGAGGCAACGAGTACCAGGACTGTCAGGAGGGGGAATCGCATGTTAGACGAAGAGCTCCGCCAGCCGTTCCAGGTATGAGGCCGCCTCGGAAGACCCCTCCTCGGGAGCAAAGTCAGCCTTCTCCTCGGGGGCAAGCGGCAGGTAGGGACCGGCCTTCGCCTCGAAGAAGATCGTGCCGGTTTCCAGCGCCAGCGCGGTATGGTATACCCCGTGCCGGATGTCCGCCACCACCCGGTCTCCTCCCGCACGAAGCAGTACGCTTGCGGTCACCTTCCCCTGGGCGTCGAAGGTGATGACACCGAGACTGCCGCGCAAAAGGATGAAGGATTCGTCCTTCTCCGGGTCCAGGTGGCGGTGCGGCCGGATGTAAGAACCGGGCTCAATGGCGTTCAGCAGGCGATGACAGGTGGAGGCGTCGCTTTGGTGCAGGTTGTGGTTTTTGCGCAGGCGCGGCGCCGTGCGGGCCGCAGCCGAGACGGCGTCCAGGAGCTCACGGTCGACGACTTGCAGCTCCATTACGATTCCACCAGTGCATACTCGTTGCCGTCCTGGTCGGCGATGACCGCCATTTTACCCCAGGGGGTGCGCTCCAGCGGTTCACTGAAACGGGCACCTTTCTCCACGAGCCGGGCGCAGAGTTCATCAAGCCCCTTTACATTAAGCGTGATCCCGGTGTGGCGGCCGACCAGTTTCTTCGCGTCATCGTGCAGCGCGAGGGCTATGCCGAGGGAGGTTCCCTGACCTGGCAGGAACTCCATCATGAACTCGGTCTCCTGCCCCGGTGCCAGGCCAAGCCACTCCCGATAAAAGGTGCGCGCGGCCGGAAAGTCATTCACAAATACGACGATGTTCTTAATTTTTTCTACCATGCGAACCGCCTTAATGATATGTTGTGACAGCGTTTTAATACATATCAGAGTGCGCGGGCGCTGGCAAGCGGTATTCGTCGCATGCCGTAAGGAGCGCGCGTTCTGGCTGGAGGTATCGTGGGGCAGACATTTGTACCGCGGGAGGTGTATGTCGCCTCCTCCTATATGGCGCCGGTCGGCCGCTACAACGGCCGTGAGCGCGAGGCACTGAGCTTTCTCGAGATGGCGGAAAAGGCCGGTGAGGTCTTCGCCGGCAGCCGCCTGCGGCGCGCCGACATCAACGCTGTCGTGGTCGGCTGCCAGAATCCGGTTGCCTTTTCCGGGGTCGACAACACGGCGGCGAAGGTCGCGGGTGTGCTCGGTATCTCGGGGGCCAAGTCGGTGCTGATCGACACCGCCTCCTCCTCGGGCGCCTCGGCCCTGGAGTACGCCTACCTCCAGATCGCCTCCGGGCGCTGCGACCACGTGCTCGCGATCGGCATCCAGAAGATGAGCGACGTCCCGACCGCCCAGGCGACCCGGATCGTCGCCGGGGTCATCGACCGGGACGAGGCCGAGTTCGGGCTCACCATGCCCGCCTGCGGCGCCCTGGTGGCGCGCG
>JGI24143J45723_1001128_pt1 | contig 13082 bp, 9 predicted proteins | sample BarGraIncu00432A_FD_45723 | JGI IMG/M metagenome (IMG submission 45723)
AGGGCTTTTCCTGTTATAGTGCGTGCGTCGATCTTTTCCATGCAAGCAGTATAACTCAAATGAGACAGTAAAGACAGTTATATCGTCACCGGGTTAATAACTGAAAATTACCAAATAGAAGCGGTAAATATTGCAACAACCAGCTGCGATCTGATAACTGTATATAATGCCTTGAAACAATTCGGAATGACAGAAAATCCGATAACCGTAATAATCAGCACAAGTTTTTTCCAAGTAAATGACGGTGCCATCGATTTTGGTTATATATCAATGGCTCAAATCGCACGTATGTCGCCCAAAGATAAAATCAAAATTTTCAATAGCAATATTGCCTACCTGTTCGCCGACTATGACAGCTTGATACCTAGTTTGGCCTCTCACGTATTTACCAAAATGTTTCAGAAGCGACTGCGAACGACTGTGAATCAGGACACTTTGGTCAATCTGGGGTATTCTGCTTTTGAAGGAAGTCTCAAAGGCCCTCTTGATTTCGGTACCGATCCCGAGGAGACCAGTCATTCCTGGTATAAAAATATAAATATCCACGGGGTTAGGTGGAATATCTTTAAAAAAACACTCAAGGACATGTCCAGGTCCAAATGCACATTTATTTTATATCAACCGCCGGTAAGTGATATGTTCCGCCAGTATGTCAAAAACTCTGCGATAGAAAAGTCCGAGCTGGAATATTCCCAAATGATTCGCGATGAAGTGAAAGTCTATGGGAATATTCATTTCATCGATTGTTTCTCTAAAAATCCTGAATCACTTTCAAATGTGGATTACTACGATGCGCAACATTTGAATGCGCCCGGAGCTAAAAAGTTCACCTTATATTTGATGCAAGACTGTCTGGATAAAAAGTATATTGCCCCCTCGCGATTACGATAGGTCGCTCATCGCATCCCCTGCCGTCCCCGACCGTTGGAAATCACTTTTCGTCCCTGCCCTTATCTAGCGGGTTTAAGTCTAATAAGCTTCCGACCTGCCATAATTCCGGTTCCAGGATCCCAGGGGTAGGTTCGCTCAGGTATTCAAGCCCTTCCTTGGAATGATCGGTGAGCTCCCCTCGTGACTATTTCCCGTGCAGTCCTCCATCGCCTGCTTAAGTTACTGGCATTCTGCAAACCCCACCTGATATGGAACACTCTAAGTGCCAGTAAACACAAGGAAATGCTGATTCGCAAAATTGGCACGCTGCATGTAACGGAAAAGCGCAAGAGGTCTCAGCACGATAGTGTGCAGTCAGGTTGACCTACTCAAGGTAAGGGGGTGACACCATGAAGCTGATAGAAGCGGTAATTCACAAACTCAGGCTGCAGGAGGTTCGAAACGCGCTCGATGAGGCGGGTGTGGTGGATTTCATGGAAAGCTCAGTCACCTGCCATGGCCACCAGAAGGAGCAGGTGATGATCTTTCGCGGAGCGAGATTCGTCGCGAATGTCGTAGATAAGGTTAAACTGGAGATTGTTTCGGCTGACGACTCGGCGGGAAAAATCATTGAGGCCATCAGTGCCATTTTCAAGGCTGAGCAGCGGGATGATTGCCGGATCGCCATACGACCCTATCTGGAAGTAACCTGAGTCCGGTGCGGGGATGGGTGGAGAATAACCTTTGACATTGTCCCATGCCTACCTTACCCTCAGCAGAATATCTGCAATCGAGCAGGTGTCTGTACCCTGAAATCAGGATGAGGAAGCCACATGAAAAGTAAGATACTAGTGTCAATGATCTCAACCTTTGCACTTTTAGTAATGAGCACTATGGCTTACAGCGAGTCCGGACTTTCCTATGATGACACTGTTACTTTAATACAAAAGACCATGATTGGCAGCGACTCGGGCATACGCAAGGAAAGTTATGGATATATACGCTTTGACAAATGTCTCATGGAATATAACGTGCTCGGTACCTATCCGGTCGGAGAACTGTATAATCTGAAGTTCAGTCAAATCGATTTTTCCAGCCTCAACCCTGCCGGATCCAAAACCGGTAATGATTACACAGATTTTGTCATATTGGATTTCGATACCCCCTTAAGACGCACCGATAATGGCAAAGACCTGATGATTCGCACGGTCGTTTTTAACGCTTCCCCCGAGGAGAAAACGCAGGTTTTGTTCCAGGCTTTCCTGCACCTGGGAGAGCTGTGCGGCGCTGCGAAGAATCCTCTACCATTGGTCCGCAGCGCACTTCCTCTGTCAAACTGACCCCGGCTTGCGCCTGACTATCCCCATCCCGACCCTTGGCAGGGGAGGCAGATTCAAGTAGGTCGTGTTGAGGTACGAAACGCGACAGCTATGGCGCCTGTTGCACCACCCACCCAACCACGTCTTCCCCAAGTGCTGTTAGGGCTTGTTGCTTTCCCCCTCTGTCTCACCTTTCCCCCGGTAAGTGTCCTTTTGCGCCACCAATTCTGTAGCACCAATTAATTCATGAGGGCTCGCGGTCTTTTCTTCTCACCTTTGAGCCGATTTATCCGAAGAGGTAGGCATCGCGCCTTAAGCTTTTCGGAGGATCTTGTATGTTCGCCACACCCAGGTCGATTCTCGGCATTATTGCACTGTCGCTTTTGTTGGGCGCTCCTGCGCTGACCTGGGGAGCCGGAAAACCGGTTCTGATCGGCCTTGACGCCGAATTCGGCTATACCAGATCCACCTCCGCCGAGGCGATTCGCGAGGGAATCGAAATCGCCATGGACGAGATCAACCGCTCCGGAGGGGTGCTTGGCGGGCGCCCGCTGGTACTGGTGGCGCGGCCGAACCACTCGGTCCCTGCGCGCAGCATCGAAAATATCAAGGAACTCGCACAAAAACAGGACCTGGTAGCCGTTTTCTGCGGCAGGTTCAGCCCGACGGTCCTGGAGTCGCTTCCCACTTTGCACAGCGAGAAGATGATTCTCCTGGACCCCTGGAGCGCCGCGGACGCCATCGTTGACAACAATTACCATCCCAATTACGCCTTTCGTCTGTCGCTCAAGGACAACTGGGCCATGAAACTCATGCTGGGGCACGCCCGCCAGCGTGGGATCAAAAAGGTCGGTATGCTGCTGCTTAATACCAGCTGGGGGCGCAGCAGTTTGAAAGGGGCGGAGAAATACTCCTCAGCGCACCCGGAGCTTAAGATCACCGGGGTGAACTGGTTCAACTGGAACGACAAATCCTTTATCGAAAAATACCAGGCTCTGCGCCTGAGCGGCGCCCAGGCCATCATCCTGGTCTCCAACGCCAACGAGGCCGAGATTCTCATCAAGGAGATGGCGGCTCTACCTGCCGAGCAGCGGCTGCCGGTCCTCAGCCACTGGGGGGTCACCGGCGGCACCATGGTGGAACTGACCGGACCCGCCCTGCACAAGGTCGACTTCTCCGTCGTGCAGACCTATAGCTTTATCGGTGACCAGAGCACGCGGGCCGGCAAAGTCGTCGCGGCTCACAACCGGCTCTTCAAGACTGTTGGGGCGCGCCAGATCAAGTCACCGGTCGGGGTCGCGCAGGCCTACGACCTGACCCACCTGCTCGCCCTGGCGGTCAACAAGGCGGGTTCCACCGACCGCAGGGCGATACGCGACGCCCTGGAGCATCTGGGGAGCTACCGCGGCCTCATCAGGAACTATCGGCCACCCTTCAGCCCGGAGCGCCATGAGGCACTCTCCGCCGAAAACGTCTTCATGGCGGGCTTTGCCGAGGACGGGGCCATTGTCAGGAAAACGCTGCCACTGGGACCTGCGGGCAGGGAGTGAGCTATGGCATTAAAAAGCTACCTCGCCCTGCTACAGGGCCGTCTGCGCCAATGGCTGGCTGCCAGCATCTCGAACCGGATTACCTTTGCTGCCCTGTCGCTCACCATGATGGTGGCGGCTATCATCGGGATCACCTCCTACTGCGTGGTGACGGTCATGGTCCGGCAGAGCGTGGAGGCGGAACTGAACAGCCAGGCCCGGCTCACCCTGCAAACCCTGCAGGTAGAGCTCAACGGCCTCTCCAGGGACCTGGCCGACATGGCCGGGAACTCCTTCATCGCCAACGGCCTGGTGGATTCCCTGGGGCGGGATACCTACCTGCTTCCCTTTTTGCACGAGCATAACGGATCCCTTTCCCTGAAGACCGCCATTGTGCTCTGCGACTACCGCGGGCGCCCGGTAGCTTCCAACCACTCCACCGTTCCCGAACTCCATGCCCTGCTTCCCGGCATCCAAGCGGTCGTTGCCAGCGGCAGACCGTCCAGCCAGATACTGAGGCAGGAAGGGGGAACCTTTCTGGTGCTGGTGCAACCGGTCATCTTTCCCCCCACCGGGCAGCCGGAGGGGGTGTTGGTGGAGTCGGTCGATATCAGCGAGGTTTTCGCCTCGGGTACCCGCCACCTGGGGCGCGAATATGTTGCCCATCTGCTCGCCGGCGGCGTGCGGATCGCCGACCAGGCCGGTCGCGAGGGGAGTCGCGGCGTCATCCAGGTGCGCCATCGTCTGGCGCTGGCCCAGCCGCTCGGCTCCCTGAACCTCGCCTTCGAGGTGGGGTTATCCCGGGACGGCATCAAGACCCCGCTTTGGTGGGTGGCGCTACTCTACCTGCTCTTCGGCATCCTCACCCTGGCGCTGGTGCTGAGGTTTTCTCACACGACGGCTCTGCGCCTGACTCTTCCCTTGAGCTCCTTGAGCCGCACTGCGACGAGCATCGCGGCCAGCGGCTCCTTCGAGGTCTGGGCCGAGGTGGCGGGGGATGACGAAGTCGGCATCCTGGCGGGCGCCTTCAACGAGATGCTGCGCAAGTTGCGCGCTTCCCAGGAGGACCTGGAGTCCCAGGTGGCGGAACGTACCCGGGAACTGAAGCAGGCGCACGTCCTTTTGGAGAGCCGGGTCGCACTGCGCACCGAGCAACTCACCGAGGCGAACCTCCGGTTGGAGCGCGAGATAGAGAGCAACCTGCTGCTGGAACAGCAACTGCGCCAGGTGCAAAAGATGGAGGCGATCGGGACCCTGGCAGGCGGCATTGCCCACGATTTCAACAACATCCTCACCGTGATCGGTTCCTATAGCGCCATGACCAGCATGCGGATGGCCGAAAACGATCCCCTGAAGAAGAATCTGGACCATATCATGGCCGCGACCGACCGGGCGGCGAACCTCACCGGGAGCCTCCTGGCATTTAGCCGCAAGCAGGTCATGAACAGCGAGAACTGCGATCTCAACAGCATCGTGAGTCATGTGGAGAAGTTCCTGCTGAGGGTCATCGGCGAGGATATCCAGCTCAGCACGGCCTTTAAGGCAGTCCCGCTGCCGGTACATGTGGATCGCGGCCAGATCGAGCAGGTCCTGATGAATCTTGCGGCCAATGCCCGCGACGCCATGCCCAGGGGAGGGCGGTTGGCCATCGAGACCGCCCTGCAACTGGTCGATCAGGGCGCAATCGATGCCGGCGGCCTCAGCCTCACACCGGGCCGCTACTCCGTTTTGAGCGTTACTGACAGCGGAATCGGCATGGACCGGGAGACCATCGGGAAGATCTTCGAGCCTTTTTACACCACCAAGGAGGTGGGGAAGGGAACCGGCCTTAGCCTCTCCATGGCCTACGGCATCATCAAGCAAAACGGCGGCTGCATTCAGGTCACCAGCGAGCTGGGAAAGGGGACGACCTTCAGCATTTATTTCCCGCCCCTCACCAAAATGGAGCTTCCTCCGATTCCCTCGGCCGCGCCGGCCGGGCCGCGGGTTGGCGGGACGGAAACCATTCTGGTTGCCGAGGACGACGCAGAAATACGCACCGTCATGGAGTTGCTGCTCTCCGAAGCGGGATACCGGGTCATTCTTGCTGCAGACGGTGAGGATGCCGTGGACAAATTCAGCCAAAACCAGCATGAAATCCAGCTCGTGCTCCTGGACATGATCATGCCAAGAAAAAGCGGCAAGGAGACCTACCACGAGATCCGGCGCATCGAGCCGTCCGTGAGGGTCCTCTTTTCCAGCGGCTACGTCGCCGACTACATCAAGAACCGCGGTGACCTCGACGAGGGGGCCGAGTTGATCAGCAAACCGGTGCATCCCACGGAGTTGCTGCGAAAGGTAAGGGAGTTGCTCGACAAGTGAAGGAAGGAAGCGTAGAACTGTTGCCAAGGAGCAACCTCTGGCATGGATGCATTAGAACCAAACGCTGATACTGTTGCACGAAACGATCCGGGTGTGGCTTCCCCTCAGTTTGCAGTATATGAAAAATGGAAGGCGTCCGGCGAGCCTATCATGACCATCGTCGAGAGTACCCCGTCGGGGATCTGCATAACCGACGAGGATGGGGTTTTCGAATACGTGAACCAGGCCTATTGCGCACTCTACGGGTATCAGCTGGAGGAACTGATCGGCAGGCACTTCACGGTAGTCGTTCCTGAGAGCCACCGGGCCTGGCTGATTGAGCTGCACGAAAAATTCATTTCAGGCACCAACGAGGTACGCGGAGAGTGGCCGGTGCGGGCCAGGAACGGAGCTGAACTGTTCATCCTTGCCGACGCCGTGCGCATCCTGGGAATGGATGGGCGCCCCAAAAAGGTCACCTTCGTCGTCGATATCACGGCAAGAAAGAAGACTGAAGACGAACTGGCCCGCTCCGAGGGCCTGCTTCGTGAAGCTGTCGCGACCAAGGACAAGTTTTTCTCCATCATCGCCCATGACCTGAAAAACTCCTTCCAGGTGCTCACTGGCGGGGCTGAGTTGCTGATCCTGGCGCACAACCGGCACTCCCCCGAGCAAATCCTGGCCCGTGCCACCATGATGCATCAGGCGTCGCTGTCGGCCCTAAAGCTTCTCAATAACCTGCTGACCTGGGCCCAATCACAAACCGGTACTCTCAACTGCCTTCCTCAAAAGCTCAAGCTGATCGATGTCTTGGAATTGGCTCTGCGGCCGCTCTTGGAAAAAGCGCGGGCCAAAAGCATCCCGGTAGCTTTCGATGTCGCGCAGGACGCGACTGTCCTGGCTGACCCGGACATGCTGAATACCGTTTTATTCAACCTGATCGGCAACGCCTTGAAATTTACCCCGCAAGGAAATCCGGTGACGGTAAGCGCGCGTGAGAGCGCCGGGTGGCTGACCCTGGAGGTGCGCGATGCGGGGGTCGGGATGGACCAGGAGACCCTGGAGCGGCTCTTTCGCACCGACTGCAAGATTAGCAGTAAGGGAACCGAAGGGGAGCTGGGGACCGGGCTTGGCCTGATACTTTGCAAGGATTTTGTGGAAAGACACGGCGGCAGGATCTGGGTCCAAAGCTTCCTCGGGGCCGGCTCCGCCTTTTCCTTTACCCTTCCCCAAGGGGGGCCGGTCTCCTCAGGCTCCGGATTCCCGCCAGAAACGCCCTGAAAAATCTCTTGGCTTTCCGGCCAAAAAAACGCTTTGTCGCGTTAGAAAAAAATGGTATATCTGTGCTCATGAAAAAGCAGATCTCGCAGGTCAAATCGAAGCAGGATGCTTCCCTCTCCCCGACAGGTGGGGAACCGGCGGCCCAGGCGCATCAGGTCTTCCCCGTCGTCGGCATCGGCGCCTCCGCAGGCGGACTGGAGGCGCTGGAGCTGTTCCTGAGGCACGTTCCGGAAAATAGCGGCGTCGCCTATGTCATCATCCAGCACCTGGACCCGACCCACAAAGGGATCATGCCCGAGCTTTTGCAGCGCGTAACCTCCATGGTGGTCTCCAAGGTGGGCGACCGGATGAGGGTTAAGGCGAACTGCGTCTACGTTATCCCGCCCAACAAGGACATGTCCATCCTGCACGGGGTGCTGCACCTGTTCGAACCGGCAGCGCCCCGCGGACTGCGCCTTCCCATCGACTTCTTCCTGCGCTCCCTGGCCGACGACTGCAAGGAGCGCGCGATCGGCATCATACTCTCGGGGATGGGGTCCGACGGCACCATGGGGCTGCGGGCCATCAAGGAAAAGGCGGGTCTGGTGCTGGTCCAGGACCCCGCCTCGGCCAAGTTCGATTCCATGCCGCGCAGCGCCATCGATGCCGGGCTCGCCGACATCGTGGCCCCGGTGGAGGAGCTTCCCGGAAAGGTCGTAGCCTACCTGCAGCACGCCCTGCACATCACCAGGACCGAGCCTGCGCTGGAACTTAAGGACCAGAGCGCGCTGGAAAAAGTCCTGATACTGCTCCGCTCCAAGACCGGCCACGACTTCTCCATGTACAAGAAAAGCACGGTGTACCGCCGGGTCGAACGGCGCATGGGGATCCACCAGATCGACAAGATCGCGCTCTACGCCAGATACCTGCAGGCCAACCCCCAAGAAGTGGAACTACTCTTTAACGAGCTTCTGATCGGGGTGACCAACTTTTTCCGGGACCCCTCGGCATGGCAGCAGTTGCGCGACGAGGCAATTCCCGCCCTGCTGGCGGCCTATCCTGCAGGAGGGGTGCTGCGCGCCTGGTCGGTCGGCTGCTCGACCGGGGAGGAGGCCTATTCCCTCGCCATGGTGTTCAAGGAGGCGCTGGAAGTGGCGAAGCCCAAGGGGGGGATCTCTCTGCAGATTTTCGCCACCGACCTGGACGCGGCCTCCATCAACCTGGCCCGCCAGGGGCGCTACCCGGCCAATATCAGCGCCGACGTCTCCAGCGAACGTCTGCGCCGCTTTTTCGTCGAGGGGGAGAATTGCTACCGGGTCGGCAAGGAAATCCGGGACATGGTGACCTTCGCCACCCAGAACGTTATCATGGACCCCCCCTTCACCAAGCTCGATATCCTGGTCTGCCGCAACGTCCTCATCTACCTGGTGCCGGAGCTGCAGAAAAAGCTGCTGCCGCTCTTTCATTACAGCCTCATCCCCGGCGGCGTCCTTTTCCTGGGAAGCGCCGAGACCATCGGCAACTTCTCCGAGCTTTTTGCGCCGCTGCACGCAAAATCGAGGATCTACCGGCGGGGACCGCCCCTTTTGGGGGGGGAGCCGGTGTTGTTCCCCTCAAGCTTCCTCTCCCCGCAGCCGCAACATACAAAGGAATCGATCATGCCCAAACCGGCGCTCAATCTCCAGAGCCTGGCCGACCAGCTGCTTTTGCAAAATTACGCGCCCCCAGCCGTTTTGACCAACGACCAGGGGGACATCGTCTATATCTGCGGCAGGACAGGGAAATACCTGGAACCGGCGGCCGGCAAGGCCAACTGGAACATCTTTGCCATGGCCCGTGAAGGGCTGCGTTTCGAGCTTTCCAGCGCCTTCCAGAAGGCCGTCCGGCAGAGCGGGGTCGTGACGGTCAAGGGTGCCAAGGTGGGAACCAACGGCGGCACCCAGCAGGTCACCATCACGGCGCAGCGGGTGGAGACGCCGGAGGCCCTGCAGGGGATGGTGATGATCGTCTTCAACGACGTCGTCGCCCCCCTGGAGATAAAGAGCTCCGGCCGCGGTAAGTCCGCCTCCGCGGCAGGCTCCAAGATTGCCGAACTGCAGCAGGAACTTGGCCAGAACCGCGAGGAGATGCGCTCCGCGCGCGAGGAGATGCAGACCTCCCAGGAGGAGCTCAAGTCCGCCAACGAGGAGCTGCAGTCCACCAACGAGGAGCTGCAATCCACCAACGAGGAGCTGACCACCTCCAAGGAGGAGATGCAGTCCATGAACGAGGAGCTGCAGACGGTCAATGCCGAGCAGCTGGCCCGCATGGATGAATTCTCCCGGATCAGTTCCGACATGAAGAACCTGCTGAACTCGACGGAGGTCGTCACCGTCTTCCTGGACAACGACCTCAAGGTGCGGCGTTTCACCGAGGGGGCCAACCAGCTGTTCAAGCTGATCCCCGGCGATGTGGGGCGGCCGCTTTCCGACATTGCCAGCGACCTCAACTATTCGGGGCTCCTTGACGACGCACGCGAGGTGCTGCGCACCCTGGTATTCTCGGAAAAACCGATTGCCGCCTCGGGTGGGCGCTACTACAAGGTGCGCATCATGCCCTACCGAACCCTGGAGAACATGATCGACGGGGTGGTGATCACCTTTGGTGACATCAGCGCCGCCAAGGCGCTGGAGGCGAGGCTGCGGGAGGATGAGCGGGAAACCCACAACCTGCTCGAGTGCATGCCGCACGGCCTCGGCGTACTTGAGCTGGCCGGCAGCGAACCGGGCGAACCAGGCGAACCAGGCGAACCGGGCGAACCGGGCGAACCGGGCGCCCCCGGAAACTACCACTTCCTCTCGGTGAACCCCGCCTTCGAGCGCCTCTTCGGGCTAAGTGAAAGGGAGCTGACCGGAAGGAGCGTTCAACAGGTTCTACCCCGGCTGGCAAGGATGCTGCTCGACGCCTGCCGGCAGGTGGCGCTGAGTGGTGACCCCGCCTTTTCCCTGGCGCGGGAGCCGGATTCCGATCGTGAGCTTGAGATAACCGTTTACCGTCCGGCGCCCGGCCGGCTCGTCTGCCAGGTGGCCGACAGCGCGTGGCGCCGGCAACAACCCTAGACTTTTTCGGGAGGTCGAGGCATGGTCAAAAGCAAACCACCCTTGGAATCAGCCTCCCACCTGCGTCAGCGTGCCGAGCAGAGTCTGCACGGGGCGTTCGCGGAGCGCCCGCCGTTGACGGTACCTGAGGCCCAGCGGCTGCTCCATGAGCTCGAGGTGCACCAGATTGAGTTGGAGCTGCAAAATGCCGAGCTGCGCCAGGCCCGGGAGGAGACTGAGGAGGCACTGGAGCAGTACACCGAGCTCTATGACTTCGCCCCTATCGGCTATTTCACCCTCAGCGCCGAGGGGATTGTCCGCGCCTCGAACCTCGCCGGCGCCAAACTCCTCAGGCTGGAGCGCTCCCGGCTTATGGGGCGCAGCTTGATCCCCTTCGTTGCCCCCCAGGAGCGTGCCGCGTTCAGCTCCTTTATCGGGCAGGTCTTGACGGGAGCGGGGAAAGAAGCATTGGAACTGGGCCTCGCGCCTCTCAGCGGGGAAGCGCCCCTTTATGTAAGGATTCAGGGCGTCAGCGATGCGACCGGTAGCAAATGCCGCATTGCGGTCATCGACATCACCAACGCAAAACAGGCCGAGGAGGAACTCAGGAGGTACCGCGAGCACCTGGAGTGGCTGGTGGCGGAGCGGACCCGCTCCCTGAACACCGAGATTGCCGAACGCAGGCGCGCCGAGCTGGAGGTAAAGGAACTCAACGCCTCCCTGGAGCTGCGGGTGGCCGAGAGGACCAGCGAGCTGCAGTCCACCATTCGGGATCTGCAGACCTTTTCCTACTCGATTTCCCACGACCTGCGCACGCCGCTACGTAGCATCAACAGCTTCGCTTCGGTACTGCTGGAGGACTACAGCGGGGAGCTCGACGACGAGGGGAAACGGCTGGTCAATGCCATCGTCCAGAGGACCGTCACCATGGGCGCCCTGATCGACGACCTTTTGAGCTTTTCCCGGATCAGCAGGCAACAGTTAAGTCTGCAGTCGATAGACATGACGGGACTGGCGCGCGAGCTGGTGGAAAAGCTTTCCGGGGACGGGGCCACGGCGGCGGTCACCTTCCAGGTAGCGGAGCTCCCCCCGGCCCGGGGTGACCGCTCCATGATCGCCCAGGTCCTGGAAAATCTGCTCGCCAACGCAATCAAATTCTCCCGGAAAACGGAGCATCCGACCGTTGAGCTGGGCTCGAGCGCCGGGGAAGGGGAGCAGATCTACTTTGTGAAGGACAACGGCATCGGTTTCGACATGAAGTATGTCGATGCCATCTTTGGAGTCTTTCAGCGTCTGCACAGCTCGGAGGATTTCGAGGGAACCGGGGTGGGGCTCGCCATTGTTGAGCAGATCATAACCAAACATGGCGGCAAGGTCTGGGCCGAGGGGAGGCCAGGTGAAGGTGCGACCTTCTATTTTTCGCTCCCCCAGAGGTGAAGGGAGTGGGCAGGGACGCCAGGCGTGCTTCAATTAGTTTGACTTTGACTCTCGAATCAGGGTGAAAAGTTGAGGCTGCATCCGCAGCAAGCTCTACGATACACGATAATACTAAACCATTCGCGAGGATGGGGCGGAAAGCCTATAGGGTCTCCAGCAGACAGCCGGGTTGCCGAAATATCTACCAGATATCGGCAACCTTTTTTTGTGCCCGAAATCGCGTTAACCCATTAAAAAGGAGAAAAAATGGTAACAGAAAAAACATTCAGGAAACTGCTCCTGCTGCAGGGTGCAGCAATCCTTACCCTCACCGCGCAGGTTGCCTACGCCGGAGTCGGGGTCAATCTGAACATCAATCTCGGTGAGCCGCCCCGGCAAGTTATCGTCGCCCCTCCTCCGCCTGTTTACGTGGCGCCGCCGAGCTATGCTCCGCCCGTCTACGCACCTCCGGTCTACGCACCTCCCGACTACGCTCCGCCCGTGGAAGCCATTCGGGTGGATGATGATGTCCAGTTTGTCTATCCCGACGCCCTCGGCTTTTACGTGGCAGTAGGGGTTCCCTACGACCTCATCTATCTGCAGAACAGCTACTTCCTCTATCGCGACGGCCGCTGGCTTCGGGCGCCCAGCAGTCGCGGTCCCTGGATGATGCAAAGAAATCGTGACCTGCCGCAGGGGCTGCGTCGCTACAGAGTGGAACGGATCCGGGAATACCGCACCAGAGAGTACGTGATCTATAACCGCGACCGCGACCACTATCGCGGCCGGCAATTGTGGAAAGAGCCGCGCCGGGAAGTGAGGGAGCGGCGCAAGGATGAGCAGCATCTGGGAAAAGAGCAGCGCAAGATTGAGCAGCGCAAGATTGAGCAGCATCTGGGAAAAGAGCAGCGCAAGGACGAAAAGCGCGCCGAAAAGGAAGATCGCAAAGAAGAGAAGCGTCACGATAAGGAAGAGCGTCGTGACAACCGGGAAGGACACGGTAACTGATCCGCCCAGGTTTGTCCCTGGGTAAATGGTGTTGTTAGTGCCGGTTATTGTTTATTCTGATGGGTGCCAATCATCAGCAGAAGAAACTCCCTCCCCTTCTAAGGGGAGGGTAGAGGTCACTGCCGTTAAGTTAAGAAATGCTTACCTGAGGTGGTGCTTTATCCAAGCCGGTCGATAAAGGTGTTGAAAGATAATTTTAATATTAAAAATCAACTAGGGCTTAACCCGAAGGAGACCCCATGAATTCTACGCATAAAAATGAA
>JGI24143J45723_1001129_pt1 | contig 13077 bp, 12 predicted proteins | sample BarGraIncu00432A_FD_45723 | JGI IMG/M metagenome (IMG submission 45723)
GACGATGCTGTAAAATACATCGATCCAAGAAAAGAATAGGAGGAAATCACATGGCATTATTTGAAAGTTATGAAAGAAGAATCGCTAAAATTGAAGAAGTTTTGGCTGCCAATGGCATTGCATCTTTAGAAGAAGCAAAAGCTATTTGTGATGAAAAAGGGATTGATGTTGCAAAGATTGTCAGAGACATCCAACCGATCTGTTTTGATAACGCCTGCTGGGCTTATACACTGGGTGCTGCCCTGGCGATTAAACGTGGCATTACCAATGCTGCGGATGCATCAGAAGTCATTGGAGAAGGCTTACAGGCTTTCTGTATTCCCGGCTCCGTTGCCGAACAACGCAAGGTTGGTTTAGGTCACGGCAACCTCGGCGCCATGCTCTTAAGAGAAGACACCGAATGTTTTGCTTTCGTCGCCGGACATGAATCCTTTGCTGCCGCTGAAGGTGCCATTGGCATCGCCCGGTCGGCCAACAAGGTTCGAGTGAAACCACTCCGGGTTATCCTAAACGGTTTGGGAAAAGACGCTGCTTTAATTATTTCCAGAGTCAACGGTTTTACTTATGTCAAAACCGATTATGATTTTAAAACCGGTAAACTCAACATCGTTGAAAAAACACCTTATTCGGTTGGCGAACGTGCCGCTGTTAACTGTTATGGCTGTAACGATGTTCAGGAAGGCGTTGCCATCATGCATCATGAAGGCGTGAATGTTTCTATCACTGGAAATTCAACCAATCCGACCCGTTTCCAGCATCCTGTTGCCGGAACTTACAAGAAAGAAGCCCTTGAACAAGGCAAGAAATTCTTCTCGGTGGCCTCCGGCGGCGGCACCGGCCGTACCCTGCATCCTGACAATATGGGATCAGGTCCTGCTTCCTACGGAATGACCGACACCATGGGCCGGATGCACTCCGATGCTCAGTTTGCCGGTTCTTCTTCCGTACCTGCTCATGTTGAAATGATGGGACTGATCGGAATGGGTAACAACCCCATGGTTGGTGCGACCGTTTCTGTAGCGGTGGCGATTGAGGAAGCAAGTAAGTAGGCTATACAGTTATCTTTCGCATTAAAACCCCATTTCAGTTAAGATAGATTTACACCGTTTTTGTTCACAATACTCAAACAATACTCGTGTAATACTCACTAACAATACTCTTTTTTATAGAATGAACCCAGGCTTGGAAACCTGGGTTCATTTTTTATTATTTATCGTGTATGAGCACCCTGATTAAGAGTCAGGTAAGAATAGTGACACAACTACATCTTGAAACAGCCGCCAAATTTATCGCCATTTTTCTATTTTAAATGTCGAGTATAAAAAAATATCCGCCATAATCCGACAAGCTTATTTATACTTTTATATCAATCGTATTATCGGTTGGTTTCCCCACGGTACTATTGCTAGATGGGCAAGACTTCGCATATTCAACGGTTTTGTGGTAAATATCAGAAATCTCTTTTTGTAACGCTTGTTCCGCAGGCGTTGGGGTGTAATAAACGCCATTACCGTAAATTCGACCAACATTAATACTCATAACCGTGTTTCCACCATACCCAATGTCAAATATGTAGCCCCCGCCAGTCACAGCAGATGCTGTAACCGTTCCTCCACCCTCCATTTGATAAGCCTTATCAAGTTTCAGTCCGTTGCGATCACGCTCATTCAAAAAGTCAAATAGTGTTTTTTGAGGATTTGCACCGTCGCTGCCCTTCTTTTCACACCCTGCTTCCTTTGCTATGGTTTTTAATGCTTGCTCGTAGAGTGATTTTCTGTCAGGAGAAGAAAAAGACACGTATTGCGTGTAAAGCTCCTGCACCTTATCTTGGATCGCATCCTTTTCCTTGTCCGTTGCTTTAGCGGCCTGCCCAGCTAATTCTTTTACTTGGGTGATAATTTCCCCTTTTGAGAGCGTTGACATATTTGCAGAAGGTATCATGTTCCAGTTCGGAGATATAATTCCTGTTGTATTTGGCAGAGATGTTCGCCCTGCTCCGCCAATAGGGTTTATTGATGAGATACTCATTGCTACTTACCTGCTTTCTGATTGGTTTTAGTGGTGTAGTGTTAGTTTATTACAAAGTCTATTCTAGTTCAGCCGTTTGGGACGGTTAAGTGAGTAATGGTTATTTGTATTCGATAATCATTTTCGCACCACCGTAAACGGTGAAGCCGTCAAAACCAGTTTCATTTTGCAGAATGATGCCTTGAATAGCCACCGTAAATCTTACGTTTGCGTCTTTACCAGCAAGAATCGTGCTTTTGCACTTAGTTGTAGCGGTGTTAGACCGAACAAAAGAAATGGTGCAGGAACCTTGTGTTCCCTGCACTACCCAATTGGTGATGGCAGTATAGGGAGACTGTGTAACCTTTACGCTTGTGGGGCAATACATGGTGATACTCACGATTTTGCTACCAGTAGGAATTACAGTGCGCAGGTCAACAAGCGGACCGGCACTAGTCCACTAAATAATTTATCGTCAAAAACTGATATTTCTTAATAGCTATTATTGCTTTAAAAGAAATATTTGATTGCATTTTTCACTTTCATGAGATCGATTTTAGTCGCATGACACAAATTTATTGTAAGAAAAGCCAGGTTTTTAAGCCAGGTTTTTTTGATTCGTTGAGGATACCTGGCTACCGAGGCTTTACGACAAAGCCTCGGTAGCATCAATTATCAAGCCATTGAACTTGCGTATTCCCTGCATTAAATGCTTTAAGTTCAGCTGATCCCATCGTACTAAAAAGTTTAGTGTTTTTTAAAGTCCGTTATTCTATTGTTTCAAAAAAGCACCTTCAGTAGCACCTGGTGCAGCACCACCCTTTTCCACTAATTTAATTTCAATACCCTCTAAACGATAACCATATCCGGCTGTACCTGAATCAGCACCGTTAGAAGCCCAACCCATCCAACCAACATTTTGAGCATGAACACGATAATATACATCATAATTCTCAGCCTGTTCACCTGTTAAATTAATTCTAATTGCTTCAAGTCTTAAGCCTTTACCTGATGTACCAGATATTGTACCATCCGCTACCGGATCTTGCCATCCAATGTTTTCTACATGAGTGGAGTAACTGGCCCCCAAACCTTCGATACCAGACGCAATTTTTATACCTTCTAATCGAAGACTCTTTCCCGAAGTACCGGACATTGTACCATCAGCTACTGCATCTTGCCAACCTACATTCTGTACATGAGTCGTATAAACAACACTACCTTCTACTGTAGAAAGATCTCCATCATTAGCAACGTCATCCTTTTCTTTATTAACTGTTACTTTACAACTTGCACTTTTTTCCCCCGAATCACTTGCCGTACATGTGATCGTTGCTGTTCCGAGTGATACTCCTTTTATTTTTCCGGTATCATCCACTAATGCTACTTCTTTATTAGACGATTCCCATTTTATTGAGCTATTTCCGATATTCCATGTCTTTATTATTAATTGATAAAAATCATTCTGTGATAATTTTATATTTTTGTCAGACAATTCAATTCCTGGTTGTTCTATTTGTAATATGGGATAAGTCCCTTCTAAAATACTCCAAATATCCGTATCAAATCCCAACTGTGCAACAAATAACTTTTCAGTGTCTTCCGCTTTCATTGAATATGAATTATTAGCTTTAAGCGAAAATGTTTTGTAGCCGTCATCGCTACCTATTTGTTCGTTTTGATTCTGATAAAAATAAATATCGTCATTGATTATATATCCGCAATTACTAATGTTTATATTAGTGGTATTTCCTCTTAAACTACCGCCAGCCATATCACTTTTTGTAAAATCATAAATTGCATCATGTTGGCCTAAATAATCGCTTGTTTTGACTGATGATTTACAAAATAAATTTTTCATCTCAAAGTTGTCATATACCGCTCCAATGTAACCAGTAAATCCGCCCGCATCAATGTACTTTTCACTTTCCGATGATATGTCGGCAAAGGCATAATCATCCTCAAGTATTTTATTTGATGTCGCATGACCTATAGTACCTGCAAAACCGCCAACATGATGGAGCCAACTATACCCTTGCGATGCAACTTCCTCATCTTCAAGTTTTCCATCATTTTTTGTTTTGATTCCACCGTTAAAACAAGATTGCGTTATCTCAGATTCATTTTCTAGATGACCTGTTACGCCTCCGCATTGAATTGCTCTTGCACTTGTCGCATTTATATCGCCTGTTGTAACAGTATTGGCAACAGTACCATAGTTAATCGATCCTACTAATCCACCTGCTGATATACAGTTTACTGCTGTAAAATTTATATCAGCATCACAAATACAATTTTTTATCTTTGCCTCATATTTTGACAAACCAGTCACTTCACCTGCTAAACTACCAACATTAATGACCGCTGCCATTCCATTTGACGAATACCATCCTTCTGATAATGAATTAACATCAATCCGAGAATCCTTTAAAATTACATTTTCAACAGTACCGCATATACAACCAAATAATCCATAAAAATAAATCTCTTCATCTTTTAAAATATTCATTCCACTTATAGTATAATTGTCACCATCAAAATGCCCATAAAAAAAATTTGAATTACTTTGCACGCTCTCTCCATAAAGACTTCCATTTCCAGCTGGTATCCAGTTGAAAGCACTCAAGTCTATATTATTTGTCAGCTTATAATAAGCACTTCTGTACGTGGGATTATACTCATTAACATACTTTGCCATTAAGGCTAATTCTTCAGCAGTTTGAATTAAATAAGGGCTGAGCTCTGAGCCATCACCACCTGAAAAACTACTTGCGACATGCATACTCCAATCGTCCAAATCACTTACTCGTATATTTTCAACTACATTTTGATTGGTTTCTATTTTATTACCTTCAGATAAAGTAGTTTGTTCCTGACCTGAATTATTATTGAAAAACATACTTTGATTTGTTAGGTACATAACACCTTCTGAATCAGCAGTCGCATGAGTTGACTCAATTAGACTTGTTTCTGAAACTGCACCATTCGCAGTTACCTCTGCATTTACATAACTTGGCATCATCTGACCAATCGCAAGCATTCCTATAAGCAGTAATGTAAATCTTCCCTTCTGAAACCTTTTTTTCATCGGTAACTCCCTTGTATTATACAATTAAATTTTATCTATAAAATATGCATCATCTCTTCTTCAACATAGCCCTAATTTTATTTCATGAACAATTCACCCTTCCAATTAGGACTGTCTGATTGAAAGAACAATGAATAGAATGAAGAGCTGGAATCTGATGTATCAACATAAATATCACAAACAAAGCAACCGGCAACGGTTATTCTGTCATCTTTCTCAGCCCCTGTTGCATCCTTCGTATTATCCAAGCTGGGTTTTGGAATTTGAAGTTTCATCATCTTGAATAAGGACACTTCAAGTTAAATTGTACCTGGCAACGCCAGATATTAAGGCAGAGTAGCTTATACTCTGCCTTAAATATAAATACTTATTTGTTTTCTACAAAGGAACTATCAACAGACCCTGGTGCCGAAGCTCCTTTGGCTACAATCTGAATCTCAATACCTTCTAAACGATATGCAAAACCCGCGGTACCGGCATTGGCACCATTAGATGCCCAGCCCATCCAACCGATGTTTTGTGCATGAACACGGTAATAAACATCATATTTAGAAGCGTTTTCCCCAGTTAACTGTATTCTAATAGCTTCAAGTCTTAGACTTCTAGCTTCAGTACCAGACAATGCACCGTCTTTTACAGGTGCTTGCCAGCCAATGTTCTCAACATGGGTAGCATATTCTACGCCTACTCCGGCGATTCCAGACTCAATTTTGATAGCTTCAAGCCTAAGACTTTTACCTTCAGTACCAGATGTTTTGCCATCTTTTACTTTTGATTGCCAACCTACATCTTGAACATGGGTGGAATAAAAAATGTTTCCATCTGCATCATTCTGTTCTTCGCCTTCTTTGATTTGATAATTCATAATACTTTTTGTCGCTATGTCATCATTTGAATCTTTAACATCTACAGAAAGCGTATAAAGCCCTGCTTTAGAAGGTTTAAATACTACACTATTTGAGTTTGAAAAGTCCTGCAACACTGTCGTGGTACCATTTACCGTGTAATAGAATTTATATTGATAAAGCGAGGTTCCATCTTTCCCGGAAGCAGATAAGGTAATGCTGGTATTGACAACCTGACTAGAGGATTTAGATGCATCGAAGGTAGCAACCGCCAATTTTTTTTCTTCAATTGTTGTTGCTACAAAAGTTATCCCATTGGATGAAGCGTATTTCTGTGCATAGCTGCCATTTAAACCATAAATAGTAACGGGACTATCTTTGAAAACATTTTCGTCAATTTGTGAAACACTTTCGGGGATTACGACTTTTGTCAATGACTTGCAATTTTCAAAGGCGCCACCACCATCCCAAGAATAAGTAGCAAAAATTGATGTTAAAGATGAAGGTAGTGAGACTTCAGTCAGGTTACTACATTTACCGAATGCCCCACCTTGAATATTTGTAAGACTATTATTAAATGTGATGTCACTCAAACTGGTACAACCGTAAAAAGCACTGCGATAAATTGAGGTGACATTATTCCCAAGGGTTACACTGTTCAATCCGGTACAGCCTTGAAAACATTCTTCCGACACAATTGCTGTCTGATCTGGAATAGCGATCTGTGTTAATGCCTGACAATTCGCAAATGACTCATCCCCGATCGTCGTTAATGACTGCGGTAAATTGATTTCAGATAAATTCACGCAATCCAGAAAAGCCTGGTTTCCTATTGTTGTTGCATTTCCATTGATGGTAACTTTTGATAAAAGATCACAGGACTTAAAACAATTATACGGAATATAAGTAACGCCACTGCCAATAATTGCTGTTTTTAAACTATCGCAGTCTCCAAAAGTTCCTGCTGTCCAAGAATAAGGTTCGCTCGCCATCGAAGTGACACTATCAGGAATTTCAATATTGGTTAAGGCGTCACAATTATAGAAAGCTGATAGACCAATGGTTTTCAAGCCGTTATTCAAATTACATTCTTTCAAAGCTGAACAATCATAAAAGGCCTCATCACCAATCGTTTCAAGACTGGATGGCAACTTAATACTGGTAAGGTTATCACAATCACGAAAAGCACGCATACCGATCGTTGCAACGCTGTCAGGCAGATTAATACTGCTTAATGAACAACTGTTAAATGCTGATCCTTCAATTGATGTTACCGCTCCATTCATTACAACCCGGTTTAAAGCCGAGCATTTGTAAAAGGCACAACGTGGTATTTTTGTGACGCCACTGCCAATCACAGCGTTTGTTAGTGCTGTGCATCCTTCAAACAAACCCTCACTATAAGTATCTGATAACAGGGTCGTTACACTGTCAGGAATAACAACGCTGCTTAACGCCGTACAATAGGCAAATGCGCCATAGCCAATTTCTTTTAGTCCATTATTCATTGAGAGGTTTCCCAATGCGTTACAACCTCTGAATGCATTGGTACCAATGCTCGTAACATAACTGCCCAGCGTAATTTTCCCGATCGTATCTTTATCGTTAAAAGCGCTATTTCCAATTCTCAGAACCTGAGATCCTTCAATCGTGTCCGGTATAACAACCGCACCCTCCGTACCAATGTATTTTGTGATCGTTGCTCCGCCACCTTCAATAATGTACTTATAATTACCAGCGGTGTATTCGGTTGCTGATGTTGATAAGGCTTCATCTTCAACTGATGAGTTTTCAATGTCGACTGATTCCTCGCTGTTTTCAGTATCGATTTCATTGGCCGCTTCAACTACAACTGTCTTATCGGTTTGAATAGAATCTTCTTGTGCCAATACCGCTGTTGGAAAAAAACTAATTACGAGTGAAATAACGGCAAGAAATGTCAGATATTTACTGATGAATTTTTTCATTTACTTTTCTCTCTTTCTGTATTATAAAATTTTATTTATAAAGAGGTTTGGTTTGTCAATATTGAATGAGTATTCTTCTCCATTCAATAAAATCTTAGCAAACCAATCCTACTTCCATTAATGACTTTTAGTCTTCCTATATTAAAGCATTTTTATCAGAAAGATCCACAGCAACCCCGTCTGTACTTATCTATTTTAAATTTATAATCTACATTTTTGCAGCAATTCTACTCGCTGAGTATGCAGCATTGTTAGCAGCACTTGCGGCGCTATCCGCAGCATCACCAACATCCTTAGTATTCCTTCTCATTGCCATGTTATTCTAAATTTGTCGAATTAATGCCGTTTCCTATAATCTGCCGTCTAATCATTTCATCCTGTTTTGACATCATAACTTGCTGATTATTGATCATAACCAGCATACCACTTGATCTGATATAGTTTCTGGTTCGATTTCAGCATACACCGAACCACCGCTTTCCAAAAGGGCAAGACCAAACCTGCTACCAAAAACTTCTTGCTGTTCATGAAACCTACCCCTCCGTTTCTTTCATTTATGTACTAAATTATGTAAATATAGAACAGCAGTTAATTTATCCATGTTCTTTTACACCAGTTTTCTTCATCTAAATCAGGCCATTTCAAATATTTCCTACAGCTAATGAGGCACTGACGTTTTAAAATTGAATTCTAATAAAACGATATTTCTGACATCGCCGTATCTTTTTCTCCATCATTTGGACCTTCTTGAACGCCGTTAATTTCGAAAACAATCACATCACCGGTAGAAACAGTACAACTTAAATCTAAATACTGAGGTGATGTTGTCGCAGACAGATTCAGACTCTTAACATTCTTACCATTAATACTAACCCCTAGTTGCCTGACACAACCATTGTCATAAAATGACGTGCTCGATTTTGCATACCCATTAACAATTTCCACCCCCTGAATTTGCGCTGTCTGAGAGCCTTTGTAGGAAAAAGTAACGGTTTCTCCATACCCGTTTCCGCTAGCGCCTTCCACCCAGGCTGTGGAGCTGTCATAGTCCGTAAGATTGGATACATTGTAATAAACACCATTGATAGGACTTAAAGTAGACGAGGCCGAGACGTCAAATAAACTATTAACTTCTACACCCACTCCCTTAATCGATGGAACCGAAGTCGTTGGTGTTTGTGTCTGACCGGTATTTGCTTCAGTCTTTGACATCACTTGTGTAATATTAAATTGTTGTGTTGTAACCGGTGATAATTCATTCCCATCGATTACTCGCGCATTAACGGTCGTTGTCTGATTGACAGCAAAAGAATTTTTATAAAGCAGTGAATTCGTAAGCGGTTCTGCTCCGTCAAGCGTATAGTAGATTTCTCCCAATTTATTAAGATTAGTAATACTAACCTGAGATGATCCATCCGCATTAACAACTGAAGTAATCTCCGGCGCTTGCAATTTGCCGTTTTGACCTGCTATCATGCCGAAAATATTTGAACAACCAGTTGTCGAAACGATCATACTAATCAGCAAAATCACCAGCACCTCAATTTTAATATTATTTTTAGTTTTTTCTTTCATCGTTTTCTTTTTTACGTAGTTAAGATTAGTTAGCAGTGTTTTCCCCTCTTCATTCATTTTTCATCTTCCTCCTTTAATTATTATTGTAATGCTAGCCTATCCGCAATATCTATCCATTCAACTGCCTTATTTTCAGAACTAAAGGCATTATAGGAATCAGTTTTCATCTGCATGGTTGGTTCTTCTGTTTCAAGCAACTTAACATCGGATATCGTCAATCTGGTCACATCGACATCCGGGCTCAGCGACAGATAACTGCAGAAATAAAGGCCAGTTCCGTCAGCTGGTATTGAAAGGTAGGCTCTGTATCCACCTGCTGATGCTACACCAACACTGATTGTTTCATCGGATGCTAACTTTATCGTCATCATTTGATCATTTGAAACGGTATAGATGCCACAGGTTCCCAGTCCATCAACAATTGTATTAACAATCAACTCCGGAATACCATTCTTATCTATATCAACCAATGCATATTCATAGGCAATAACAGCACTCTGACTCCACGATGAAGGCAACGTCGCTCTGTATGTGCTCTCTCCTGCTTTCACCGCTTCTAACTGATTAACATATAATTTTTGCCAGCCGCTTTGTGATTTGGTATTCTGCTCTTGTTCTTTTGTCAGATTTGGATAACCATTATCCGTTAACTCTATCGATTCTTCTTTAATACCTTCGGCCGTACTTCCATTCATCGTAGCATCACCTGAATGATTAGCCTGATACCATACTGTACCTGCTGCCATTGTACCGACTAAGGCAAGTCCCACAACCGCCACGGTAATCTTTCCTGCTGTTGAATGAATAAATGTCTGTTTTAATCCTTCTCTAATGCCTTTACCAGCAATTTTCGTCATCTTTACATGGCTTGCAATTTGAGTATATAGTGTTGTGGCTAAAACGGTATTTTCAGTTGATATAAACAGTTCCTTTTCGGACTGCAATAAATACAACAATAACGGTGCTGGTGCAAAGCTGTAGATTTTGCAACCTTTCTTCTGTAAAACTTCTGCCTGGCTCTTCAGTTTTTTTCTGCCATAATTTAAACGCGACTTCACCGTATTTTCTGAGCAATTAAACGTATTTGCAATATTTTTAATACTTTTCTCTTCGATGTAAAACATCAGCATACATAATCGCTGTTCATCAGAAAGTGCTTCAAGTAATTCATGTACCATCACCTGTGTTTCTTTCGCAGTATAAGCTTCTTCAGGTTGATATTTTTTATTATCATCTTCAGTTTGATCTTCCCAGTTTTCTGAATTATCACTGTCACTGTTCATTTCAGAAAACAACACCGGATTCTTTTTGGCCAGTGCATTTTTTGCTGTATTAGCAACTATTTGACCAATCCATCCCGGAAAAGCATTAGCGTCCAGCAATGTATCAAGTTTGTTAAATGCCTTTATATATGAATCCTGTAATACATCTTGTGCATTTTCCTCATTTTTCATATATTTGATCGCGATATAATACTTTTCCCTATATGTCCTCTCATAAAGGAAATTAAAACCTTCTTCCTTCCCTTCTCTGGCAAGTGCTACTGCCTGCATATAATTCATTTCATCATCTTTTTTGTCGGTTTCATCTCTCATTTTTCTCTCCTATAGGCTTTATTAGAAGTTTATTGCATTTTCTCAATTTATTTTGCACTTTGTTATAAATCTGCTTCTTTATGCCTATATCACTTTCAAATAACTGTCTGTCTTTTTTAATTAATCGGACCAACCATTGCATAAAATCTGATTTTTTCATCACATCTTCCTTTCATATTTTCTCTCTTTACTAATATGACAATATAAGTTCTGAAAAAGTTTTAATTATTTTAAATTATTTCTGTATATACGGTTGCTTCCACTATTCTGAGTATGAACGCGGTAACAAAATACCATACTGTTGATCAGCCCCCTGTTAGTGCAATTATAAGTGCCTCTAACCGATAAGGAAGCCCTTCAATTTATTCTCCACAGTCTTATTTCAATGAAATTATCAAGCTATTTATTTTTCATATTTCGAAATTATTAAAAAAACAGATATGTAAATCCATACCTGTTACTTTTTTTGCAACTGGCTGGCTTTCCAGTTGGATAAGCCCCTATAGCTTTGCGTCATTACTTTTCAATAATTTTGCTATTATTCAATTTCATTTATCCGATTACTTTAAAGCATTTAATTTTTCATTTTATGATCTCCATTATATAGCGGAGGTTCTTAAAAAGCAACATAATACTTTTAATATTCAACAATCATTATAAACAATATCTCTAAACTAAACTGCAACATAACTCACGCCTTCAAAATTCATCAGCCGCAACACTCCATTTCTAATCGTTTTTTCAATGATTTGTTTGCTGTACTACCTTATTAGGTGGTCTTATTGGTTAAAAAAGCATATTGCATTTTAGGCCTTTAAGTGACACGGGGGCGTTTCGTTTATCACATTCCCCTTCAAAAGCCTTTAAAATTTCGTGTAAAAGAAACACCTTGGGAATTAACATGGTACAATGAGTTAAAACCTTTATTTCAAAATGACAAGGAGTTTAAATGAAAATCCGCAATGATTACACCTGCCCCCTTGAGATTGTCCATGACATTATCAAAGACAAATGGAAGACAATTATCATTTTTCAAATGAGATCCGGTTCTGTTTCTCTTTCTCAACTGGAAAAAAGTATCGAAGGCATCAGTCAAAAGATGCTCTTGCAACAATTAAATGAGCTTCGCCATTTTGGCCTTGTCGACAAAGAAAACGCTCCAGGTTATCCGCTTCATGTTGATTATTATCTGACTGATCGGGGGCAAGCGAATCCTCAAAGCGGTTGAAATTATGCAGGAAATTGGAATCGAGTATATGGTTGAACACCACCTGACTGATATCTTAGATCAAAAGAATATCGGCTATCTGAAATAATTGACCTGATTTGTTTTACTGATACCCACAAAAAAGTGGGTAATTTACCTCCAGTTCAATCTGAATTATACTTTAAAAAAACAGGAGGTTTATGAAATGAAAAAAGCACTCATATTAATTGATATCCAAAATGATTATTTTAGCGGTGGGCGTTTTGAGCTAAACGATCCAGACAAAACTGCTCTAAATGCCAAAAATGTTTTAGCCTATTTTAGAAAAAAAGATCTCCCCATCTTTCATGTGCAACATGTGAATTTAAGAGACGATGCGCCCTTTTTTATCGCCGCCACTGAGGGTGTCAATATCAATCCGCAAGTAGCTCCCTTTCCTGGTGAACCAATCGTCATCAAACACACGCCAGATAGTTTTTTCAATACTGATTTACTTCCACTGCTGAGGGAATTAGAAATAAACGAGTTGGTGATTTGCGGCATGATGAGTCATCTGTGCATTGACACAACAGTTCGTTCGGCCAAAAGACTGGGCTTTGAAATTGAATTATTGAGCGACGCCTGTACCACCAGAGATTTACTTTGGAAAAATACCCTAATTCCTGCTGAAATGGTCCACGCTACTTTTATGGCTGCCTTGCAAAACACCTTTGCTGATGTAAAGAATACTTCAGATTTTGTCAAGTCTGATTCTTAATTTTGCGATACAAGAACCGGCACCGTTGTGTTCTAT
>JGI24143J45723_1001136_pt1 | contig 13047 bp, 3 predicted proteins | sample BarGraIncu00432A_FD_45723 | JGI IMG/M metagenome (IMG submission 45723)
CGAGCCCGCTCAGCTGGGCGCTCCAAAGGGTGCCGTTCACGGTCACCGGGCCGGCGCTGGCCGCCGTGTCGAGTGCCAGCGCCACGGTCGACCCCGCGTCCACCGTGCCGCTCACCCTTTGGGAGGAGGTGCCGGTGGGACTGGTCAGCGGATTGATGCTGACTCCGAGCGCCGGCGCCGCGTTGCCGGCCGCGTCCCGGGCAGGGACGTTGATAAAGCCCGGGTCGCCGTTGGGGACGAAGATCTCGGGGTGGTCGAAGGGAGCGGAACCGTTCCTGACCCGCTCGTCGGTGAGCGCTTTGAGGAAGGCGACCAGGGCGGCCTGCTTGGCCGGGGCATTCTGCAGGATCACCAGTTCCACGATGCCGGGGTCGAGGCTCGCCTGGTTGGCCGCCGGGAAATTCCCCCCCCGGACGTAGAAATCGACCACGTCCTCCAGCGTCATGATGCCGCCGTCGTGGAAATAGGGGGCGGTCAGCTCCACGTTGCGCAGGTCGGGGACCTTGAAGCTGCCGTCATTGGCGACCGGGAAGTTGGCCGGAATCGGCGGAGGCAAAAGCGGCGTGGCCGGCGTGCCGAGCGCGAACAGGTTCGGGTTGAATCCCAGGTTTCCCAGCGCCTGGAGCTCGGCGAGCGCCGAGTAGGAAAGGGGAAAGGGGAGCCCGGTCAAGGAATTGGTATAGGGAGCGACCCCGCCGCGCGCGATGTCGTCTGTTATCGGCCGCACCGCGGTGTTGTTGAAGCCGTTGTCGTAGATGATCTGCTGGCCGCTGGCCACGACCATCGGCTCGATTACGGCATTGGCGGCGTTAGTGACAAAGGCGGCGTTACGCACCGAGGCTCCGGTGAGTTCGGTGTTCAGGTGGCAGGCGCTGCAGCCGGCCGCTCCGAAAAAGAGGTTGAAGCCGTCCTGCTGCTGCGCGTTAAGGGCCGTCTGGTCTCCCCCCAGGAAGCGGTCCAGCGGGGTCTGGTCCGAGACCAGGGTCGCCTCGTAGAGCTGGATGGCAAGGCCCCAGAACAGGGAGAAGTTCGCCTCCATCTGGCTGAAGCCGTCCGGAGTGAGCTGGCTCGCGTTCCAGAGGTTGTTCTGGAAGGCGTCCTGGATCATCTGCTGGTAGCTCCCCTTGAGCCCCTTGTCGGGTGAGGGGGTGCCGTCAAGGCGCAGCACCGACTGGGACAGGGGACCGAGCACGCTGTCGCCGGGATGCACCAGCTGCTTGGCCAGGGGGGCGAGGCTCAGCATTTTGCGCCCGAGCTGCGGGAAGCTGCGCCCGGTGAAGGACATCTCGGTATCGTCCAGCGGGGGGCCGGTCGACTGGGAGGCGAGGCTCGCGAACTCGATGACCACCGGCTGCTTCACCAGGGCGCCGTTCACATTGAACCAGACCCCCGCGGAGGGGTCGAGGGGGCCGAAGGGATTTTCCCCGTTGAAGACCATGTGGGCCCGACCGTCCCAGAAGTTGCTGAAGTTGAAGACGGCGTTGATGACGGTCGGCGCGTTGCGTGCGGTAACCCGGCGCATGTTGGCGCCTCCCGCCTGGAAGACAGGGTCGGCCACCGGGACCCCGTTATCGACCGCGGAGCCTGGCGCCACGCTCACGAACCGGGCGAGCTTGACCCCCTGGGAGCCGACGATGTCGTTGGAGTCGCGCAGCACTGGCGAGGCTTGAAATTCGGGGTTCTGGCGCTGGTGGAACGGGAAGTCCGTCGGCAGCAGGGTTTCGTTGGGCCCGCGCACCTGGAAGGTCGTGTCCGGGACTGCTCCCCTGGTTCCCGGGTTGACGCTGTTTTTGAGCCGGCTGTCGGCGCCCGCCTGGAAGTGGCAGCTGCCGCAGGCCTGGATCCCGTCGCTTCCCACCTGCATGTCCCAGTAGAGTGCCTTGCCGAGCCTGATGGCGGCCGGCTTGTTCTTCACGTACTGGAAGAGACTGGGCGGCTCGGGGACCGGCACCTGGTTCAGGGGGAGGAAGGTGGGCGGCGGCACGACCTGTGCCAGGGCCGCGCCGGGAAGCCAGACGAGGATAAAGGTGGAGGCGACGAGGCGCAGCAGGTTTCGTGACTTCATAGGCAATCCTTTTTTTCCCGGCAGCGGGTGCCGTGATCAACTAAAAACTGATAAGGCCAACAACCTTCCTGAGAATGGTCAGGGCGTCGGCAATGTCGATGTGGCCGTCCGGGGCGGGTGCGCCGTTTAAAAAGGGCGCCACGTCTCCGTGCAGCAGGTCAGCGGCGCTTGGTTGCACCAGGCCGACCGCGATGCGCAGCGCCTTGAGGGCGTCGGAAATGTCGGCGACGCCGCTTCCCTTGAAGTTGCCGTCGGGAAGGATCACCTGCACCTGGGCGGAAGCGGTGCTGAGGTTGGCGACGAAATCCCGCGCGCTGACGGAGATCCGGTTCAGCCCCGGGTGCAAACCGGTGATGCTGCAACTCCAGCGGCTGATTCCGCTGCCGCCGATCGTGGTGACCCGGCCCGTTGCGGCGCCGGTATCAACCAGCACCGAAGGGGTCACGCCCAGCTCGACCGTGCCGCCGATCGCGAGCCCGGTAAAGCCGGAAAGCGGGTTGACCGGATCGAGGGTCAGCACCGGTGGCGTCGCTTTCACCGTCCAGGTCGCGGAGCTCGGGCTGGTTGCCGGCTGCTGGTTTCCCCCGGCGTCGCGCCCGAGGACGCTCACGGTGTGGCTGCCGTCGGGTAGGGCGCTGAGGACGATGGGGGCCGCCACCGGGGTGTCGGGACCGAACGCTCCGGCGTCGAGGCTGTACTGGTAGCTCACCACCCCGGTTCCCCCGACCGTCAAAGTGGCGCCCGTCTGGCTGGTCTTTCCCCCCAGTGGGGCGCCGCTGATGCTGGCGCTCGGCAGGACGACAAGCGGCAGGCTTTGGGTGTCGAGCCCTCCGCTGGGAGTTCTCGCCGTGAAGCTGACTGAGTTGGTTCCGACCGGCAGCCCGGTAACGGCCAGACTCCAGGAGGTTCCGGTTACCGTTGCAAAGGCCGCGGGCAGGCTGTTAACCTGCACCTCGACTGTTGCCAGGGCGGCTACCGTGCCGCCGAAGACCTGGCTGGCTGCGGTACCCGGGGCGGGAAACGGGTTGACCGTGAGCGCCGGCGCCTGGACCGGAGGGGCTCCTCCCGTCGCTGCCAGGGTTATCAAGGTGTCGGCCAGGTCGCCGCTGGGAATCCTCAGCTCGGGGTGGTCGAAGGGGGCAGTCTGGTTACGTACCCGCTCGTCGGTGAGAGCCTTCATGAATTCCACCAGCTCCCCCCTTTTGGCCGGGCTTCCCCGGAGGTTCCGGATCGGCAGCATGGTGGCGGAGAGTTCCGGGTTGCCGGGAAAATTGCCGCCGCGAGTGTAGAACTCAACCACCTGGTCCAGCGTCGCCATGCTCCCGTTATGAAAGTAGGGGGGAGTCAGCTCCACGTTGCGCAGCCCCGGGACCTTGAAGGAGCCGTCCACGACGTCCGGCGTATGCGCCAGCACCCCGCCGCCGGGCAGCTTCGGCGTCGCGAAGGGGAGACCCTGCTTCAGGGAGAGCCTGGTGAACGACAGGGGGAACGGGAAGGCATTCGCCTCCCCGGCGCCGCGTCCCGGGTCTTCTGCCGTCGGGCGTACACCGATATTGAAGAAGCCGGTATCGGCGAGCTTCGCGGCGAAGGTAACCGGGTCGCTGTCCAGGCGGATCAGGCTCTGGGTGGTGTTGTTGGTGAACACCGTGCGGTTGCAGTCGGGCGGGGAGCAGACCGGGAAGTTGCTCCCGACGACCGCGCTACTCAGTTCGGAGCCGACATGGCAGACGGCGCACTTGTCGACGAAGGTCAGGTATCCCCTCTGTGCCGAGGCGCTCAGGGAGTCGGTGTTGCCCGCCAGGAACCGGTCGAACGGGGTCCGGTCGGAAACCAGGGTCGCCTCGTAGAGCTGGAGCGCCAGCCCCCAGAAAAGGGAGAAGTTGGCCTCCATCTGGGTGAAGCTGTTGTTCGCCTCGCCCGGGCCGGCCGGCAGCATAACGGTCTTGCCGGAGTTCCAGTAGGAATCGCTGAAAGCGTCCTGGATCATCTGCCGGTAGGAGCTGTTAAGTCCCCGGGCTCCGGCGACGCTCCCGTCCGGTTGCAGGGTTCCCTTGGCCAGCGGCGCGCCGAGCACGGAGTCGTCGGGGTGCACCAGCTGCAGCGCGAGCGGGGAGAGCCCCAGCATTTTCCTCCCCAGCTCGGGAAAACTGCGCCCCGTAAAGGACATCTCGACCCCGCTCAAGGGGGGGCCGGTGGCCTGGGAGGCGAGGCTCGCGTTCGGGATGGCTATTTTCTGCAGCACCAGGCTCGTGCCGGCGCCGTCATCGATCCAGATGCCGGCGTCCAGGTCGAGCGGGCCGAGCGGGCTTGCGCCGTTGAAGATGTTGTTGGCCCGTCCGTCCCAGAAATTCGCGTAGTTGAAGACCGCATTGATGACCGAAGGCGCATTGCGACCGGTCACCTGGCGCGAGGCGCCGAAGAGCGGACTCAGCCCGGAATTGCCGCGGTCCAGCTCCGAGCCGGCGTTGACGGCAAGGAAGTCGGCCAGCGAGAGCCCCTGGGAGCCGACCACGTCGTTGACATTGCGCACGACGACCGTGTTCGGGTCCAGGGGAAGCCCCGTCACCGGATCGATGCCGAGCCTGCCGTCCACCGGGGAAACCTGGAAGAACGGAAAATCGCCAGGCTGCAGGGTGTAGTTGGGACCCGAACTGGGAATATCGAAGCCGGGAAGCGTCGCCGGGGCGGTCGCCGCTCCCGGATTGAGCTGGTTGGTCAGGCGATTGTCCGCGCCGGCGCTGAAGTGGCAGCTGGCGCAGGCCTGGATGCCGTCGCTTCCCGCCTGCATATCCCAAAAAAGCGCCTTCCCCAGTTTAATAGCGGCGCTCTTGTCTTTCACGAACTGCGACAGATTGCCCGGTTCGGGAACCGGAATCTTGCTCAGCGGAACAGGATTTGCCCAGAGCAGGCTCTGGGCGAAGCAGATGCAAAAAATGGTCATCGCGGTCAGGCGCAGGGCCGCTGACAACTTCATAAAGAACCTCTATACGGCTGACTTAGCGAAAGATTTGCCATGATATACTTTTGGCTCGATTTCAGGCAACAACAATCCGACAGATTCATTGGAATTAACCCCGAAGCAGATCTTCAGCACCTATTGGTGGCTAGCACCCCTGTCTCCTTCAGCCAGGGTCTGCGGGTACATTCCCACAGCCCCTGGCTGGCCCTTATTAAAATCCCGAGGTGAGCCCAATCGTCTTTCTGAGTATAGCCAAGGCATCTGCCACCGTTATCTGGCCGTTCGGAGTCGGAACCCCGAGGCCGTCAAAGGGAGCCACGTCGCCGTGCAGCAGCTCAAAGGCGCTCGCCGCTCTCAGCTGGACGGCTATTTTCAGCGCCAGCAGGGCGTCGACCACGTTGACCACGCCGTCGCCGTTCAGGTCGCCGTCCGGGATGAAGACCACCTTGAGCGTATGACCGGAGGCGGTGACGTTATTGAAGGTGAACGAGGTGAGCGCGCCCTGGGAGACTCCGTCGGCGATCACGTTGATCACCTGGTACCCGGCCTTGGGGGTGAAGCTGAAGCTCTGGTTGGAGCCATAGGGTACCTGCAGCGAACCGGCCGGGGAAACGCTCCCCTTGGAGTCGCTGGTGACACTCAGGGTAAAGGTCGTGATCTGGAAGGTTGCTGTCACCGTGGCGTCGGCACTGACTGCCGGCAGGGTCACCGAGGAGACGGCACCCTGCGAGAAGCCGTTTATGGTCACGTCGGTGATGAAGCAACCGGGGTCGGGGATGATACTGTAACTCGGAGTGCTGCCGACCAGGGCCGTGGTCGGGCCGCTAATCGCGCCGTGGAGCCCGGCGCTCAGGGTCACCGTGTAGCTGTTGACCGCGAAGCTTGCCGTTATGGTGACGTCTGCGCTGATCGGCGGCAGGGTCAGCGAGCTGACCGCGCCCTTGGAGACTCCGTTGACCGTCACGCTAACCACATGGTAGTTGGGGCTCGGGGTGATGCTGTAGCTCGGCGTGTCGTTTTGCAGCACCGCGGTCGGCCCGGAGATGACGCCGTTGGCGCCCTGGCTGAGGGTAACGGTGTGCGGGTTAAGGGCGAAGAAAGCCGAGATGCTGGTAGCTGCGCTGATGGCCGACAGAGTGAGCGAGCTGGCCGCGCCCTGGGAGACTCCGTTCAGCGTGACATCGGTCAGATGGTAGCCGACAGACGCGGTGACACTGAAGGTTGGGCTGCTGCCGGGCAATACCTGGAGCGGTCCGGTTATGCTGCCGGCTCCGGACGGGGTGACCGCCGTCGTGATGGTGAGCGGCTGGCCAAGTTGTGCGCTGAGGCTCAGCTGCGCCTGCGGCCGCACCGGGTCATTGGAGCTGATGCTGAGGGTGGCGCTTATTGCTCCGGCCAGGGCAGACGGGGTGAAGGTTACCTGGAGCTGGCAGCTCCCGCCGGAAGGAAGCTCGGCGGGGAGAGCGGCGCCGCAGGTCCCGGGGGAAACAGCGAAGAGCCCGGCATCGCTTCCGGACAGGGCAAGTGCCGTAATGATGAGGCTGATGGTTCCGGGATTGCTGATGCTGAGCTGCCTGGTGAGGGCGCTCCCGCCCACCGGCAGGACTCCAAAATCGAGGCTGCTGGCGAGGTCCGCCAAGGCTTCCTGAAGCGGTGACGGGATATTGAGGTCGCTATTGAAGCTGAAGGGGAACCCAAGCTGGCCACTCTGATTTTCTCCCCAGGCCCAGAGCGCTCCTGCCGCGTCGAGCGCGACGCTGAAGCCGCCTGCGGCCGAAATGGAGGTCCAATCGTTGGCATGGAAGGCTTCCTGGGCCGGGGTGCCATGGGGAAGCGGCTGCAGGGGGTCGGGGTCGGTGAGGCCGATCCCGAGCTCGCCGCTGGTATTGTTGCCCCAACTCCAGATGGTGCCGTCCGCCTGGCGTGCCATGGAGTGCCCGGAGCCGGAGGCCAGGGCCACGAACGGCGCGGCACCGGGATTCAGTACTTGCACCGGGGACGCTTTGCCTGTCGTGTTGCCGTTACCGAGCTGACCATAGAAGTTGGCTCCCCAGCTCCAGAGCGTGCCGTCAGCCTGCAGGGCAAGCGTGTGGCTCGCCCCTGCCGCGATTGCCCTCCAGGCGGAGTTGCGGGGAGGAAGCAGGCTGGCGTTGGCGACCTGGTTCGGGGTGTTGATGCTCCCGACGACCAGGGGGTCCCCCAGCTGGCCGCTACTGTTGTCGCCCCAGGCCCAGAGGGTGCCGTCCGCCTGCAGGGCGAGGCTGTGCGCCCCGCCGGCCGCGACCGCCACCCAGCTGCTGTCGAAGGCGGCGTTGACGGTGACGACCTGGTTGGGGATGGTCCCGTGGGGCGGGGTGCCGTGATCACCCAGTTGGCCGCTCGAGTTGTCTCCCCAGCTCCAGAGCGTGCCGTCCGCTTTGAGCGCGAGGGTGTGGGAGTCGCCTGCCGCGACCGCCGCCCAGTCGTCCGGCGCGGAAGCAGGCCAGCTGTTGCTGATCTGGATCGGCACCAGGCTCCGGTTCAGGGAACCATCGCCCAGCTGGCCGCTCGAATTGTCACCCCAGCTCCAGAGCGTTCCGTCCGAGCGCAGGGCGACTACGTGGCTCAATCCTGCGGAATGGCTTCTCCAGTTGTTCGGGCTCCCGATTCGTGCCGGCGTGTTGCGGGGGGTAAGACTGCCGTCTCCCAGTTGTCCGTTGGAGTTGTCTCCCCAGCCCCAGAGGCTCCCGTCGGAGCGGCGGGCGAGGGTGAACTGGTCTCCCGGTTCGCTGGCGACCCAGCCGAGCGCGTCGTTCGTGGCGAGGACCAGAATGTCCGAGTTTACCCTGGTGCCGCTGCCGAACTGGCCGCTGCCGTTGTCGCCGCAGGCGTAGATCTCGCCGTTGGATTTGAGCGCGATGCCGTGGAAGCCACCGGCCGACAGTGCGACGAACTCGGTGTTGCTGGGAAAGGCCTGGACCGGGGTGCTGCTCAAAAGTACGTGTTGCCCGAAGCCGAGCTGGCCAAAGCCGTTGTCTCCGAAACTCCAGAGGGAGCCGGAGCGCTTCAGGGCCAGGGAGTGCAGGGATCCGGCGGAGATCAGGGCCCAGTCCTGGCCGGAGCCGACCTGGGCGGGGACGTTTTGGTTCAGTGCGGTGCCGAGCCCGGGCTGCCCTAGCTGGCCGTTGGAGTTGGAGCCCCAGGACCAGAGGGTGCCGTTTGCCTTGAGGGCGAGCGAGTGGGAGCCGCCTGCGGCAACGGCGCTCCAGTCGTTGTCCGAATCTGTACCTAGCACCAGTACCTGGGCGGGAGTGGCCGGGGGGAGGGTGGCGCCGGAGGGGAGCGCGGCCTGGGAGTCTCTCAATCCCAATTCGCCGCTAGTGTTGGAACCCCAGGACCAGAGGGAGCCGTCGGCCTGCAGGGCGAGGGCGTGCCCCGCTCCGCTGGCAACCGCCACGAAGGGGATGCCGGAAGGGTTCAGCACCTGTACCGGCGTGTTGGCCTGCCCTCCGGAGCCGTTGCCGTTACCGAGCTGGCCGAAGCTGTTGTCGCCCCAGGCCCAGAGGGTGCCGTCCGCTCTCAGGGCATAAGAACTTGCCCCTCCCGCTGCGGCCACTGCGACCCAACTGCTGCCCGTACCGACCTGCTGCGGCGCGCTCTGGTTCGCAACCGGTGTGCCGTTGCCGCGCACCACGCCAAGCTGGCCGAAGTCGCTCAAGCCCCAGGCCCAAAGGGTGCCGTCCGCCCTGAGTGCCAGGTTGTGTTCAGAGCCGGCAGCAATCGCCGTCCAGTTGCTGGCGGTCCCGATCCGCAGCGGTGCGTCGTGATCCTTGAAGGTGGCGTCGCCCAGTTGGCCGAACGTGTTCTGTCCCGCACCCCAGAGAGTGCCGTCGGAATGCAGGAAGATGCTGTGGCTCGATCCCGCCGCGACCTGCGGAGTCGCCCCCCAGGAGACGTTCCAAGAACCGGCTGAGATAAGCAGCAAAGCCGCGGGGAGTATCCACCCTATGTATCGGCTAAAGTTTTTCATGTGAACCTCCCGGTTCAGCAGTACTTGGTAACTGTTCAGCTTTCCAGCCCGGCATCTGTCCCCCCTGTTCCACAGGGGGGATTTTGCTCCGTATGAACCTGCCTCCTCGCCGCTTACTAGCGGAAGGTCACGGTAATCCCTTCCAGTTTGACCGCGGGGAGCTGGTTGGTCTGCACGCTGATCTTACGCTGAGCGTTGGGTGCCGTGATGCTCTGGTTGCCCGAAGACCAGGTCCAGGCCGTGCCGGTCACGGGGACCGTGACAAGAGGCAGGGTTCCCGCGGTCGTGCTGTTGAAAACGGTTATGCTGGTTCCGGACGGCGGGGCCGGAGTGATTGTACCATCCACGCGCCAGGCGCCGCCGTTCACTGTGTACTGGGCCCGGGAGACCGCGATCGTCTGGGCGCCGACTGTCAGGGTGACGGTTGCCGCGTTGGAGGTGAGGCCGCTACTGTCCTGCACCGTGTAGCTGAAACTGTAGGTTCCCGCGACGCCCGGTGCGCTGTAGCCCACCGTGCCGTCGGCGTTGGCGACCGCACTACCGCCGGTCGCTGGCGAAAGCACCAGGGAGGCCGGGTTGAGCGCTCCGTTCGGCGAGCTGTCGTTGGCCAGCACGCTGAGAGTGGTCGTCGCATTGATCGCCAGAGAGGCGCTGTCATTATTGGCGGTCGGTGCCGGGTTGGGCGGCGGGGTGCTCTGGCCGGCCACCGTAACCACGACCAGTGCCGGGTTGGAGGTGAGCGGCGGGATTTGGTTGTCCTTCACCGTGTAGGCGAAGAAATAGGTCCCGGGGACTTGCGGCGCAGTGTAGCTCACCGTACCGTCGGCGTTCGCGGTTGCTGTCCCGCCGTTCGGGGGATCCAGCACCAGTGAGGAGGCGTTGAGGGTATCGGGAAGTGCCACGCTGTCGTTAGCGATCACGTTGATGCTGATTGTCGAACCGGTTGCCGCCGCGGCAAAGTCGTTGCTGGCAATCGGGGAGGCGCCGGGGGCGCTGATGGCGACCGTCACGGTCGCCGTGTCGGAGAGTAGGGGCGGCGTCGAGGCGTCGCCCACCACGTAGCCGAAACTGCAGCTTCCTCCCGCGGGGATTGCCGCCGGCGCGCTGAAGAGGACCGTGCCGTCCAGCTGGTTCACCAGGCTCCCGCAGCTGGGCGACGAGGTGATGATGACCGAGGCGATGTTAAGAAAGTTGCTGCCGCTCAGGTCGTTGGCGGTCAGGTTGATGGCGACTGCGCTCTTGGCCGGTACGCTCGCGGAGTCGTTGACTGCGACTGGAGGCGTGACGATGGAGACGCTGACGTTCGCCGGCTGCGAAACGGAGCCGTAATTGTTGGCCAGGGTATAGCTAAAGCTGATGTTTCCGGACGCGTTCGGCGTCGGGGTGTAGGTGATGGTCCCGTTCGGGTTGACCTGGGTCAGCCCCGAGGCCGGCGGCGAGGCGATCTTCACGCTCGCCGTGTCGATGGTGCCGAACACCGCGATGTCGTTGGCAAGCACCGGGATGGTCACCGGTACTCCGGCCCTGGTGAAGGCGGTGTCCCCAAGGGCTATCGGCGGGAAGAAGGAAAGCCCCGGTGTTGCCAGGATCGGGAACGCGGGAGGGTTCGACGGCGGCCAGGCCAGGGTACCGGTCATGTTCCCCGCCGGATCCATGAAGGCGAACATGCGATTGGGGGTCGGCAGTGCCGTCGGGACTCCTGCCACGACAAAGCCAAAGGCGCTCGCCACGTTGCGCGGATCGATTCCCTCGTACGGGAAAGGGGCCAGCGGTTGCTGGACCGCCTCGCAGGCGCCCGTGCAACCGTTAGGGGAGAGGCGGCGGTCCATGAGCCACGGGGTGCCGGAGAAGCTGTTCGGAAAGGCTGCCATGCCGAGGTTGATGTCCTCGAAGGCGCCGTAGGCGATGGTGGTCGGCAGCTTGTAGTGGTTCGCCTGGGTCGGCCTGCCGTGGATGTCGAGTGCCACTCCGGTGATGCTGCGCTCCCTGGTCGAGCGGGCCATTACCTCGCGAAAGGCAGGGACCATGAGGTTAAAGTTCTGTACGATGTTGAGGCCGTTGCCGGTGCAGAAATTGGCTATGTTGAAAGTCGGAAAGACCGGGGTTCCGGTCGCCTTGGGCTCGGTCCCCAAAAGTCCCGAGCAGGGCTCCTGGCCGGGGATCGTCTTGCCTCCCGCCGTCCCAGCGGCCCCCGGAAAAAAGTCGTAGCGGATCTGTGAGTCGGAAACGCCGGTCGGTACGTTGAAAACCACGATGCCGAACTGTTTGTTGAACTGTGTCGTGTAGAGAATCTTCTCATGGGGAGCGTTATTGACCGGGTCGTAGTGGACCGAGTAGTAGTCGATCTCGGTGCCGTGGTTGGAGGAGTTGGTCAGAAGTCTGCCGCGTACCCGGCCTGCCGGATAGGCTGCGCCGTCCCAGGTCGCCTCGTTGATGATCAGGTACTCGGGCTGTGTCGGGTCGGGCGCCCCGGTCAGGGGGTTCAGGATGCGGGTGGTGAGGTCGACCAGCACCCGGACTGACCAGGCCGACAGGAAGCTGACGCCGCCAACCGTCTCGAAGCTGCCGTCCGCCTTGACGCTGTCGCCTAGCTGCAGCGGAGCGAAGCGCCGCGAGTCGGCAGCCACCGGAGGCGCTGCAAAGGGGTTGGAACCCACGATGTTGGCTATCGGTGGACGGTTCGTGTCGGGACAGTTCGGGTCGCCCAGACCGTTCGCGGTCGTCGGGATGCAGGCAGGGTAGCCGGTGATGTAGCAAAAGGTGTAGTTGTCCGGATCAATCTTGAAGCGGAGGTCCGGGCTGCAGTTCTGCTGGTCGCCAACGGGGCAGCCGAGCCCCTTTTGCACCGTGTGGCGCCCAAGGCCCGGGTTTCCCAGCGGCGGGTCGTTCACCCGGACCATGACGCCGGTGCTGGAGTCGCCCGGAATGCCGTTCAGGCGGAAATAGCCGTCGCTGTAGCTTAGGTAGCTGATGGTCCCGGTGACGCTCTCCAGCGCCTTGAAGATGTCGACCTGACCGGCGATGATGTTGCCGCTGTCGGTCCGGTTGGCGATGACGGTCGCCTGGGCGCCGGTCGCCCGCGCGTTGCAGCGGTCGCCCTTGGCAAGCCCTGATTCGCCGGTTGCCGTGCAGGCAGCAGGCGCGTTGGCGTAAATCTGCTGCAGGGACTGGTAGTCGTTGGGGAGGTTGATGAGCAGGTTGGCCGGCAGGATGATGACCTGCCCACCGATGGTCATGGTGCCGCCGGACCAGACGTTGCCGGGCGTGGTGAGCGTGAGCGCTTCGATCTCGCCGGTGATCGGCGCGGCCGTCTGAAGCGGCAAAGCCTGGGCCGTTCCCGCGGAAAGTGCCATTGTTCCGGTCAGTGCCAGTAGTACCCGATAATATAAAAACATGTTCTTCATGAGGTGTCCTCCCTTAACTACCGTGGGGGCGGTTGCGGCTTTCGGCTGCCGATCCTGCTGTTGCGTTTGCCCTGTCGCGCTGCCCCGACCTTGTTGACGGCCGGCTGCCCCCAGGGGAAGCAAACTCATGAGCAGGATTTCCCACTACTGGAAACCTTTACAGGGATCGTGCCAACGGGATAACGCTGAATTTAGCCAATGATTTTAGTATGTTGAGGTGAGAGGTTAGGCGATTGGAGGGCGCGCGGTGCAGGGCGGGAAAAGGGGTTGCTGCTGGCTATCTATCTTGAATATAAGGGACTTTGTCTTTCGCTCCCCTTTCTTGGCTGCCAATTATTTTGCAAGGCCTGGAAAAAGAGGGAACTCCTTTGCCTTTGCGCTACAGTCTGAGCCGAGATCCCCTCGCCCGGAGGGCACTGCCGTTCAGGTTAAAGTTCTGGTGGGGGTTGTCCCCCCTGAGGGAACAGGGGGAAAGGCTTGCGTAGCTAGACAGGGGGGTAGATCCGGCGAGGGGGACAGGCAGAAAGCGCCGGTAAAAGCCGGCAAAGGGTAAAGGGTGAAAGTCCCTACATAGTAATGGCTAGCGACCAGCTGTGACCCCGAGTGATGC
>JGI24143J45723_1001137_pt1 | contig 13029 bp, 8 predicted proteins | sample BarGraIncu00432A_FD_45723 | JGI IMG/M metagenome (IMG submission 45723)
CACGACCTGCTACCAGTGGTATTAGCTCCATGGCATCTCCCTTCGAAAAGAAGTTGCCGAGGGATTATATCGCAGGTGGCTCTAACCGACTACCCCCCTTGATGTTTTCATACTTTGCCCCTCCTGCACGCGCAGATGTTCGGGCAGTGAAGGTCGGGATCTATGAAAACGCACCAAAGGTTTTCACCTCCGAATTCGGCAAACCTTCAGGCATCTTTATTGACATCATTGAGCATATAGCGAAAAAAGAGGGTTGGAATCTGCGCTATGTACCCGGCACCTGGGCGCAGGGATTGGATCGCCTGGCAAAAGGGGAAATTGATCTTATGCCGGACGTGGCTTACACGTCGGAGCGGGAGAAAATCTATTCCTTTCACAAGATTCCGGTGCTGTCCGTCTGGTCTCAGGTGTACGCCCCCAAGGGGAGCGGGATCCAGTCGATTTTGGACCTGAACGGAAAGCGGGTTGCCGTCCTGGAAAAAACGATTCAACTTGAAACCTTCACCCGGCTCACAAACAGCTTCGGGCTGAAGATCATCCTCGTTCCCGTTCCAGATTACAAAGCCGAGTTCGAGATAATTGCCGCGGGAAAGGCCGATGCCGGGCTCACCAACCGCTTATACGGGCTGATGTATGCAAGGAAGGCCGGACTTGAAGATACACCGGTCATGTTCGATCCTGCCCCCTACTTTTTTGCGGCGCCCAAGAACGCTTCAGGACAACAATTGCTGGACATCATCGACCGTGACCTCTCGGAAATGAAGAAAGACCCTCAATCGGCTTACTATGCGGCAATGAAGCGATGGACATCCGAAGAAGTACAGTTCAGATTGCCGACGTGGGTGCAAATGGTTGGCCTTGTTTTGGGTGTCGTATTGCTCATGAGCCTGGGGGGCATTTTTATTTTCAAGCATCAGGTAAATGCGCGCACCCGAGAACTGAAGCAAACCAATATCGATTTGCGGGCCAGCGAACAGAGGTACCGCCACCTCTTTGAACAGAATCCCGCACCCATGCTCATCTACCAGCGAGGAAACCTCAAGTTGCTGGCCGTGAACGATGCGTTCGTCCATCATTATGGTTACAGCCGAGAGGCAGCCCTTGCTCTTCTTTTGACCGACCTCTACCCTGAGTCTGAAAAGAAGCTCATTACAGAAGTTGCCGGCGGGCTAAAGGGGCACGCCTACGTTGGCGAGTGGCACCACCGGAAGGCCAACGGGGCAATCATCTCTATTGTTGTGAGGTCGCACGATATCGATTACTGGGGACAGGACGCCCGTATTGCCGTCATCTCCGATGTGACCGAGACGAAGCTGATGGAGGCGGAACTCCGAAACGTCAATGAAAACCTTGACCAGAAGGTACGCGAGCGGACGGCCGAGCTTGTCCAGAAGAACGTTGAACTTGAGGCCGCCACCCGCGCTAAGTCGCTGTTCCTGGCCAACATGAGCCACGAAATCCGAACGCCTCTGAACGCAGTCCTGGGATTCAGCCAGATTGTACTGCACGATCCGAACCTGTCGCCGGAGAGCCGTCATAACCTGCAAACGGTCAATCGTTCGGGCGAATATCTCCTGGCCCTTATCAACGATGTGCTCGACATGGCCAAGATCGAAGCGGGACGCATGATCCAGGAACAGGCTCCTTTTGACGTACCGGGGCTGTGCGCAGATGTGACCGACATGTTCTCCCCCCGTGCCGTTGCCAAGGATTTGCAGCTCACCCTTGAGCTGCACCCGGAAATACTGCACCATGTCGAGGGGGATGCCGGCAAACTTCGCCAGATCATCATCAACCTGCTGGGGAACGCCATCAAGTTCACCCAGAAGGGAGGGATCACCTTGCGGGGCCGTACCTTTCGGAGGGAGGACCGCACCTGGCTTGAGCTGGAGGTGGAGGACAGCGGCCCCGGTATCGCGCCGGAGGACATGCAGCGCATCTTCAACGCCTTCGAACAGTCCGAGATTGGCAAAAGGTCCCAAAGCGGTACGGGCCTTGGTCTCTCCATCAGCCTCAAATACGCACAGTTCATGGGCGGAGATTTGACAGTAACCAGCGAACCGGGCCATGGGGCATGTTTTCACCTCACTCTGCCGGTGGTTGAGGCGGCGCAAACTCCTGTGCCACCATCCCTTGGCCGTCAGCGCCGCATAGTGCGGCTCAAGCCGGGACAACACCCCTGGCGGGTGTTGGTGGTGGACGACCGCGACACCAATAGAGAGATTCTGGTGCAGATGCTGGCCCCACTGGGTTTCACCATGATAGAGGCGGAAAACGGGCAGGCCGGCGTGGAGATGTTTGTGGCACACGCGCCGCACCTGGTTATGATGGACGTGGTCATGCCGGTCATGGACGGCCGCGAGGCCATCAGGCGTATTCGCGCCCTTCCAGAAGGTAAGGATGTGCCGATCATCGCCGTTTCTGCCAGCGTGTTCGAGGAACAGTTGCGGGAGATTATCCAGGTCGGCGCCAACGACTATCTGCGTAAACCATTGCGGGAAGAGGAGCTGTTCGAAAAAGTGGCCCGCTTCCTCCCGGCCGAATTCGAGTATGAGGGTGAGGCGATTTCTTCAGACCTGCCTGGAGGCGAGCCCCTTTCGGCGGCGGGACTGGCCGAGGCTATGGCCCTGCTGCCGGAAGCCCTGCGTGCGGAATTACTCGGTGCGGCCAGGCAGTTGGACAAGGGACGTATCATGGCACTGCTACCTTCCTTGGACGGGACCGCGCCGGGCGTTGCCGACCGTATCCGAACCCTTGCGGAAGCCTACCGATTTGATCTGCTGGAAGAGGTGCTGCTGCACGGCCAAACTGTCAAGGGAGGCCGGGGATGACTTCTGAAAAGCCCAGCGCCTGGACAAGGACGGAGCATCGCTTCCCCGGGAGCGTTCTCGCGATCGTGCTGTCAGGCCTCTTTTTGACGGTTGTGCTGTTCTGGCTGGTCCGGGAGGCGGAACTCGCCTCGTTCCGCGCCCGGATGCAGAGCGATATTTCCCTGCGAACCGACACCATCATCAACAAGATCGACGGCAGCCTGCTGGTTGTCATGGCGTTGCGCAATTATTTCGCGGCATCTGAGGGGGTGACACGCGAAGAATTTTCCACCTTTACCCTACCTTTCCTGCAAGAGCGCGGCGAGATCAAGGCCCTGTCCTGGGATCCCTGCATTCCCCAGGCCCAACGGGGGCATTTTGAAGGTCAGGGGCGCAAAGGGGTGACCGGCGAGTTCTTCATCTATGAGCGAGACCGTAAAGGAGACCGGATTCCTGCGGGAAATCGGGATTTCCTTTATCCGGTCTGGTATATCGAGCCCATGGGCGAAAACAGCAAGGCGATCGGTTTTGACGTCGGATCGAACCCCCTGCGGTTGGCGGCTTTGGAGCGGGCACGGGATACGGGAAAGCCGACGGCGACTGAGCGGATTATCCTGGAACAGGATGGTGAACCCAGGAACAGTGTCCTGGTGTTCAATCCGCTCTTTGTCAAAGGGCTCCCGTCCACGACCGTGGCAGAGCGGCGTGCGGCGCTTCAGGGTTTTACCGTGGCGGTTCTCAATATGGAAAGACTCCTCTCGGCGGCGCTTGGCAAGACAGGGCCGATTGGCCTTTCCTTTGACCTGCTCGATCTTACCGCTCCCAAGGACCGGCGGCTCCTCTATCACTGGACAGCCAGGGTTACCGGGAGCGTCCCGTGGCTGGGATTTCTTCTCCCCGAAGCTCCCACCACCATCAATAAATTTTCCTTTTGCGGGCGGGAATGGGGTGTGAACCTCACACCGAGCCAGGAGTACCTGGCGCGGAACTATCCGCTTGCCTACTGGACCCTGCTCCCGGCGGGAGCGTTGTTGAGCGGGCTTTTGGGGCTTTATTTCAGCACCCTGTTTGCACAGCGAGAGAAACTGGAAGCACAGGTCCTGGAGCGTACCCTGGAGCTGCAATCAAGCGAAAAGGAACTTCGGGAATTGAACCTCCACCTGGAGGAGAGGGTCCTTGACCGTACCAAACAGCTGGAGGGGGCCATGCAGGCTCTCTCCCTCTCCATGGAGCAGGCACAGACGGCCAACCGGGCCAAGAGCATCTTTCTTGCCAATATGAGCCATGAGATCCGCACTCCCCTGAATGCGGTCTTGGGCTTCAGCCAGATTGCGATGCGCGATCCGGCACTGTCCCCGGATAACCTGCATAACCTGCAGATCGTCAACAGCTCGGGAGAACAGCTCCTGGCCCTGATCAACGACGTGATCGATGTGGCCAAGATTGAGGCGGGCCGCATGTCCCTGGAAAAATCCGTTTTTGACCTACCAGCCATGCTGGCCCGTGTGATCGAGCAGTTCACTCCCAAGGCCGCTGCCAGGAAATTGCAGCTGATTCATGAATCTGAGGACGCTATGCTGCGCCACGTGACGGGGGACCAGGAAAAAATCCGTCATATTCTCAGTAACCTGATCGACAACGCCCTGAAATTCACCCGGGAGGGGGGTATCTCCCTGCGCAGCCGCACCTGCTCTCGTGATGGGCAGGATTGGTTGGAGGTCGAGGTCGAAGACAGCGGTCAAGGCATAGCGCCCGGGGACATGGACCGGATCTTTGGCGCCTTTGAGCAGGTGGAGGGGGGACAGATGAATCATGGGGGGACCGGGCTGGGGCTGACCATCTGCCGGGAATACGCCCGCCTTATGGGGGGAGATCTGAACGTCACCAGCCGGCTTGGCCATGGCTCCTGCTTCCATCTGGCCCTACCGGTCCTGAAGGCGTCGGATGCTTCCCTGCCCCAAGCTCTGGAGCCTGCGCGACGCAACATGCGGCTCAAGCCGGGCCAGCCTCCCTGCCGGGTACTGGTGGTAGATGACCGCGATACCAACCGGGAAATCCTGGTAAAGATGCTCGCCCCGCTTGGGTGTTCCACCACCGAGGCGGTTAACGGCCAGGCCGGGCTTGAGGCGTTCCAGATCCAAAAGCCGCACCTGGTGCTGATGGACGCGATCATGCCGGTCATGGACGGGCGCGAAGCGACCCGCCGCATCCGTGCCCTTCCGGAAGGGGAGAAGGTGCCCATCATCGCCGTGTCGGCCAGCGTGTTCGAAGATCAGCTCCAGGAGGTCATGGCGGCAGGCGCCAGCGACTTCCTGCGCAAGCCGCTGCGGGAGGAGGAGCTGTACGCCAAACTGGCAAGATACCTTCCCTTCGAGTTCGAGTACGCCGAAGACGGGGAGGGAGAAACGAGCATGGTCTCCACAGCTCCGGCTGAGCTCGCCCATGAGCTGGCACAGCTGCCGCAGGTGCTGTGCGACCAGCTGGTAGCCGCTGCCAGGGGGCTTGACAAGGCCGGCCTGCTGGCGTTGATGGCGCCTTTCGCGGCAATTGCTCCGGGGGTCGCGCAGCGCTTGCGCACCCTTGCCGACAGCTACCGCTTTGACCTGATAGAAGAGATGATCGGGCAGAAGCCGATGGCTGCGGGGCAGCAGGGGGAGGACCATGACTGAAAACAAGGGCACGGTCCTGATAGTGGACGATACCCCGGCAAACCTCCAACTGCTTGAGTCGATCCTCCAGGAACGGGGCTACGCGGTGCGCGCCGCCATCAGCGGCCAGATGGCGCTGAAGGCGGTGCGGATCCAGGCGCCGGACCTCATTCTTCTGGATATCAACATGCCGGAAATGAATGGTTTCGAAGTCTGCCATGCGCTCAAAACCGACCCGGACAGCATGGGAATCCCGGTCATTTTCGTATCGGCTGCCGTGGACACCGCCGACAAACTGCGTGCCTTCGAAGAGGGTGGCGTGGACTACGTCACCAAACCCTTCCAGCCGCTGGAGGTGCTGGCGCGGGTGGCGACCCATCTGGAGCTGAAACGTCACAGGGAAAATCTGGAGGATATGGTCCAAGAAAGGACCCGGGAGCTGTTGCTTACACAGGATGCGGTTATCTACGGACTTGGCATACTGGCCGAATATCGGGATCCGGAAACCGGACTGCATATAAAGCGCACCCAGCTCTACGTGAAGCTCCTGGCTGAGCAGCTGAGGCATCATCCCCGCTTTCAGGGATATTTCGATGATACGACCATCCGCCTTTTGTACCACTCCGCGCCGCTGCACGACATCGGCTAGGTCGGTGTGCCGGACCATATCCTGCTCAAGCCGGGACCACTCACGGCGCCCGAATTTGAACTAATGAAACGGCACACCACCTACGGACGTGAGGTTATCGACCGCATCGCGGCCGGCATGAAGATCGAAACGGCATTATCATTTCTTAGACTTGCGGGTGACTGTGCCTACAGCCACCACGAGTGGTGGGACGGCACTGGCTATAACGGCATGCGCGGTGACGAGATTCCCGTAGCTGGGCGCCTGATGGCGCTTGCCGATGTCTACGATGCCTTGACCAGCAAGCGGGTTTATAAACCAGCCTTCAGCCATGAGCGCACCCTTGAGATGCTCACCCGCGGAGATGGCCGGACTGCCCCTGAGCAATTTGATCCTGCCGTCCTCGAGGCGTTTATGGAGTTGCAGGATACCTTCAAACAGGTATCTAATGCATATAGAGACGAGGATGTCCAGTCGCATCCGATTCAGGACTCACCTGTTGGCAAGACGCCGGAATCGGTAGAGAACGGAGAATCTCATGGATGAAAGCAAAGGTACCATTCTGGTCGTAGACGACACTCCGGCGAACCTTCAGTTGCTCGAATCGATCCTCCAGGAAAAGGGGTATGCGGTGCGCGCCGCCATCAGCGGCCAGATGGCGCTCAAGGCGGTCCGGCATCAGCCCCCCGACGTCATCTTGCTGGATATCAACATGCCAGCCATGAACGGTTATGAGGTGTGCCGCGAACTCAAGTCCGACCCGCTTTTGGCCGAGATCCCGGTCATCTTCGTATCGGCAGCGGTGGATACGACAGACAAGCTGAAGGCCTTTGAAGAGGGGGGCGTGGACTATGTCACCAAGCCGTTTCAGCCGCTGGAGGTGCTGGCGCGGGTGGAGACCCATCTCACCCTGTCCCGCGTCCGAAGGGAGCTGGAGGATAAAAATCGCGAACTAGAGCAGGCCCTGAACGATTTGAGACTGGCTCAAACCCAGCTGGTTCAGTCGGAAAAGATGGCCGCCCTAGGCCTTTTGACTGCCGGAATCGCCCATGAGCTCAACAATCCACTCAATTTCATTGCCGCCAGCGTCCAAGGACTGAAGAAAACCGTGGCTCCGGTTGACGAGTTGATGGCTCTGTGCCAACTGCTGCCGCAGGAAACAGCGGATGCCGTGGAACGGATCGCGGACTGGAGCAGGGAGCATCAGGCAGCTGAACTGCGCGAGACCATGAATGAGCTGGTGGATAACGCCTGCTACGGCGCCAACAGGGCCGCCGAGATCGTCACCGGGCTGCGCGTCTTCTCCCGGCTGGACGAGGCCGAGCAGAAGAGTGCCAACCTGCATGAATGCCTCGATGCGGCACTAATGCTGCTGCACAGCCGCTACCGAGACCAGATCCGCATCGAGCGGAATTACGGCGAGCTCCCCCCGTGGCTGTGCCAGCCGGGCAAACTCAACCAGGTCTTCATGAACCTGCTCGCCAACGCGGTGGATGCGATCTTCGCCAAGCCCGGGCCGGGAGCCGACGAGGTCATCCGCGTCGCCACCCGTCTGGAAGAGCGCCAGGGCCGCATTTGCGCCGTGGTGGAGATCGCGGACACGGGAACCGGGATGACGCAGGAGGTAAAGACGAAGCTGTTTCAGCCCTTTTTCACCACCAAAGAGGTGGGCAAGGGGGTCGGCCTGGGGCTGGCAATTTCCCACGGCATCGTGCGCGACCATGGAGGCAGCATCGAGGTGGAAAGCGAAGCTGGCCGCGGTAGTCTGTTTCGGGTTGTGCTGCCGCAGGTCGAAGCGTAACGGAGGCGCGCATGAGCAAGGACCTACCTGCCAGCAAACCTAAACTACTCTATGTGGATGACGAGCGAGCCAACCTGGTTGCCTTCCGCGCCCTTTTGCGCGACAGCTACGACGTGCTGATCGCGGAAAAGCCAGACGAGGCGTTCCAACTGTTGAGCCGTCACGATGTCCCCCTGATCGTCTCCGACCAGCGTATGCCGGGCATGACTGGGACGGAATTTCTGGAAAAAGTGGCGGCTGAATATCCGGATGCCGCACGCATGATCCTGACCGGCTATTCCGACATCGCTGCGGTTATCGACGCCATAAATCGCAGTCGGATCTACTACTATTTCAAAAAACCGTGGAACGAGTGGGAGGTACGACTGACCCTGGCCAATGCGCTTGAATCGGTTCTGACGCGTCGTCAGTTTACCGAAAGTGAGCGCCGCTTCCGGAGCACCTTCGAACAGGCAGGGCTCGGCATTGCGCATCTTGAATTGGAGGGACTGGTTTTGCGGGCAAACCTCCAGTTGCAGGATTTCCTGGGAGTGGCTGAAGCTGAACTGTTGGGAAAACCACTGAATACCTGGTTTACCGAGTTCGACCAGGCTGAGGTGCTACAGGCGGCTGGTGTGCAGGGAGGCAACTTGGTGCGGGAAGCGTCCGTGACAACTCCGCACGGTGAGCGCTGGGGCCGTCTCACCTCTTCCGTTTCGCTGGACACCAAGGGACATCCAGATTATCTGATTGTACTCGTGGATGACCTGACTGAACGCAGGCAGGCCGAGGATGCACTGCTCCAGGCAAAGGAGGCCGCCGAAGTGGCCAATCGAGCTAAGAGCCAGTTCCTTGCCAACATGAGCCACGAAATTCGCACCCCGATGACCGGCGTCCTGGGCATGCTCGATCTCGCTCTCGTCGGCAATCTCGAAGTCGAACAACGAGGGTTTATCGAATCAGCCCAAACATCAGCCCGTTCCCTGCTCCGCATCCTCAACGACATCCTTGACCTGTCAAAAATCGAGATGGGTAAACTCGCGATAATAGAAAAACCATTTTCTCTACGAATGTGCGTGGAAAGTATCTACAACCTCTTTGTTTCCGTTGCCAAAGAAAAGGGGCTCGATTTCTCTTTCACCGTGGCAGATGAGGTACCGCAGACGGTGATCGGCGATCAGACAAGGCTCAACCAGGTTCTGACGAACCTGGCCGGTAATGCGGTAAAGTTCACCCCCAATGGAAAGGTGGAGATCCGCGTCTCTGCAGGTGGCAGCGCACCCGACGGTAAACAGTACTTCACCTTCGCCATTGCCGATACCGGTATCGGCATTCCCCCCAACTCGAAGGACCTCCTTTTCCGACATTTCAGCCAGGTGGACGAATCACATTCCCGCAGCTACGGCGGAACCGGCCTAGGGCTAGCCATCAGCAAGGAAATTGTAGAACTCATGGGTGGGGAGATTCGCTTCACCAGTGAAGAGGGAGCGGGAAGCACCTTCTCTTTCAGTATCCCTTTGGTAAAAGCCTGCCAGGAGAGCGACCTCCAAGCAGCGGCCGAACGCGAGTCAACTGAAACCACCTATTTTGCTCCTGTAGGTGCAAGGGACCGGCGTATCCTGCTGGCCGAAGACGATGCGGTCATCCGCGAAGTTCTCGGACGGATGCTTACGATGGCAAACTATCAGATTGATTTTGCCGAAAACGGCGCGGCGGCGGTGGAAATGTCGGAAAAGGGAGCCTATGATCTGGTCCTAATGGATATTCAGATGCCTGTGTTAAATGGCTATGAGGCGACCAGAATCATCCGGGAAAAGGAGCAAGAACGCGGCGTCTATACACCCATAGTCGCCATGACGGCCCACGTCTCAATCAAGGATAGAGAACAATGTCTCGCCGCAGGCATGGATGCCTTTATCCCCAAACCTATCGACTTTAAGACGAGCTTACAGGCGATAGGGGAAATTCTCAAAAACCCGCCGGTGAGGCACGAACACAAGCCTTCAGAGCAGTGAGCGGATAATACGTCAGAGGCTCCCAACTTTTTGATCGGCCCGGGGCTTGCCATTTCCCACGGCATTGTGCACGACCATGGGGGCGGCATCGAGGTGGAAAGCAAAGCGGGCCGCGGCAACCTGTTTCGGGTGGTGCTGCCGCAGGCCGAAGCATAATGGAGGCACGCATGAGCAAGGATCTACCAGCCAGCAAACCCATACTCCTCTATGTAGATGATGAGCGAGCCAACCTGGTGGCCTTCCGGGCACTTTTGCGCGACACCTATGACGTACTGATCGCCGAAAACGCGGACGAAGCGTTCCAACTGTTGAACAGCCACGACATCCCCCTGATCGTCTCAGACCAGCGTATGCCGGGAATGACCGGGACGGAATTGCTGGAAAAGGTGGCTGCTGAATTTCCGAATACCGCACGCATGATCCTGACCGGTTATGCCGATATCGATGCGGTTATCAGTGCCATAAACCGCAGCCGGATCTATTACTATTTCAAAAAACCGTGGAACGAGACGGAGGTCCGACTGACCCTGGCCAATGCGCTTGAATCTGTCACGATGCGTCGCCTGTTTGTCGAAAGTGAACGCCGCTTTCGGAGCACGTTCGAGCAAGCAGGACTCGGCATTGCACATCTTGAATTGAAGGGCTTGGTTTTGCGGGCAAACCTGCAGTTGCAGGATTTTCTGGGAGTGGCTGAAGCCGACCTGGCGGGGAAACCACTGCAGGAATGGTTTACCCAGTTTGATCCATTTGAGTTGTTAGCAATGTCCGGAGGGCCGGGTGGCAGTGTGGTGCGGGAAGCATCCGTGGTAACACCGCACGGTGAACGCTGGAGCCGCCTCACCTCGTCAGTTTCACTAGACGGCAAGGGACGGCCCGATTATCTGATTGCTCTCGTGGACGACCTTACGGAGCGCAAACAGAGCGAAGAGCAGCTCCTCAAGCTGTCGCACGCCGTCGAGCAAAGCCCCCTATCTATTATCATCACGGATAAAGATGGCGGTATCGAGTTTGTCAATCCCAAGTTCCTGGAGCTGAGCGGTTACCAGGCGCACGAGGTTATCGGTAGAAAAGCAAGTGTCATGAAGTCTGGTCAGACTCCGAATGCCATCTATAAGCAGCTGTGGGCCAGAATCACTTCAGGCTCCATCTGGACAGGTGATTTGCTCAACCGGAAGAAGAACGGCGACATGTTCTGGGAGCGGGTCAACATCTCTCCGGTCCGCAACAAGCAAGGAATAGTCACCCATTACCTGGCCATGAATGAAGATATCACCGAACGAAATAAACTTGAGGAACAGCTCAGACAATCGCAAAAGATGGAGGCCGTCGGGCAGCTTGCGGGCGGCATAGCCCATGACTTTAACAATATCCTTACGGTAATATTGGGATTTGGACATATGCTGAAGATGGACCAGGCGCTGAATCATGGTCAGATAGAAAAGGTGGATCAGATTCTCCAGGCTTCGGAGAGAGCCGCCAAGTTGACCCAAGGTCTACTGGCTTTCAGCCGGAAACAGACCCTTAATCCGCAGAATGTCAACCTTAACGATATCGTGCAGCATGTTCAGCGATTCCTGGTCAGAATAATTGGGGAAGACATTCAATTGAAGACCGGCTTCACGCATGACCCGATCAACGTGTATGTGGACAGCAGCCAGATTGAACAAGTCCTGATCAATCTGGCCACCAATGCCAGAGACGCTATGCCGGACGGAGGACTGCTAAACATTGAAGCAGAGCTGCAAACGCTGGACAGCTCTTTCAATCATGCCCACGGTTACGGTCGCCCGGGACAATACGCCGTTGTGGCAGTATCAGACAGCGGTTGCGGTATGGACGAAGAAACCCGAGAAAAGATTTTCGAGCCCTTTTTTACCACAAAAGAAGTAGGGAAAGGGACCGGTCTGGGCATGGCTATCGTGTACGGCATCGTGAAGCATCACAATGGCTTTGTTACGGTCTACAGCGAGCCGGGTGAAGGGACCGTCTTCAGGCTCTACATCCCGGCAATTGATTCTGGTTTGGAACTTTTGGAGGAGATTACCCCCGAGGCAGCACCCAAGGGTGGAACTGAAACCATCCTGGTCGCCGAGGATGAACCTGCTGTGCGAATGCTTGTGGAGACCATCCTTAAAGAAAACGGCTATACCGTCATTCTGGCTGAGGATGGACAGGATTGTATTGAAAAGTTCCTGGCAAACAGCGACAGGGTCAACCTGATTCTGATGGACTTGATTATGCCGAAGAGAAGCGGCCAGGAGGCGTACAAGGAGATCCGAAGATTCCAGTCGGGCGTAAAGGTGTTGTATTCCAGCGGCTACACCTCTGATTTCATCAAGAATCGTGAGGCGGGTGAAGAGACGATGGAGATGGTCGCTAAACCGGTCCGGCCATGGGAGCTATTGCGTAAGGTGCGGGAGATGCTGGACAGAGAGTAAATAGAGCCTAAATCCACCTCCTTGTCGGTGCTTAATCTCTCCGCAAGCGTGAGTTCCGCGGAGTTCCGACTCTGCTGGCGACATATTCCATCTCCTCGATATCGCTGATGGCCTCCTCCAGCTTGTCGGCCGCTTCGTCCCAGGCGTCGACGGCACTTTCGTCTCTGCTTCGCTAGGCAACCATATCGCCCCTATTACCTCGCAAACCGCCGACGCCACCTGTATCACGGTCACGGTCACGGTCGACGCAATCGGACCGGGAAGGATGGGCATGATCCTCTTCAGGTCCTTGGCTAGCATCTGTATCGATTCGATCATGCGTCCTCACCTCCATTGGTTTGATTGGGTGATTCTGTCTCGCTGGGTGCAGTCCCGCTCAGGTTCGCCAGCGTACGGCGGAACTCGGTTCCGATACAGGGTTCGTTCGGGACGAAGATTCTTGGGCCTCCCTCATCCCCCGTAATGCCGTACAGATCGTACACCATGCCGTCCTCGGATAGCCAGGTGAACTTTTCAATGACAGTTTTGTGTTGATCGTCTATCTCATCAATTCCGAGCACCATCGCTTCGTCCCAACGTAGTGACATAAATCCTCCTAGTTTGCTAGGTCGTTGTGCCAAAATTTTCCTTGTTTCGTTACAAAAAGCTCTTTGCTTCTAGCCTGTTACTCAGAAAAGACTTGCCTCCCCCCTCTAAAGAGGTTAAAGAGG
>JGI24143J45723_1001139_pt1 | contig 13028 bp, 15 predicted proteins | sample BarGraIncu00432A_FD_45723 | JGI IMG/M metagenome (IMG submission 45723)
AGTTACCGATTAACACACTCAACCATGAATCCCCAGTAATGGGAATAGGGTGCTGGAAAAATTAAGTTCCGCAGTGCATGGTTTTTAGCTTGCCAAAAACAGATTAAGTATTGCAAATAGACTTAAGATTAAAATTAATGAAGACGTAAGCAAAATGTTATTGCAGAGTGATAATGCAATAATTAATACATTAACCATGATTTTGAATACAAATAACCTTCTAATGGGAAATTTAAACTTTGATTATTATAAAAGTTTTTTTACTAATGATGAGTTGTATAGTTCAAATTGGTTATTTGTATATGAATGTTGTAATCAAGGTTGGTTAAACCAAGATAAAGATAAAGATTACATAAAAAATGATGAGTTCTATAAACAACTCTTAGACAACAAAATTTCTTTCATAAATGCTAAATCATCAGTGGTAGCTACTGTATTAAGAAATGTAGTTTTAGAAAATATGGATATGGAGTCAATAATAAATTGTGTACGATCAATAAAAACAATCAGAGAAAATGTATTGCTAGTTGGAGAAAAATTAGCTTGTACCATCGATGATGATATTATTGAAGAGGTAACATTAGAAATATTTAAGAAAGTAGAAGAACCAAAGAAAGATCTTGAAAAAGAACCCAATGAAGAAATTGAGGAAGAACAAAAGAAAGATCATGAAAAAGAACCCAATGAAGAAATTGAGGAAGAACCAAAGAAAGATCATGAAAAAGAACCGAATGGAGAAATTGAGGAAGAACCAAAGAAAGATCATGAAAAAGAACCCAATGAAGAAATTGAGGAAGAACAAAAGAAAGATCTTGAAAAAGAACCCAATGAAGAAACTAAGAAAGAGCCAGAAGAAGGTCAATTTAGAAATATTGATTGGTTAATGAACTTTTTTAATACCGATATTAGCAAAAAAAATACCATATTCTCAAATGATATCGATACAGATGATGAGTATTAATAAATTGTTGTTACTTAAATTGCACTAAAATAATAAAATAAGATAGGGTTAAGTAGCTAATAAAGTTAAGATTTATACAGAGTGGAGCATGAACAATTCATGATTTATTTTTGTTGAAAAGTAATTTAAATAAAATAATAGGGTAGGAAAGTAAGTATATGTAATAGAAGTAATAAAAAAGTATAGATATAGAATTAAATATATAGGTGAATGTATTGACTCTTTTATAACTGAAGTAATAGATTTAGTTTAGGAATTGTTTAACAAAGGTGTATAAGTTCATGTATTAAATGTTGGATTGATAGTAGATACTACTATGGTTAAGTTCTTTCTAACAACATTACTTGTAGTAGCGAAGATGGAAAGTAACACTATTATAGAGAAAACTCAAAACGGTAAAGCGATTTCTAAGAGCAAAGAGGTATCTAAAGAAGGAAGATCTAAAAGCTACACATCAAAATAAATAATGCAATACTATTCTAAAAGAGAATAGTTATACAGAGGGTTCAGGGATAACAAATATATCTAAGAGTAGATTAATAAGAGAGGTTAGGAAGAGGAAAGATAAACTTAGTTTATGAGACAACTAGGATTAAAAGGCAGAAGAACATAAATAAACAAATTAATATATATGAAAAATCTTGAAGGACAGGAAATGTCCTTTTTTTATTTGCTCAGAAAATAGGTGGGGGTAAATAACAATATACCACATAACATTACCACTATATACCAGCACAGTACCTATAGTCGGCTATGCACTTAAATTGGTTAAAACTTTGATTTTAATGAACTTTATCGAATTACCTCTAAAAATATTTATTTACGAAAAAGCACCATATCACTTTGATTCAAGATTGTCAGCTAAAGTTTGTATGCTATTATTAAGATAAAGATAATGGTACTGTTAATTTAGCATTGCATTCTGCAGAATACGATGTAACTTGGAGGTTTTTTATGTTATTAAATTTATATACGACAAGTGTTGTAATTACTTCAATTACTCTTATGATAGTGGGGTTATACCAGAGAAATCACAGTGGTATATTTAAGGATGAAAATGAAGATGAAAATGAAAAGTTAAAAGAAAAAACAAGGTATTCACTTATTATTGAATATGACAGTTCGAATAAAAAGCATAGAATATTGTATAACATTATTTTTATAGTGGTAATTTTAACACCTATTTTAAATATCATAGTGGGGGTTGCCTTTAGCTGGTATACGGTGAAAATGTCAATACGACATAGTAATATCTAAAGGCACAAGAGGAATTAGTTTGATAGATGTATAGATAGAGATGAGAAAAATGGTGGAAAAATACATTGATTGGTAGAAAATTTTATAACTGAAGTTACAGTAATTAAATTTAGTTAGAAGGTGTTATAACTTTAATGCAGTGAATTTGAGGAGGATATAAGTGTTACAATTACTTAAAAAAGAATTTGATGAAATAGATGTTCTAATTAAATATGTCAATGAAATTAGCATTAAATATGGGTATTTAAAAGATTATGAACTACTAAAACAAGATAATAAATTTATTGTAATTATGAGATTTGATGTTCCAGGAACTAAACAATTTTTAGAATTAGCCAATCTAAAAAAGGATATGCCAGACAACCCACGGAAAGCACAATGTATTTACAGAGTGAAATATAATATTAAATTAGAGGATGAGTCCAGAGATACAGACACAATGATATTATTTAATGATGTTAAAAATGGACTGGAGGTCAATTCAGTTGGGGGAATAAAAGCATTGTCAGACTTATTATTTAGAATTAAATATGATAATGATACATGTAATTTTAAAATAGAGTTGAGCGATTTTAAATTTGAGTCTTATGTTCGAGGTTGGTATACGGAAATAACAGAGACTTTATTGGTTACGGAAATTGATTATAAAATAATATATTATCACTTAGTAAAGTTAATGTTTAATCGAGGTTATTTATTTGATTGGCTTAGCTTGGAGAGTTTAAAGGATACTATTTATTATAATGTACATTGGTTGAGTAAAAGAGATTTTAAAAATTTCAATTAAAACAAAATAAATCAAATTAAATAGTTTAAGATATGACGAGTGCTTTTGTGAGATTACTCGTTTATTCTTTTTTCGTAGATGTTTAACTGGGATAACTGAATAATATGAAGGTAGTTATCTTAAATATATATATATACAAGTAGAAAAGGATTTTGAAATAATTCGTCGAATATAATTTGTATAACATGGCAAAATGTGGTGGAGACATGAGGAAATATGATATATTGTAACGTGAAATAAATATGTTTTTTAAGGAGTGAAATGTATTGAAGCAAACTGAATTTGTTGAAAAATACTGGGATTATTATATAAATCTAGAGACTGATTTTATTAATACCCAACGCTATGTTACAATCGATAAAGATAATTACTTTGCATTTTCTATGGAGTATGCAAAACAATATCAAGCCATCTGCTCGGAGATAGATGTAGTTTGTAAGCAATATTGTAATCTGTTATGCGCTACAAACAATGCTTCAAATATACTTGGATATGCAAACGTGATTTTGACCAATAGAGAGGATATTAAATCACGTATAGTTAAAGTGACTAATTTATCAAGGGTTATGCTTGAACCTTGGAAGGGTTGGAATAGTGATTTAGAACATCCCTCCAATGGGGAAAGTGAGAAAAATGTTTCACCTATTTGGTGGACTAAGTACAATAAAGTGAAACATTCAAGGACTTCAAGTGATATAGATGGTAAAGAGTTTTTTAAGGAAGCTAATCTAATTAACACTCTAAATGCTCTTGCTGGATTGTTTGTTCTTGAAATGTATTTTTATAAAGACGTAGTTTTAAAAGAGAGTATTCATAGTATTACAATACCTATTAGGGTTTCAAAATTACTTAAAATAGATGATTGGGAAGAGCATCTGCACATAGTTGGAGAAGACCTTATAATGGAAGATTTCAATCCTCATGGATTGTAATAACAATTTGCCTAAGATGCTGTTAAAAGATATAGAACTGGATATTTTACAGCTGAATAAAATTTAAGATTTATACTAATGGTGGATATTGATTATAAATTGGATAATAAATACATTGATACTTCTAATAGTTGATATAAGATAAGCTGAAAGTATAAAGGAGAGAATAAAAAGATGAAATTATTTTCTACATACGATTTAAGAATAACATTAGAAGAGATAATAAAAAACATATGCGATGAAATTCAATCAAAAGATAAAAACTATTTGTTGAATGTAAATGAAGAAGAATATTTTAATTATTTATATGTGAAATATAAAGTAGAAGGGATAACTTTATTTGATGATAAAATATATGGAACAACATCAGAAAAAAAAATAAAATCCGAAGTATTTCCAAGAGATTTCTATGTTGTTAGTGGTAGTAAATATAATAAGCCAATTATTCAATATCATATACCCTTCATGGGAGAAGAAAAATGGTTGAAATCAAGGGCATCTAGATATTTAATGTGGTCTCCAGAAGCAGATATAAATAATAACGAAATTATACTTGAGTATATTATATTTAGTGATTCTTATGTTGAAAGTATAAAAAGAGATTATACTCATGAAATTGCCAATTTTAAGACACAAATTGAATATATAAATAAAGATATAGATGTGTTTAAAAGCACTTTTAATGATGTTATCAAAAGTATTTTTAAAAAAAGAAAAGATGAAATTCTAAAAACTAATCAACTATTACAAATGTTTGATGTACCTATAAAAAAGAACGAAAATGTATCTGAAACTTTTGCAATACCTACTATTGGGCAAAGAAAACAAATAATATGTGAACCTATGTTTGATAAAGGATCTATAGTTAAAAATGCACCAGAGGGTAAATTAGACGATACAACTTATCATCAAATCTTAAAAGTAATAGATGATATGGGTAAGGAGTTTGAGAGATTACCATCTTTATATAAAGATAAAGATGAAGAAACGCTGAGAGACCATTTGTTAATGTTGTTACAACCTAATTTTAATGGTAGTGCAACAGGAGAAACTTTTAATAAAAAAGGTAAAACAGATATATTGTTAAGATATGAAAATAATAATGTCTTTGTTGGTGAGTGTAAATTTTGGAAGGGCAAATCTGTTTATTTAGATACTATATCTCAATTATTATCTTATTTAACTTGGAGGGATTCAAAAGTAGCTGTAATTATTTTTGTTAGGCAAAAAAATATTATTGATGTATTGAAAAAAATAGATGAATATACACCAAAGCATAGTAATTTTTTATCAAAGAAAAATAATACTCATGAAGCATTGTTTAATTATATATTTCATTTGAACGGTGATAAAGAAAGAGAAGTAAAAGTCGCTATTATGGTATATCACTTGTGTGAATAGAAGGATTAAGGAATGATAAACTTATAGTGATTAATAGTTTATAGGGGATGAAAAAGATGAATATAGTAAAAACATTTGTAAAAGGTAGAGGCAAAGGAGAAAGTTACTATCCAATGTTTGGTATTAAATTTACAGTAAAAGATGAAACAACGGTTCAAATAATATTTATGGATACAAGTGAAATAGTTGAACCAAATACTATGTGGATTGATATTAATAAACTTAATGATGAGGACTTTTTAAATGAACATAAAATTGATTATGTCTTAGAAGGTGAAAATAAAAATATAATACCTATAGGGTTAGTTGATTTCACGAATGAGAGTGAATATTCTAAGATTGCGTTAAATATATGTAATTTTAAAGGGGTAGAATTATATAAATCTAACAAAGTCATTAAAAATATTGAAAGAGCGATTGAGATAAAATATGAAGCTATGAAGTTCATTAGAATATTTGGCGACTTTGGTACAGAGAAGGAAGAAATTATTAATTTAGATAATAAAGTAAATTAAGAGATAATATAAAAGTGTCTCTTTTTTTATATAGAAGAATGAATTAGGCGACTTTCACCTTAATATGTTGCATAAAATTAATTGAAATCCTTAAGATTAAAACAATACTATTTAGAGCAAAATGTTACAATATATGTATGTTTAGGGTGGGTGTGCAATATATTATTATTTGTTTAAAAGCCTCAAAAAGTGATAAATAATATCAGAGTAACCTAAATAGTTACTCTTTTTTTAGGGGATAAATATCTCTCGGATTGTATTGATTTTAGACTTACATGATGATATAATTATTTATATTAGACGTGTCCGTAAGATACGTAGTTGATACCTTTAGCCTAGGCTGTGCAACGTTTCCGTAGCGAAAATTTATAGCTACGTTTAAGGGACGTGTGGGAGACCATACGGGTTCAAGTCCCGTCTGTCGCACCAAAGATTTTTATTTTTGGATGATTTAAGTAAAGGTGGAGACGCCTTTTTTTTAGTTATTTTTATTTATTTTAAAAATATGAATTTTATAAAAAAATACGGGGAAAATAACATCTGAAAGAGGTGTTATTTATGAAAAATAAAAATATTAATGGTAATGATAAGCAGGATGAGTTAACTAAGAATAAAAAGAGCAAAGAAAGTAATCCAGTAACTATGAACGGTGACAGTAACATGAGAAAGCCAGCACGAGGATTAAAGTAGACAAAATTATAAATAGCGTTGGTTATAAAGGGGTTGCCTCTTAAAATGATTTTTAAATCATTTTGGGGTAGCCCCTTTATTTCAATTCATTTAGACGGAAAGAAAACAATATCTACTTTCTTATATATAGTTATAAAAATTAGTATCAAAACACGACTTCTAGCATAAATTGATAATGTATTAGTAATATCAGAATAGGGAGGGCAATTATGAAGCTAGAGGATGGAAATATTGAAGATATAGACAATGAGGATGAATACGAGATGGTTCCACTAGAACCTATGATGTATGGATGTGGTCAAATGAATATGATGCCAAATATAGGAATGACAGTGGGAGGTAGGCAGGATTCAAATTTCGGTATGAGGATGAATTCATGTATGGGGATGAATCAAAGTGCGGAAGTAGATCCATGGATGCGCGAAAGCCAATTTGATGATGAAATGTTTGCGAATGACTTTAATCCAATGGGAATGATGTATGATGGGAAAGCTGAAAATGACTATGGGTATGAGAGTGAAGATTCAATGCAACTAGATAAGTATCAAAATAGAGCACCTGTGCAGGGCCAATATAATGATGTCGAGTCCATAGTATTCAGGATTGAAAAATATAATCCTGCAATATTTAAGCGTTTGACTAGGTGTGGCATACCATATGCAGAGGTGAAAGAGATAGTTAGGAGAATTGTTAAATTGTCACTTATGCATCGGGATGAATAAAAAGTAGTTTACACTCAACATAAAGAAAATACAGAAATTATTTATTTAATAACCCTATAAAACTTATGGGGTTATTTTAATTATAATATTGAAGGAAATTTAGAACAAACGTAGAATCTAATTACTAATAAGGTTGAATAGTAATATTACTGAATAATAACAATAGATGAGAAATAAAAGAGGAGCAAAATTAAAGAGGTGTAAACATGTTTAACATAGATATTAAGTTTAACGATATTAGTATAGTAAATGTTGAAAAAGAAGATGTGTTTAAAATTAAAAATTGGGTTAATAATCAACATGGTTACAACATAGATGATGGTCTGAATTATGGTATTCATGAATTTTACGAAAGATATCTAGAGTATTATGTAAGTGAGGGCGAATTTTTTCTTAAAGTATTATGTGCTAGTGAACTTATAGGCATTATAAAGGGTAGAATAGAGTTTAAAAATCCCAATGAAGTGTGGATTATGTGTTATTTGATAGAACCCAGAATGCACGAGGCGAATGTATCAAGTAGAATCATTAATGAATTTTTAAGGCATTTATATGAGAATTATGGGATAGGCAATTTCTATACTTTTGCCAAAGCTAACAATAATGAAATGCTAAAATTATGGAAGAATAATAATTTTGAAATAAGTAGGGTTACAAGTAACTTTTTAGAAATAGATAGCAAAGAGAAGGATATGTTAATATTAAAGAAAATAATTTGATATTAAAAATCAGGCATTCACTGTCTGATTTTTTTGTGAAAATATAGTATAGAATTATTTGGGTCAAATACATAATATATTTTTCGATTTTCATTCTAAAATGGGTCTATTAATAATAATATTTTAAAGAGAGATCTATTAAGTTAGGGGATGTTAAAGTGAGATATACTAGATATAATTATAAGGCACCTAAAAAACGTAATAATAATTTTATAATTACTATTACATTACTATTAATAGTAGCTATTGCCTTGGGAACGATTTTGTCTAAACTACTACCTAATAATGCAACAAATGCCGAGGGAAATAGTACCAAAGTAAGTTTAGAAAAAGACAGTGTAGATGCTTCTAAAACGGCCACCACTAATGTAAAAGATTATGTAGCCTTGCAATGTGGTTTTTATAGTGTCAAGGCAAGCGCTGTGCTACTAAAAAACAGTTTAACGGAATTTGGTACACCATTTATAATTGAGGAAAATAATATGAGTAGAGTTATATTGGGAATTTACCCAAAAGATGGTATAGATATCGTCGTTAAAGAACTTAATGCAAAAAAAATAAGTTTTACTAAAATTAATTATCAATTGAATGCTGCGGATTCAACTAGTGCAGTAACCAATGAACTTATAAGTGCAGACATAAAAATATTAAATAAACTTTCAGAGAAAAATAATGGGGCATATATAACTACTGAACTTAAAAAGTGGATGCTAACGCTAAAAGGCGCTGATGAAAAAAGCGGAAATTATACTAATATGAACGAACTGAAAGTATACTTAACGGCTTTACCTGTGAATTTTGAAAAGGGAAAAACAGAAGAGGGGTATATTTACATTTATAAATTTATAAAAAAATTAATAAAAACATAGAAAAATATTTTTATATTTTATAATAATTTTCATAATAATTATTATTGAAATTGATGGCAAGTGACATAGAATTCGTCAAATTCATAAAAATGCAAATAGATTATTTGAATCTATTTGCATTTTGTGCGTTAAATAGTTAGGAGCTACTTTCATAATTTTATATAATTTAATTATTAACTTTTTCTGAATATTAATTTTATACACTTGTGCAACAATTTATTAAATGTTAAAATGTATAAGATATATAAGTAAAGTGGGGGGTACAATTTGAAAAGTGCAGAAAAAAGAAATCCGTATTTTATTTTTTTTATAATGATAGGAGCTATTTCAGGAAGTTTTATAGGTGAACTATTAGGAGATAATATCGGTGCACTCAAATTTTTAAAGAGTACCTTCACGATAGGTATGAGTAATCCTATGCTTATAGACTTGAAAGTGCTTGCAATAAATTTCGGTATAAATTTTAATATTAATATTATGTCTATAATAGGTATCATTTTGGCAATAATATTATATAAGAAATATTAGGAGTGATGTAGTGGACATAATCTTAGCTTCTGCGTCACAACGTAGAGCTGAACTTTTAAAAAGAATAACTAGTGATTTTAGGATAATGGTAAGTGATTTTGCAGAGAGTGACATATTATTTTCTGGAAATTGTGGTGACTATGTTATGACTTTAGCAAAAGAGAAAGCTTTGGCTATTTGTAGTAACGTAAAAAAACCATCCGTTATTATAGGGTGTGATACTATTGTTTACTTGCGTGGCAAAGTGNTTGGTAAGCCTAAAGACAATCTTGAAGCTTTTCAAATGCTTAGTGATTTAAGTGGAAATACGCATGAGGTATATACCGGGATTGCTTTAATAAACACTGTAACTCAAAAAATTAGTACTGAATATGTTTGTACGCAAGTGAAATTTTCGAAATTATCCGAAAAAGAAATAAATAATTACATAGAAACTGGAGAAGCGCAAGGCATGGCTGGAGCTTATGGAATACAAGGAGCGGCATCTTTATTTGTAGAAGAATTAAGGGGCTGCTATTATAGTGTTGTGGGGCTACCGGTGAACAAATTGTATTACATGTTAAGGGAGATGGGGGTCAATCTATAAAGGAGTTGTTTATAGTTATGACTTATAAAATTATGGATTTGCCCCAAAATGAAAGACCAAGAGAAAAATTATTAAGATATGGAGCTGAAAATTTATCCAACAATGAACTATTGGCTATAATACTTAGAATTGGCTCAAAAAACGAAAATATAATAAGTCTTTGTAGTAGAATAATTTCTGAGTGTGGCGGCCTTAATGGACTTTACAGCTCAAGTGCAGAAGAATTTATGGAACTAAAGGGTGTTGGAAGTGCCAAAGCAACACAACTTTTAGCTCTTATAGAAATTTCAAAAAGATTTAGAAGTTTTAAATCAGGTGAAGAGTATAAAATTACTTCACCAAAAGATATTGCTTTGTATCTTATGGAAGAAATGAGATATTTAAAAAAAGAATATCTAAAGTTAATTATGTTGAACACAAAGAATGTAATTATAAGCATAAAAGATATCTCTATTGGCAATTTAAATACATCAATAGTTCATCCAAGGGAAGTTTTTTACGAAGCTATAAAAAAGTGTAGTGCTTCCGTGGTTATTTGTCACAATCACCCTTCTGGAGATCCAACTCCTAGTAAGGAAGACATAAGTATCACTATAAGACTTAAAGAATGTGGTAAATTACTAGGAATAGAAGTGCTTGATCATATAATTATTGGTAATGGAACTTATACGAGTTTAAAAGAAAAAGGAATGCTTTAGATACGAAAGGAGAAATTATAATGGGAATATTCGGAACGTCTCGTGATATGGGAATAGATTTAGGAACAGCAAATACATTAATTTACTTGAAGGGAAAAGGAATCGTACTAAGAGAACCTTCAGTTGTAGCAATAAATATAAATACTAATAAGGTGCTAGCTGTAGGTGAAGAGGCAAAGCAGATGATAGGTAGAACACCAGGTAATATTATTGCAATTCGTCCTATGAAGGATGGTGTAATTGCAGATTTTGATGTTACTGAAAAGATGCTTAGGCACTTTATAAATAAAGTTAGTCCNAAAGGTTTTACAAGCCCAAGAATTGTAGTTGGATATCCATCTGGGGTAACTGAAGTTGAAAAAAGAGCAATAGAGGGAGCAACTAAAAGTGCAGGTGCAAGAGATGCATATCTAATGGAAGAACCAATGGCAGCAGCTATTGGCGCTGGACTTCCTGTAGATGAGCCAACTGGAAGCATGATAGTTGATATCGGAGGCGGAACTACAGAGGTTGCAATAATATCATTAGGCGGTATTGTTACATGCAAGTCCCTAAGAGTTGCAGGTGATGAGTTTGATCAATCAATAATAGCATTTGTTAAAAAACAGCACAGTCTAATGATAGGTGAGAGAACTGCAGAAAATATTAAAATGGAGCTTGGGTCAGTCTTTGTACTAGAAGATGATGAAATGAGCATGGAAATAACGGGTAGAGATTTAATAACTGGATTACCAAAAGTTATTGCAGTAACACAAAAGGAAGTAAGAGAAGCACTAAGTGAACCAGTTCAATCAATAATTGAAGCAATAATAACGACCCTCGAAAAAACTCCACCAGAGCTTGCATCAGATATAATGGAAAAAGGTATTATGTTAACTGGAGGCGGAGCGCTTCTAAAAGGAATAGATGCACTTATAAACCGCGAAACACATATGCCAGTGCATATAGCTGAAAACCCACTTGATTGCGTTGCTATAGGGGCAGGCAAAGCACTCGGAAATATAGACGTTATGAGTAAAAGAAGATAATATGAAATTTATAAAAAACAAACTGGCAGTAGTTATCATAATACTGTCAGTTGCCTTTTTATCATTAATTGGGTATAGTGCGAGTCGAGAAAAAATGTCTTTCGTGGAGAATGGTGTGGGTGTAACAATAAATTCAGTGCAGGGTGTACTTTATAATGGCGTTTATAAAATAAGAAATTCTTTTAAATTTATAACAAATATTTCAGATGTCAAGGTAGAAAATGAGAAGCTTAAAAAAGCAAATAGCGAATATAAAAATAAGGCTTTAGATTATGATACCGCAATAAATGAAAATGTAAGGCTAAGAGAGCAACTTAATTTTTCATTGTCAAGAAATGAATATAATTATGTAGGGGCTAACATAAATGGAGTTAGTGCAACAGGATTTTTGGATGGATTTTCAATAAACAAGGGCGAAAATAATGGCATAAAAAAAGGAATGATAGCTATGACTGGAGATGGGCTTGTAGGTCAGGTCATATCTGTTGGTAGTAATTCTGCTATAGTTTATTGTTTATCTAATGAAAATATTGCAGTTGCAGCACTTGTTCAAAGCTCGAGAGATAATGGTATTGTTAAAGGGTATAAAGATGAAAATAATAAATTGCTGGCACAAATAGAGAATCTTTCTTTAGATTCGGATATAAAAAAAGGTGACGTAATATTAACATCGGGTCTTGGAGGCAATTATCCAGCTAACATTAGAATAGGAAAGGTACTAAGTGTTCATGAGGATAAAGGTAAGGTAATGAAAAGTGCTATAATAGAGCCTTACGTCAACTTCTCAAAGATTGAAGAGGTTTTTATAGTAGTACAAAAAAATACNAGTGAAGTAAAATATTAGGAGCTGTATTATGAAGAAAATATTAACCTTAGTATCTTTGTGTATTCTATTTTTAATATTGGATAATACTCTGATGCCTTTATTTAAGATGCGCGGCACATATCCAAGTTTATTATTTATATTTGCAATATGTTATTCAATTGTAAGTTCACCAAAAAACGCAGCAATAATTGGCGTTTTTACTGGAGCACTTCAGGATGTGTATTTCTTTAATGGGTTCGGAATTAATATGTTGAGTAATATGCTTATATGTGTCATAGCTGCAAATATTGGCAAAAATATATTTATTGAAAAGTCGTTTTTGCCAATAATATCATCTTTTATATTAAGTGTAGTAAAAGGGTTATCAGTATTTTGTCTATTGTTTTTGGTGAAACAATATACCGATATTGGAACAATATTTTATCAAGGAATATATAACTTAATAGTTTGTATTTTTATGTATAGATTTACGTACAAACTTTCTCAAAAGGAATACATGAAGACAAATT
>JGI24143J45723_1001140_pt1 | contig 13023 bp, 13 predicted proteins | sample BarGraIncu00432A_FD_45723 | JGI IMG/M metagenome (IMG submission 45723)
GGGGGGTCTTTAGCCCAGGCAAATCNCCCCCCTGCCTCTCTACGTTCGGCCTCCCCCCTATTGCATAGGGGGGATAAAACAACGCCTCGCCTCAGATATTCCTTAACTTAATGGCAGTGAGGGTCGGGGTGGGAATGTGCAAAGAATTAACCGGAGCACACTGAATTAAATGCCTCCGATCTCTTTTAGGGAAGCGACCCTCAGCTTTCCCGTTGCTGTTGGTTCTGCATTGGCAACTCCGCCTTAGTTCCTATCGGAATTTTCCAAACGAACTTTAAAATCTATGTCGTGGAGCCAATATCGTGTTTACAATATCGCGCCATCAATATCACGGTCAAGTAATATCGCCGTCAAGTCAGTATCCGGATCATGGCCAATCTCTGGAAAATGATGATATCCGGATAATGGTGATGTTTGGATAATAGTAATGTTTTAATTTGGGTGACACCGTGATCATGGCGCAGATGAAACTAACGAGGATTGGGGGGATCAGTTTACAGGAGTGTGAAGGGCTTGCTGCCGGCGGATTACCACCGGCAGTCAGTTGAAATTCATTCATGCTTTGCCGGGTTTGCTGACCAGTAAGCGGAAAAGGTTTTCCTTGTAGGCAACAATCAGGAGAAAGATCATATACAGCATTGTGTTTGCCGCAAGAAGCCGCGGGAGCGTGTGAAACGGCCAGACCTTGCTGAGGCAAAAGAGTGCCATCGCGAAGGCGAAATATCCGGTTATCTTGGGGATTTCGTAGTTCACATGGAAATATTTCTGCCCCCAGAAATAGGAAAGCAGCATCATCAGGAAATAGCAGATGAAGGTGGCCCAGGCCGCACCGGCATAGCCGATCCGGGGGATGAGCACGAGGTTCGATGCGATGGTGACTACGGCTCCGAACATCGTGAGGTAGGCGCCGTACCTGGTCATGTTGTTCAGTTTGTACCAGATGGAGAGGTTGAAGATGACTCCGAGAAAGAGATTGGCCAGCAGCAGTACCGGGACGATGCCGATTCCGGGGTAAAACCTTGCCCCGACGAAATGCTTGATGATGTCGATATAGAGCATCACCCCCAGAAAGATGGCGAGCCCGAAAAGGACGAAATAGGTCATCACCTGGCTGTAGATTTCCCGGGAGTCCTGCTCTTTAGCGTGCGCGAAAAAGAACGGTTCCGCCGCGTAGCGAAAGGTCTGGATGAACAGTGTCATCAGGATGGAAACCTTGTAGTTCGCCCCGTAAATCCCTATCTGCGTCATGACATAGCCGCTAGCGTCGGCGATTCCGGCCGGGACGACGATCAGGTAGCGCAGCAGGATCCTGTCGAGCGTCTCGTTCACCATGCCGCACATGCCGGCCAGCAGCAGCGGCAGGGTGTACCAGAGCATCTCCTTGAAGAGCGCCCGGTCGAAGCGGAACCTGACCATGATTAGGTCACGGTACAGAATCAAAAGCGTGGCGGCGCTCGCGATCATGTTGGACAGGAAGACGTAGCCGACGCCTCCCGAGGGATGGTAGAGAGCCCGTGGCAAGTCATAACCGTGCCTGATCAGATAGGGGCAGAGCAACAGAAAGAAGAAATTGCAAAATATGTTGATCAAAATATTGGTGAGCTTGATGGCGGCAAATTTGAGCGCCTTGTTCTGCTGCCGCAACCTGGCAAAAGGTATGGATACTATGGCGTCCAGTCCCACAATCAACACGAAGTAGGTGAGGTATTCCGAATGATGACTGTAGTGGAGCAGGCCAGTGAAGAATGAGGAGCTGAAGATCCCTGCCGCGATGAATATCAGGTTCAGAACAACCACCGGAATGAGGCAGGTCGAATAAACCGTGTCCTTTTCGCGATCGCTTGCCGAGTGGCGAAAGAAGGTGGTTTCCATGCCGAAGGTGCAGATGATCATCAGGAAGCTGGCATAGGCGTACAGTTCGGTGACGATGCCGTATTCTTGCGGCAGGAAAATGCGTGTGTAGAGCGGAACGAGAAAGTAGTTAATCAGGCGGCCGACGATGCTGCTCAGGCCGTAAGTCGCCGTCTGTCTAAGAAGTTTTTTCAGGGGGTTCATAGGTAGCTATCCGGGGGTACGGGTGGGGATCCGAGCAGGTGTAGACCGCCTTGCCTTGACGGGGGAACTGCCGCTTCTGAAGCGAACATAGCATCCCCGACCCGTTACTGTCAAAGGTATCCGGTACGCTTAATTACCATTCCCATTCATCCTTATCCCACTCCGTTTGCCCGCTCACATCTATCAATCGGTCGCCGCCACTTTCAAACCTCAGCCGGAACTTTTCATCCCAGCCCGCGCGTGGACCTGCCGGACGGATGATAATCATATCGTTCTCGACCTCTAGCTCCACTTCCGTTCCAAGACGACTCTGTTCGAGAAGTACCTTCGGGATGCGCACCCCTTGTGAATTGCCAATGCGAATTATACTTGCCCTCATCTCTGATTCCCTCCGAGGTCTGCGGGTATATTGTGATTACTAAGCCAGACTACGTCAAAGAATCAATTTGAACCAGCGAAACCCTCGACTATGCCAACTTCGGCACGGTGTTGAATATGACCGCCATACATGTCATACTTGCTACGCAGTGTAGCAGGACCCTGGTTTTTTTCTGAGGCTGAAATTACGGGGCTTGTAGTGCAGCGGTTTTAAGACTAATAAACGAGTTTAAAGCGGAGGCGACAGTGGGAATTGCTCTGATCTGGAGTGTCTTAAAAACTGCGGCGACTAAAATTCCCTGGATGCAGGTGGTGGAAAATGCTCCCCTCGTCGTCGACGCGCTCGGCAGGGTCACCAGCAAAGCCAGACAGAATGAAGCGTCCATAAAAAATGTCGACGACCATTTGAAACTGCTGCAACTGGAAAATGCCCGCCTGGCAGTGGAACTGCAACAGTTGTCAGTCAAACTTCAACTGTTAACTGCCCGGGTTTCGCGGCTGACCAAGGTAGCCGGCGTGTCACTGCTATGCGCGGTCTCGGCATTGATCATTTGGATTGTGAGATAGCTGAACGGCAGCAAACCTCATCTTTTCCGTCTTCCCGCTCCTTTGCCTAACGGGAAGCGTCCCTCGCTTCAGAGTATATTTTCCCAATCCTTAAGAGCCGCCAGATTTTTGATAAGCAGTGTCCGGCGGGTGACCTTCTCCAAGATGCCGTTTTTGATGAGATCGTTGAGTATTTGCGAGATGGTCTGACGCGTGGTTCCAATCAATAAGGCTATATCCTCGGTGCTCACGCCCAGTTCGACGATGGAGCCGGCCTCGGTCTGGCGGCCCCGGTCCGATTCGACGCCAATCAGGTACTCAACCAGGCGCCGCCGCACGTCTTTGAAGGCGAGTCCTTCGATGGTCGAGATGGAGTTTTTCAGCAGGTCCCCCAGCACTTTCACCATGATGTGGGAAACCTCGGGAACGGCGAACAGTTGCCGCTGAAAACTCATGGTGTCGCAGATCAGTATTTCGGCGCCGTCAAGGGCCTGCACGAAGGCCTGGGTGTGGGTGCTGAAGATATCGCCGGGTTCCAGGAAGGAGAGGGTAAACTCTTTTTCCTCATAGGATAGGAAAACCCTCAATCTGCCGCTTTTGACGATGAAGATCAGGTTCCGCTCTTCGAAAGGGGAATAGATGAGAGTCTTTTTGGGGAAGCGTTGCGACTTGAATTCCTTGAAAAGGTCTTCGTGATCGCTCGAATTGATCAGTCTTAGGAGATTCACCTCATTGGGTTTCATCTTGGTAGACAAAAGTGCTCCTTCCAGCTTGGCGTTGGTAGAGACGCAATGCCTGCGTCGTCTGACGCCATATTTGCAGGTGCGGGGCTGTAAGTCAAGAGCGGGTTGAGTATACGGATTCCTGTGGTGAACCTTTATAAAGGTTGCTATCGTTCCCACGCGGGAGCGTGGGAACGATGGTCATTAGGCCGCTGCCTGCCGGCCCACGGGTTGGAACCCTAATGCACCCTGCCGGGTAGGTTCAGGCGGGCGGTTAACCGGTTTTTTATGCTCCGCACTTCGGCCATTGCCTGCAGTGCGGTCTTGTCGGGTGCCGTGTTTTCCTGGTCGGCTCTCTTGATCTCCTCGCTAAAGGAGATGAACCCCAGCAGTTGTTCCTCGGGGATGGCGCTCTCGATGAGGAGCCGGTCACTGGCATCACGCACTTTGCTCCCGACCACCAGGACCTGCTTGATGCCGATGTCCTCGGCAAGCTTCATGATCTGATACGCGGTCTGGATGCTCCTTTGTCCCGGCTCCACTACCACCACCAGCGCATCGACTGACTCGGCGGTCCTGCGGCCGAGATGCTCCAGGCCCGCCTCCATATCCAGAATGACCACGTCGTCCTGCTCCAGAAGCAGATGTCCCATCAGGCGCTTGACCAGCGTGCTTTCCGGGCAGGCGCAGCCGCTGCCGCCGCTCTCGAAGGTTCCCATCCATAAGAAACGCACCCCGTCATGGTTCAGGCAAAACTTTTCCGGCAGGTCGCGCACCGTCGGGTTGAGCTTGAACAGGGTCCCGTAGCCGCCCGTGGCGCCGGTGCGCTCCTCGGCAAGCTCCTTCATCCGGGCAATTGGCAGCAGGCCCATGGAAAGTTCCGCCGGAATCCCCAGCGACGCGGCGAGATTGGCATCGGGGTCGGCATCGATTGCCAGTACCCGGCTGCCGTTACCGGCAAAGACCCGGGCGAGCATACTGGCGAGGGTGGTCTTGCCGACTCCGCCCTTGCCGGTGATCGCGATCTTTAACCCCTTTGAGGCGGGCTTGCAGGCGCAGAGGTGGTCGTGGTGATGGTGGTGCGGGTGTGCTGAGCTCAGGTCGCCGTGCTCGTGTGTATGATCGTGATCATGACCGTGCTCATGATCGTGGCCGTGGTCGTGGTCGTGCTTATGGTCGTGGCTTTCGCACATGTGGGTTTGCTCCTGTCGGTGAGGCGGGACCTGGGGTCCTGCCCTTTCAGAGATTGTAACGTAGGGACGAATCTTGTATTCGCCCGCTTTTGAATCAGTTGAGGCGCAGGGGGCGCTGAAAACTGGGGCGAACACAAGGTTCGCCCCTACGGGGTGAGTGCCCCGACCCGCGTCATTTGTGCAAGCAGCAAAACCGGGTCACGCTGCCTTCAAGAGGGAGGACAGGTCGTGCCCCCATCCCCACCCTGTCACCCTTCGCCCAAGGCTACGGCGGACAGGCCCTTGAAGGGGAGGGAAGGTAAAAGGGAAGTTGGACCTACCAAGAAGTACTGTTTATATGCCAAGCGCACTGCGGCGCTCGTCGATGGCTGCCAGGAGCTTGTCCGCGGCGAGCTCGGGGTCGAGCTCGACGATGAAATGCCCGCCCAAAAGCTCCTTCGCCGTTTCGGTGATAAGGCCGGTAACTAGCGCCGAGCCGGTTACCTGCGGCATGATCCCCAAGTGGGTCGGAATACCGAGGGCAATGCTCCAGGTCCCGATCGCTACCGCCTTCTCGCTCATCGCCTCTGGGGCGCTGGACACCAAGGGGAGGTCGTCCAGGTCGACTCCGAGCTTGTTGGCGAGTGCTACCGCCACTTCTACCGCGCGGCTGTTGTCGACGCAGGAACCCATGTGCAGCACCAGCGGCAGGGGGCCGCCGAGACCGGCGGAGGTCCCGACCGCGGTCAGTACGGCTTTCAGGGTGTCGCCGGCATACTCGTTGGTCGCCTCCTGGGTCATCATGCCGTGCTTGGCGAAGGCGCCGGCGCCGCAGCCGGTCGCCAGCAGCAGGACGTTATTGGCGGCAAGCTTTCTGGCGATGGTCACGAAGCTGGAGTCCTGGTCCACCTGGGTGTTGTTGCACCCGGCAAAGAGTGCAATCCCCCGGATGTTGCCGTTGACGATGTTGTCGATCAGCGGCTGCAGCGGGTCCTCGGCGTTGAGCGTCGCCAGTGCCCCGATGATCGCCTCGGTGCCGAAGCCGACCATAGCGGTCTGCTTGTAGTCCGGGATCAGCACCCGGCGGGGATCGCGCCGCTTGTAGGCCTCGATGGCGAGATGGACGATCTGCCGGGCGTTCTCGAGGGCGCTCTCTTCACGGAACTTCACATGGGTGGCTCCGGGGATCTTGGTGTCGTCCATGGTGGTGATGATCTCGGTGTGGAAGCAGGACCCGATCTCGGCTATGGACGGCATGATGCACTGCACGTCGACCACCATGGCGTCGACCGCACCGGTGATGAGAGCCAGTTCCTGGGACAGGTAGTTGGCGGCGAGCGGAATGCCGTGACGCACCATGATCTCGTTGCCGGTGCAGCAGACCCCGACCAGGTTGATGCCACCCTTGGCGCCGGCGCGGCGCGCCTCGTCCTCCATGGTGGATGCCACGTCGCACACCACGTCGCTTAACAGTGGGTTGTGCCCGTGGAGCGCTATGTTGACGGCGTCCTCCTTCAGGACTCCGAGGTTCGCGGCGGTGATGACCGGGTGGGGGGTGCCGAAGAGGACGTCGGAAATCTCGGTCGCGAGGCACATCCCGTTGAAGTCGGCCAGCGCACCCTTGATCCCGCCGAGGATCAGGTTGACCGGGTCGGCGTCGCAGCCGACGTTGGTGCGGGCCATGATCCCGGTGATGACCGCGTCGATGTTGTGGGGGAGCACCTCCAGGCTGGCGAGTTTGGCGAGCCTTTTCTCGGTAAGGGTCGAGGCGATCCAGGTGCAGGGCTTTTCCTGGTCCTGGTTCTGGAAATCCCCCAGGGTCGCCAGGGCGACGGCGCGGGCCACGGCGTGAATCTCCTGCCCGGCGCTGTCGAGGCCGAGCTTCGCCGCGATGGAGAGGAGCTTCGCCTCATCCTTGATGGCGTAGTCGGGAAGCTTCCCCTCGGCAACTCCCAAAAGGGCCAGCGCCACGTGGCGGCCGTGCTCCGAGTGCGCCGCGGCACCGGCTCCCATCATGCGGATGACGTTTCTGGCCACGATGGTGTCGGCGGTGGCGCCGCAGATGCCGCGCTGCGGTCCGTCGCCGAAGGGGTCGATGCGGCAGGGGCCCTTCCAGCAGATGCGGCAGCAGACGCCGAGCTGACCGAAGCCGCACTGGGGCTGCATCGCCTTGTGACGGTCCCAGACCGTGTCGATTCCTTCCTTTTTGGCTTTGGGGAGGAGAGCTGCGGAACAGGGATCAATGCAATGTGTCTGGGTCATGGTTTCACCTTCCTCTGTGTGAGATATCTGTGGGACTGGGCGAGTTCCGCGACCCGCGCTTCCAGAAGCGACTGGCGCAGTTCGTCCAGGTCGACCAGGCTGATGGCTTTGGTGGGGCAGGCCGCGATGCAGGCGGGCTGCTCCAGGCCGGTGCCGGCGCAGAGGTCGCATTTTCGCGCGACGCCGTGGTTGGTGCGCCCGTCCGGCGCCGAGTCGGACTCCGCCTTGACGCTGATGGCGCCGAAGGGGCAGACCATGACGCAGACCTTGCAGCCGATGCAGCTCTTTTCCTGGATGCTGACCATGCCGTCCTTTTGCTGGATCGCCCCGCTGGGGCAGGCGAAGGCGCAGGGCGCGTCCTCGCACTGGCGGCACTGGACCGGCATGGTCACCCCGGCTGCACCCACGACACGGTTACGCGGCCTGAGGGTGAGCCCGCGCGCCGCTGAGGTGAAGAGGTCGCTGCCGCCGTGGGCGACCGCGCAGGACAGCTCGCAACTGTGGCAGGCGAGACACTTGTCCGGCGCGCAGAAGACGATGGCATTTTCACGCTGCTGCTTTTTCATTGCTTTCTCCTTGGCATTTTGCCTCCAGACTGTCGATGTAAAGCTCCTTTCCGCCCACAAGTTCCACGGTGTCGCCGCGGCAGCTGGGGCACTGAAATTGATATTTGATCACCCTGAAGCTGGACGCGCAGGGGATGCAGCGCGCGATGATCGGGAGGGTTTCGATCACCAGCTCCGCTCCTTGGGCGACGCTCCCCTCCGCCAGCACCTCGAAGCAGGCCGTCAGAGTCATCGGCTCGAGCGCCGCCATTTCCCCGACCTTCAGGTGCACCCGGGAAATCGATTCAATGCCGTGCTCCGCCACCTGGCGGTTGATGATCTCGAAGAGGCTGCTGACAATGGCTATCTCGTGCATGGCTTCTCCCTTTTCAGCGATCCGTGCAAGAGATGCAGGGGTCGATGCTGTTCACGATCAGGGGGATGTTGCTGACCTTTTCCCCCTGCAGCATGACCTTCAGGGCGTCCCAGTTCATGTAGCTTGGGACCCGCCACTTGAGGCGGGCCGGCATGTCGCTGCCGTCGGTGTTCAGGTAGTAGATCAGCTCTCCGCGGGGCGCCTCCGACTTGGCGATCGCCTCCCCGGCCGGGATCTCCGGCAGGATATCGGCCCAGACCGGCCCCGCAGGCATGTCGGCCAGGCACTGCCCGATCAGGGACACCGCCTCGCGGGCCTCTCTGAGCCGCACCAGCGCCCGGGCCCGGACGTCGCCCTCTTTTTCGACGGCGACCGTAAGGTGAAGCCGGTCATAGGCGCCATAGGGGCTTTTCTGCCGGACGTCGTAGTTGATGCCGCAGGCCCGCGCCACCGGGCCGACCACGCCAAAGTCGACCGCGTCCCGGCGCGTCAGCACCCCCACTCCTTCGGTGCGGTCGCGGATGGCGGGGTCCGTGGCGTAAATGCGCAGCAGTTCGTCCAGGGGGGCCTTCATGCGCTCCAGCTGCCCTGCGAGGTAGCCGGCCGATTCCGGCGTCAAGTCGTAGCGCACCCCGCCGATGCAGTTGGCCGCCAGATCCATCCGGTTGCCGTAGATGGACTCCTTGGTGTCCTGCATGATCTCGCGAATCTCCATGGCTTGCTTGAAGAGGGGACCCTGACCGATGACGTGAGCGATCACGCCGCAGTTGAAGAGGTGCGAGGAGATGCGCTTGATCTCGTCGGCTATTGCCCGCAGGTATTCGGCCCGGGGCGGGATGACAATGCCGGCGATCTCCTCCACCGCAGTGCAGAAGGTACTGGGATGGCTGTTGGAGCAAAGCGAGCAGAGGCGCTCCAGGAGGGTGATGTTCTGGTAAAGGTTGCGGTTCATCACCAGGTGTTCCATCCCGCGGTGCACCTGTCCCGCGATGACGTCGAGCCCCACCACGAGGTCCCCTTCGACCTGCACCTTGAAGTACATCGGCTCTTCCAGGGCGAGTTGCCGGGGGCCGAGAGTTATAACCTTGGTGCTCATGGTGTCACCTCATTCGGGTAGCCGGTGGCGCCTGCTCCCGGTGCCGTCTCACCCGGGTTATCGGCCATCACCTTGTCCCAAAGCGCCTTGCTGCTTGCTCCGGAGCTGAAGGTGGAGTAGGGGATCAGCCGCTCGAAGGCGGCGGGCTCGATGGACGCGTCCAGAAAGAGGCGCCTGGGATCGGGGTGTCCGGTTACCTGGATGTCGTAGAGTTCCATGAATTCCCGCTCGTTCCAGTCGGCGTTGCGAAAGACCGGGGTGATGGAGGGAATGCGCGCCCCCAGGAGCGGAAGCTCCAGATGTAGCGTCAGGGTCGTGCCGTCCAGGTCGAAGTGGTAGGCGAGTTCACGCACGCCCCTGAGCTTTGCCGCCGCGCTGAGATAGGCGGTCACCATGCTCAGGCGTCCCTCCAGGCCTGCCAGCGCCAGCGCCGCGGGGAGGATGCTGGCCGGGCCCCGCAGCTGGCACCAGCCGGTCAGGACTCCCTTGCGGTCGTGGTTCCATTGAACCGGCACCTCTGACCCGGTGCCGCGGCTAAGAGCGGCTGCTACCTTTATTTGCAAATTGCTCATCGTCGACATTCTCCCGATACTCTGCTGCTACGTTCCTGGATCCCCACCCCGGCACCCGCGAGAGCCCGCGAGAGTGTCAGGGCGAATGATGATTCGCCCCTACGGAGTTCGGGGAAGTGTAGGGGCGAATAAGCATTCGCCCAAACCATGGTGCCACCTGAGGCGAGTCTGCGGGGTAGAGGGGCTTTGCGGTGTGCCCAAAGTCCCCTCTCCCGGAGGGGGAAGGCTAGGGAGGGGGAACGCCTTTTCCCCTGGGACGCAGCGCTGCTACATTAAGCTGAGCGTTGCGCTGCTGCCGGCATTCCGTACAGAGGGTTTGCAACTGCGCGGTCTCCCGGCTGACGCTACGGTAGGCGACCCGCAACAGTTCCGGGGCAACCGGAAGCATCGGGGTGCCGCAGCCGGAACAGGGCACCAGCGGGACGCTGCCCTGCTCGACCTGGCGGTACTTATCCTGCTGCAGGTGGGCCAGCTGCCATTCCCCCGTAGCGGCGAGCGCCTTGGTGGGACAGTAGTGGCTGCAGAGGCCGCAAAAGGCGCAGCTGTTGTGCCACAGGGTGAATCTCAGCCCGCCGCCGGCCTGCTCCTCAAAGCGGATCGCGCCGCCGGCACAGACGTGTTCGCACATGCGGCAACCGACGCAGGCGGCGGCGTTGAAGTGCATCTTGCCGCGCAGACCGGGCTGGGATGCGGCAGAACTGTTGTCGCTAAGGTCGGGGTTTAAGTTGTCAGCGCCGGCCGGTTCGGTGGCAAGCGTCGTGACTGAAGAGGCAAGGGCACCGTAGCGTCCCGTGCGCCAAAGGTTCGCCGCCTGGGCGATCCCGGCGACGATGGCCTGGGGGCGCGGGGGGCACCCGGGGACATTGACATCCACCGGCAGGTAGCTGTCGACCGGACCTGAAACGGCGTAACTATCGCGAAAGACACCGCCGGAAATCGGACAGACTCCGATCGCCACCGTCACCTTAGGCTCGGGAACCTCCGCGAAGCTGCGCAGCACCTTTTCCCGCACCCGCACGGTGAGAGGGCCGGTAATCAGGACGATATCGGCGTGGGTGGGGTCTTCGGTGAAACTGCACCCCAACTCCTCGACGGAGAAGCGGGTAAGCGCGGCCGTTGCCGCAAGTTCCACGTCGCAGCCGTTGCAGGAGCCTGCATTGATGCGGTAAAGGCGCAGCACCGGAACTGGCGGAATCTTAGGTTTAATGTCCATGAATTTCCTGTCCCCTGTTGGTTAAGGCGAAGACCCCTGGTGCCCGTAGGGGCGAACCTTGTGTTCGCCCGCTTTTTGACTGCCGGGCTTCGGGCGTGATCGGACTATAGAGGAAAGGTGGCGCGCGGTCTGTCGGCTAGCCGACAGTTTTTAAAGAAAAACCGGTGTGGGCGAAGCTATGGGTAGGATGGCGTGGAACGGCCTCAGCGCCAGGCAAGGTTCCAGCGCTGAGGCACCATTGCTGTCGCGTTTCATGCCTCAACGCGACCTGCTAGTTGAGACAATGGGCGTGACTGTATGAAAAATATTTATTCTCTGTCGGGCACGGATGTCAGGCTTAATAACCGAAGAGTGATTACGCTTTCTGCCTCTCCATATGCTGGCTCTAGTTAATTGTTTCAATGGAGAATGTTTGTGGCCAAAGCGGAAGGCTTTTATATGATTAAAAGTTATAAATTAATGTCATAAGGCTTAAAGTTTTGGGCAGGTTTGTCTGATAAGATAAACGAGCTCTTTGGGAGAGGACCATAATGGAAAAAGACCGCAAATACGAATTTTCCTGGGACCTGCTGGGAGATATGGAGCAGGGCCGTCCCAATCTAGGCCCGTTGGCCCGCCTGGAGGTTTATCGCCTGATGCAGTTCTGCTTCCGGGACGTCATCGAAAAGGCTTACGGGAGCGAGGAAGCCGATCGGATTTTTTACGAGGCCGGATACCTGGCGGGACGGCACTTTTACGCGAACCTCATCGGGCCGCTGCAGGACCTGAACGACTTTGTCGCCAAGCTGCAAAACCTCCTCAAAGAGCTCAAAATCGGGATTCTGCGCGTCGAGGAAGCTGACCTGGAGCGGGGGCACTTTGTCATTACCGTATCCGAGGACCTGGACTGCTCGGGCCTTCCGGAAAAGGACTTTGAATTTTGCACCTACGACGAGGGGTTCATCGCCGCCCTTATGGAAAGCTTCACCGGGAAAAAATTCGTGGTCAAGGAAGTCGATTGCTGGTGTACCGGTGACAGGACCTGCCGCTTCTCGGCACAGGCCGTATCGTAAGGAATATCAACATGGACGAACGTACCCGCCTGATACTCTCAGCCTTTGCCCACGGGCGCTTGCCTACGGGCATCCCGGACGATTGCCTGTACGCCGAGGAACTGAAGGCACTCTCTGAGTATCTCACCGGGTGCTACCGCTTCGCGATTGACATCTCCAACGGCGACCTCTCCAACAACTACGTCGGCTTGAGAGGGATGCTTGCCGGCAGCCTGAAGACGCTTCATGCCAATCTGCGCCATTTGACCTGGCAGACCAAACAGATCTCCCAGGGTGACCTGACCCAGCGCATCGATTTTCTGGGAGAGTTCTCCTCCAGCTTCAACTGCATGGTCGAAAGTCTCGACGAGGCGTGTACGGCACTTTTGCATGTCAGCACGCATGACAGCCTCACCGGACTCTACAACCGCGGCTATTTCGATGCGGAACTGCTGCGTGTCGCCGGCGGAAGGTGCTTTCCCATCAGCATCATCGTGGTTGATTTGAACGGGCTTAAGGAGGTCAACGATTCCCGCGGTCACGAGGCCGGCGACCAGTTGATCAAACTGGCAGCCGCCGTATTAAAGGGTGCCTTTCGTGGGGATGACGTGGTCGCCCGGATCGGCGGCGATGAATTCGCGGTCATCATGCCGGCCGCTGCGGAAGAGGTTGTCCAGGCCACCATGGCCCGGGTGCAGCAACTGGTGAACGAAAACAATGCGCTTTCCCTGGCCCTGGGCTATGCCGTTGCCAAAACCCGGCACGAACTGAAGAAATCTATTTCGCTTGCCGATGAACGGATGTATGAGGATAAAAGACGGCAAAAAGGTGCCGCCAAAAGTTCCGGGCAGAAATCCCCGGGACCGTGCAAGACCGAGTCACTGCAGAGTAATCCCCCTCTCTCCCGCCTCTAGGAGCCCGTCGGGCTTGAAAGTGACAGAAGCTTCACAGCCTGGCGAGCGGATTTTGAATTCGATGGGCAATCGCCCAGTTTTAGTAATAGTGAAACTGAGCCGGCGCACCAGGTAAGCGAGATGCAGTCAGTGGCGCTGCAG
>JGI24143J45723_1001141_pt1 | contig 13015 bp, 11 predicted proteins | sample BarGraIncu00432A_FD_45723 | JGI IMG/M metagenome (IMG submission 45723)
AATCAATATTTTTTTCTATTCTCCTGATTATTTATTTTCAATACATTAATTTTTTTCATTAATGTCCTCTATATGCTATTTTTTGAATATGCAAACGCAAAGAAACCTGCTACTTTCGTAACAGGTTTCTATCTGACATCATATTTGATGCGTAGTTCTTGGTGGCGGAGAAGGTGGGATTTGAACCCACGCACCGCGTAAACGGTCTATACCCTTAGCAGGGGCACCTCTTATAGCCACTTGAGTACTTCTCCAAAGGTAATAATAAATGTTATTACTATTCAATTTCAAGCATTTGATGGCCGAGAGGGTGGGATTCGAACCCACGTGGGCTTGCACCCTAACGGTTTTCAAGACCGCCCCGTTATGACCGCTTCGGTACCTCTCGCAATTCAAAATGCAAGATTAATATTACCAATGATTTCTAATATTGTCAAGCGTTTTTAAAGAAATTTTTCAAGTGGCTTCCATTTTTCTGTTTTTATATTTTTACAATCCAATTGAGTTGATCAGTGACATTGCCAGTTTGCATGCCATATAATGCATCATATATCTTCTGTGCGTATCCGCCTATTTCACCGTTGTTAAACGTCATTTCGATGTCTTTCCAGCCTAATGTTCCAATCGGCGAAATAACCGCCGCTGTGCCCGTTGCAAAGGCTTCCTGGATTCTGCCTTGTTGATAAGCTTCATACAATTCATCAATTGTAATGCGTCGTTCATCAACTGTTTTTCCCCAATGTTTTAATAATTCGATCACGCTCTTACGGGTAATTCCAGGTAAAATAGTCCCTGACAAGGATGGTGTCACAAAGATATCGTCAATCAGGAAGAATACATTACTGGTTCCAACTTCTTCAATGAATTTTCGTTTGACTCCGTCCAACCAGAGAATTTGTTCAAATCCTTTGGTGCTGACTTTTTGTTGTGCGGCTAATCCGCCGGCATAATTACCGCCGCATTTTGCTTCACCTGTACCGCCGCGTACCGTTCGGGCATATTCGTCTTCTACATAAATTCGTTCCGGAGCCATTCCGCCTTTGTAATAGGAACCTACCGGCGACATAATAATCATAAATTTATATTGTTTTGAAACGCGAACCCCAATAAATGGATCGGTCGCAAAAACAAAGGGACGTATATAAAGAGAAGTCCCGGGAGAATTTGGAATCCAGTTTTCATCAAGTTTCACAAGTGTTTTTAATGCCTCTAAGACAAAGTCTTCATCAAGTTGAGGAATACACATCCGTTTATTGGATCGGTTCATCCGCTTCAGGTTTTCCTGAGGTCTAAATAATTGAGTCTCACCATTGGGGGTTTTATAGGCCTTTAATCCTTCGAAAACTTCCTGTGCATAATGAAGCACCATTGACGATGGCATCAATTCAATTGGACCATAGGGCATTATCGTTGCATCATGCCATCCGATTCCTTCTGTATAATCCATCACAAACATATGATCAGTAAAGTGTACACCAAAAGCCAGAGCATCTTCCTTTGGCTTTTCTTTCAGGTTCGTTGTTTTAAGAATTTTAATTTTCATATTTACCTCCAATAATTGCAAGTGGAAAAACCACTGTTTTAAATCATGAGAATAGTATAACCACTTCTGTATACAAAGTACAAGTGGAAAATCAAAAAATTGTGTTCTTTCTAAATACATGATTCAATTGATTGATTTCTCACGTCCTTTACCGCCACCGGAAATAAAAAAAAACGATGGCTGAATCCATCGTTTTTTTACCTTGCTTAGTCTAGAAAATATATTTCAATGTTTTGTCTTCCCCAGGTGTTGCATTCTTCCTGGCTGTTCTTATAAATATCAATGACGCCATACCCAACTGCACCGCCTCGGTCTTCTACTGTATAAACTCCGCCAAGGGCCGGAATATATACCTGTGTTCCAAACGGAATGCCATCCCAGGTAGCAATCGTTCGACCTTCCTGTGGTGCCAAACCTGAAGCAGTATTGTTTCCTGTAGCAGTATAAGCGGTAGCACTGACTGTCATCGTAGTGCCTTTAAGGCTGTTATCCTGATCAACTTTCGCACTGCTGCTGGTACTCACCGTGCTGGATTCCACATTGACATCGCCTGTTACTGATTTAACCTGAACCTCATCCGGCATAACAATTGTAGTGGCTGGTCCCACTTCGATAATTTCTTCAACAATCGGTGTGATTTCTTGACTCTCAAGAACTTCCCGGCTGACTTCAACATCATTTTCAAATCGGATTCGCTCTTTAACATTGCTTTTTCCATTTTGACCAACCTGAACCACGACTCGTGTTCCAGTATCCAGGGCATCATTTACAATGATGCTTGCCATCATGGGGATATCTTTAATCTCCGATGATTCAACTACTTTCACTTGGGTTACCTTAATATCACCGATGCTAATTGTCAGAGGCGTTTTTACCCCGGGTTCAACCCGATCGTCCGCATCAATTGTAATCCCATTTTCCTTAAGCAAATCACCTACGTTTTCTGCTCCTGAAAGATAAGAAATCGTTTTCCCGCCAATGATAATATTTCCTGAAATCTTTTTCTCAATCCTAACATCAATAACATCCTTGAAAAGGGTTGTTAACGGGCTGCTATATTTATATTCATCACTCGCCGGAAGATCATTTGCTACTAGAACTTCCTCTAGGGACTCGAGCAATTTTCCTTTAACAGTATATTCTTCACCTTTGAACGTAACCTGAACTTCTTTTTCAACGGTAAAAGCACTGGAGACACCCACAACGACAAGAAGAATTAATGCGATAAAGCCAATTCTTACGCCGGGATATTTCTTGAAAAAATCCCCTGTTTCTCTCTTAGTATTCATAAATAATACCTCTCATTTGTCAACAATAATTAAATAAAAGTTACACGGTTGTTACAGCAAGTTTATCATCCTACCCACTCCATGTCAAGTTTTTTGTGCCTGTTAGCGGTCTAAATGGAGACATCGTCCCAATTATAAACCATGTTTTTGCCCATTCCCATGCCATAATGGGGGATAGTGCAAATTTTTGTTTTCGCTTATTTTTTTATAAATTCAGGATATTTTCCTTAATAAGCTAGTTTTTAGAAAAATGTTCTATACTATATGTTGTGTCTGATTATTCATATAATTTAAACGAACGGAGAACATATGCTCAATACAAAAAATAATAATCAACCGATTAAAATATTGCAACTTGAATTACTCAACTGGTTTGAAAACGCGAAAAGAAATCTGCCTTTTCGCCAGACGAAAGATCCCTATTCCATTTGGATTTCAGAAATTATGGCTCAACAAACACAAATTGACACGCTAATTCCCTATTACAATCACTTTATCAGTCTCTTTCCCAATGTCGCTGCTCTTGCTGAGGCATCTGAGGATGAAGTCATTAAAGCCTGGGAAGGTTTGGGATATTATTCCCGGGCGCGAAATCTGCACCAGACGGCTAAACTGATTGTATCTGAATTTTGTGGAATTTTCCCGAACCAATTTGCTCAGCTCATCAAACTTCCGGGGATTGGTCCTTATACCGGCGGAGCAATCGCCAGTATTGCTTTTAATGAAAAAGTAAGTGCCGTGGATGGCAATGTTCTTCGCGTCATTAGTCGCTACTGTAATAGTTTTGATGACATTGGTGAATCCAAGACAAAAAAAAAGGTTACCCAATGGGTTGAAACCATCTTGCCGGATGCCGCCGGTGATTTTAATGAAGCCCTGATGGATTTGGGTGCGGTTATCTGCAGCCCTCAAAATCCCAAGTGTTTGATCTGTCCGATTCGGTTGGGTTGTCAAAGTTTTGCTTTTGGCACCGCTGACCAAATCCCGGTAAAAAAGAAAAAGCAAAAACAGCTCACAAAAAAAATGGAAGTGGGCATTGTCAAACAAAACGACGCTCTCTTTTTTATCAGGCGTCCTGAATCTGGTCTTTTATCCGGCATGTGGTCTTTTCCTATTATTGAAGTATCTGAGGGAAAGGGCGCGGACATTAAAAAAAAGCTCAGGTCGCGTTTCCCTGAGCTTTCTGATCCGGTTCTGATCGGAAAGAGTCGTCATGTTTTCTCCCATATTATATGGGAGATGTCCGTTTACGGATTTGATTTAGGCAAAATGGTTTGTGAAACCGCTGATATTCAATATCATTTGAATCCTTCCGAATCATCTGAAAACCAACCTAGCAGCACTCAATTCAAGCCATTATCCGATATTGATGACTTGACTCTGCCGATCGCCTTTTCCAAACTTTTAACCCTTTTAGCCGATTTTTAATTTAATGATGACGTTCTACCTGAAAGCGGTGCAGGATAATATCCGCATCGCTTTCTAATAGGCCAGCTTTCTTTTTTGCAATGGCAACCTGCTCTTCCGGGGAATTGACTCCTTCCAGATCCGGCAACAGCAATCCTCTGTTTAGTCCTTTTTCCACAATGACCCCGTATTTTTTTGCATCCAATTCTGCTAAACTGGATACACGCTCCGGCACTCCCAAAACATCAACACTGATTTCCAAATCTCTGAGTTCCGGTTCTTCTATGGGTAAAAAACGGGGATCATAAGCAGATGCCTCGATGGCATTGCGAATAATTTCCTGAGCAATATTTTCTGTAACCGGTCCGGTTGTTCCAATACACCCTCTGAGCTCGCCATGTTTATGAATCGATACAAAAACCCCAGCCTGATGATTTTCAAGTTCTTCCAGTCCTTTTGAATCAATATTATTTTGTTTTTTATAATGAGCGAAATTTAGTTTTCTTCCGCGTTGCGTCCATGTATTGATGGTTGCTCGGGCAAGTGCTACAAATGATCCCTCATTGGTACGTCGTTCTTGATAGGAAAGCATCCGATCCTCATCATAACGGTCAATTAAGCTGGGGATCGTCTCCTCTTTCAGTTCTATATAGGCTGCCATATAGCCCACACCAAATGGTCCTTCATAGGAAAACACCTCAGATTCGCTATCGTAGCCGTCAATGGCGCCCAATCCCATAATAATCGGTCGTAATCCACATTGACCAGCCGGCTGGTAAACCTGGGGAGGGATGGTTAAAATGGAATAATAATTTTTCTTTTCAATTCCTTTGATGATATTTTCATCAAAAAGTGCGCCCATGGGATTAAATGCATAGGGGCCTTCATCTTTTAAACAATGAGAAAGATCAGCGGATACCAGGATCATTGCTTCTTTCCCACGAGCTTCGATGGCTTCACGAATCACAGTGCCCATTTCGTATAACTCAATGAGACTTAATTCACCAATAGTAATATGAACAATTTTATAATTTTTATAATATTTTTCAATAAAATAAAGCGGCACCAGAACGCCATGATCGATATTGAGTTCAATTTTGTATTCAGCGGCTGCTGTCTGATTTAAAAAGATGGTATGACATTGATCCTTTGCAAAGCTCATATTCAATTCATCTAAAAGTCCCATATCGCAGTCTTTTTCTAATGAATAACTGTCATTTCCAAATTGTTTTAAATCACCTTTCATATGTTGCTCATAAACCACTGCAACACCATCTCGAAAAACATTTCCATGAGGGGTAATGCAGACGATGACTTCTGGTTTTATCTCTGCAACTTTTAATGATAAATCGCGAAGTCCTCTAATCGTTTTTTCTGCTTCATGTTCTCTGCCTCCTCCAACTTCGGGTATCAAGACCGGCGGATGACAAGAAATTGCAATACCTTTTAAGTACATAATTTTCACTTCCTTATTGTTATTTCAAATTATAAAATGCATCTTTGCCCGCATAAACTCCCAACTGACCCAGCTGTTCTTCAATCCGCATCAGCTGATTGTATTTGGCAACACGATCTGTTCTTGACGGCGCGCCTGTTTTTATCTGACCGGCATTAACGGCAACCACCAGATCCGCAATGGTCACGTCTTCTGTTTCTCCTGACCGGTGGGATACAATTGCTGTATATCCGGCACGTTTAGCCATTTCAATGGCATCCAGTGTTTCTGTCAGTGTCCCTATTTGATTTACTTTTATTAAAATCGAATTGCCGATACCTTCATCAATCCCCCGTTGAAGCCGCTGCGTATTGGTAACGAAAATATCGTCTCCGACCAGTTGGACTTTTTTGCCCAGACGTTGGGTCATGACTTTCCAACCCTCCCAATCTTCTTCGTCCAAACCGTCCTCGATCGAAATGATTGGGTATTTTTCCAGCAGGACTTCATAAAAATCCACCATTTGCTCAGCCGTTTTTACCACGCCTTCTCCCGCTAAGGTATATTTTTTTGTATCTGCATTATAAATTTCTGATGCGGCTACATCCATAGCCAACTGAACATCTTCCCCGGGAACGTAACCGGCCTCTTCAATCGCTTGAACAATCACCTGCAGCGCTTCTTCATTGGAACTTAAATTCGGCGCGAAGCCGCCTTCGTCACCAACGGAAGTCGCTAAGCCCTTACTGCTTAACACCTTTTTTAATTGATGAAATATTTCAGCCCCCATGCGAACCGCTTCCTTAAAATCACTTGCTCCAACCGGCATAATCAGAAATTCCTGAATATCAACATTGTTATCGGCGTGTTCTCCGCCATTGAGAATGTTCATCATCGGGGTTGGCAATATTTTGGCGTTAATGCCGCCCAAGTACCTGAATAATGGTATACCCAAGTATTTTGCGGCAGCATGAGCTGCCGCCATGGAAATCCCCAAAATAGCATTTGCTCCGAGTTTTCCTTTATTATCCGTTCCATCCAAAGCAATCAGTGCCATATCAATGGCCACTTGATCGGTTATGTCCATCCCGACAAGGTATGCTACCGTATAGGCTACATTGGCCACGGCTTTTTGAACGCCCTTTCCCTGATATCGGCTGACATCGTCGTCTCGAAGTTCCACCGCTTCAAAAGCACCTGTGGAGGCTCCCGATGGAACAATACTTCGGCCCATGGTTCCATCTTCACAATAGACATCCACTTCAATCGTGGGATTTCCCCTGGAATCTAATATTTCTCTTGCAATAATATCTTTAATATAAGTACCCATCTTTAATCCTCCTGTTTTTTTATTTCTATTTTACTATATACACCTTATTTAATGACTTAAACTTTTTTAACCGCAAAAAGGCACGCCAGGTAAGTGGCGACCCGCAAAGTAATAAAAAAAATCTGAAAAAGAAAACCTTCTTCAGAGCTTTTTTCTATTTATTTTTCAGGAGCAACTACGGGTTCCCCGTCCTCATCGATCAGTACCGTGAGTCCTCCGCCGAAATTGTCGTAATGGTATAAATAATTAATTCCGGTTTCTGTATCTTCGATGATCTTACACCCGGATGTTTCTCCTGTGGATTCATTAACCACAATTTTAAATCGATTTTTCTTTTGCTTTTTTTCTTTCATTTCTATCCTTTTCTCCTCTTAAATCAAGTAGGCTTTTTCTATTATATACAATTCAGAATAAAAAATCAATTTATGAATACAAAATATAGAAACTATTTTAATAAAATTCTAACAGACCATTGATCAGGCAAAACGATTGTCGATGATTCGAACACTTTTCTTCTCTGATCGAGGCAACGATCCCATCGGACTGGCCCCCGAGATAATGCTTAATCCAACCTGTGATTTAAATTGACGCTTCACTTCATTTTCTATACTTTGCTTGTCATATCCGTCCTTGATTTCGAAATTTAAAAACACACAATCCTTGCCGTCTTTGTGATCAACAGTAGCTAAATACTCACTGCTGACGCCATCCACTTTTTTCAACAGCTCATCGATCTGTCCCGGATAAATATTCACGCCCTTGACCTTAACCATATCATCGGTTCTGCCGACAATGCGATCATGCCGGGGATAGGGCGAGCCGCAAGAACAGGGGCCGGGAATAAATCGGGTAATGTCATGGGTTCGATATCGTAATAGTGGTGCCCCTTCCTTTTTCAGCGTGGAAATAACCACTTCTCCATAGCTTCCCATTGGCACCGGTTTAAGAGTCTCAGGGTCTATAATTTCGAAATAAAGATAATCGGTCCAATAGTGCATACCGTGATGCTCACTGCAATCAATGGAAATTCCCGGGCCATAAATTTCGGTCAATCCATAAATGTCAAAAATCTCAATTCCCAATTCATCGGCGATGCGGTTGCGCATTTTTTCACCCCAACGCTCAGAACCGATGATTCCCTTCTTTAAATACAGTTTGTCTCCCAGGTTTTGTTTGGCTACTTCTTCTGCTAAAAGCAAAGCATAGGAAGAAGTTGAAGCCAACACAGTAGTTTTCAGATCAACCATCATCTGCAGTTGCTTTTGGGTATTCCCCGGTCCCATGGGAATAGCCATGGCACCCATTTTTTCTGCACCGGCCTGAAATCCGATTCCGGCGGTCCAGAGACCGTATCCCGGTGTTATTTGAATACGATCTTCCTTGGTCATTCCGGCATAGGCATAGCAGCGACTGAACATGATTGCCCAATCTTCTACATCCTTGGCTGTATAGGGGATAATGACCGGCATACCAGTGGTCCCCGAGGATGAATGAATGCGAACAACTTCGCTGTCCGGTACGGCTTGAAGCCCTAATGGATAAGCTTTTCTCAAATCTCCCTTATCAGTAAATGGCAGTTTCTCAAAATCTTCCATGGTTTTTATATCATCCGCAGCAATCCCTGCTTGTTTGAATTTTTGTTGATAAAACGAACTTTTATTCTCTAACCGTTTTATTAATTCCTGTAAATTTCTCAGTGTTTCTGTTGTTTCCATCCGTCTTTTCCTCTTTCTCCCGATATCAAAAAAGACTCATCCTTCTATTGTATAAAACAATAAAAGGATGAGTCATATTAACCCATGGTACCACCTTTATTCGCAATCTGCGCTCTCAAGTCTATCCAAATGCTGCCACATTTGTCATCGATTAACGTTGATGAAACGTCGTGAAATACTCAGGCCAGGCCCTTTCCTCACACCCTCCGATGCCCATTATATCAATCCGCTTTCTGTCAGGCTTTCACCGTTCCTGACTCTCTTTGAGTGCGCTAAAGATTTTACTCCACCTTCACAGGTTTACTTTTTTTCTGAAGTATAGCGTTTTTTTTTATCTTTGTCAAGAGAATCATTTATTTAATAACACCGTTGGTGATACAAATAACCAAATTCATTTTCTTTTCTCCTGATTTTTCAAATTGAATCGCTGCAAAAGCGCCGTTTTTCTCCAATATCGTTCCTTTTCCAAATCGTTGATGGGTAACAATCGTACCCTTTTGATAAGCGGAAAGATCCATGTCCGCGTTTTCTTCTGGTGTTCCGGTATAATCCTGCCATTTGATGCCCGGATTAAAAATACTTTGAGCAGACTGATTTTTTGATCCGGCCGCATGTTTACCGGAATTCGGTTTTTTCTTTGGAAGCCCATCAATTATGTAAGAAATAAAGGGGGATGGTTTAATTCCATTTTGTTTCGATTTAACACAAAGAAAAATAAGCTCTTTCTTCGCCCGGGTTGCCCCAACATAAAAAAGACGAACTTCCTCCGCATATTGCTTTTCATCTTCAGGGGCTGATGACACACTGGGCAGCTGACCTTCTGTTGCGTCGATAATAAAGACCTTTTCAAACTCCAGACCCTTACTTGAATGCAGGGTGGACAGAGTGACTCTTGGCTTTTTGTCGTTTTGCGTTTGTGGTTCTTTCAGTTTTTCTTCCAAAAGATCAAGTTTGGTAAAAAAATCCTTAAAATTAGCGACACGGCCTCCCAGTATTTTTAATACCGAAAGTTTCTGCTCAATATTTTCTTCAGATTGACCTGAACTGATTCTAAAATTTAAATAGGAGCGATAACCCAGATCATCTAAAATCATCGGAATTCCTTTTTGCGGATTTGATGTTTTAAGCCGGTGGAAACCGTCCTTTAATTCCTTGAAACGTTCGATCTGCCATGGCCGTTTTCTGCTCATGTTAATCAAGGCATCAAAAACATTCTGGTTTAATCCCAGATGATTTTTCATCTGGGCCACGGTTTCCTTGGAAATTGCCGCATCCATCTTATAATACATTTGCACAAATAAGTCTGGATCGGTTGGATAACAGGCAAATTGATAAAACAGCTGGATGTCTTTGATCATAAAATGGGTGAAAAACTGGGGGCTGTGTTCTTTTATTTGATAGGGTATTTTTTCGCCATCCAGAAGATCCACCAGGGGAATCGCTGACTCGTTATTCCGATAAAGCACAGCGGTTTCTTTTCCTTCATGTTTAATGGACTCAATAATAAGTTTGTATTGATCTTCACTGGATTTTACCCATTCTCGAATGATCGGAATTCCCACGCCATTTGGCGTGTCCATTTCTTTTTTATAGCGCTCATGATTGAGCTTAATAAACGCATTGGCTTTTTCAACAATTTGCCGGGTGCTGCGATAATTTGTTTCCATTAAAAGAACCTCTCCCTGAGGCCATGTCTCTTTAAAAGACAATAAAGACTCCGGAAAAGCGCCCCGAAATCCATAGATGCTTTGATCCTCATCCCCGACCATGAAAAGGTTACCGTTTTTGCCTGCTAAAAGCTCAATAATCTTAAATTGAATCTTTGAGGTATCCTGGGCTTCATCCAAATGAATGTAATTGTATTTTTTTTTGAAAAAGGTCAGTAGCTCCGGATATTTTTTTAATAGTCCCCATGCATATTTTAGAATGTCATCAAAATCCATTAAATGCGCTTTCAGCTTATAGGCTTCATAGGCTTCATATAGTTTAATAAAGTCAATCTCCATTGACGGCAGCAGCTTGATTTCTTTTGTGGTTAACAGCATGTTTTTGCAAAATCCGATTCGCTGACTGATTTCTCCCAGCTCTATTTCTCCGGGAAAGGCCTGAAACAATTCTCGATAAAGGTCTTTAATCACCGGGCTGGTATTTCCCAGCACCGTGTAAGCCTGACGCCGGTAGGACCGTTCATATTGCCTGATGACCGAAAGTGCAAAGCTGTGGATCGTACTGAACTGAAGGGTTTCGGCCTGGTTTTTACTAAACATGTTTTGGTAGCGTTGTTTTAAATCCCGGGCTCCCATTCGACTAAAGGTCAGCGTCAGAATCTCCCCGGGGTCAATTTTTTCAACCATTAATAGATAGGCAATTCGACAGATAATAACGGTTGTTTTTCCACTCCCCGGCACGGCCAGTAGTAAGCTTTGCCCTTTGGTGCGAATAACGGCTTTTTCCTGTTGTTTATTTAATTGGAACTGATACAATTTTTTAAATTCTTCATAATTCTTCATGATTTATATTATATATGAAACCAATACGATAATCCACTTTATAAACGAATGACTTTGGTTGGGCCATTGACAAAACCTACGTTCATTTGTATAAATCGGGGTTATATCACCTTAACTGTTTTGACTTAGTTTTCCGTTTTAACAACTTTTATTTTCTTTGCTTCTTCTGGATCAATCGCCAGTTTTTTTATTTCATTCTGAAAATACAATTTATTGGCAAAGGCCAATACTGCTGCTTCTAAAAGTACCCGTTCATGTGTCGTCTCTGATTTTATGATATTTACCTTTTGATTCGGAGCAAAAACGGTCTTAATTGCAAATTCTAATTCTTCACAAAACAAATCGTAAGCATCTTCGATCGAATAGACATTGATCAAATAGGAGATCAGATCACAGATTTCTGAAATGCTTAAAATTCGTTTCATGATACAAACGACAAATAAATAGGCAAGATGGGTTTGATTATAGCGTCTTTTTACCGGCGGCGCTATGATCTTATGTTTCACATAATTATTGATCATCGTTGAAGTGATAATCTTTTCGCCCTCATTTTCTGTAAAAAGAAAACAATTCTTTTCTAAAATGCTCACCACTTGATCCATATATAAATCAATTTCAGGAAACTCGTTCCATCGCGGGCAATGAAAGTTTAATATATCTGATGATATAGATTTCATTTTCTAACGCCTTTCTTTGAAGTAATCTTTCTTAATCATATCATGGTTTTTGATACTATTCAATAATATTATTATATCGTTGACACGATATGCCTATAGTGTTAAACTAGTATCAGTTACTAGATATAATAGAATGACATACTATATAAAGGAGTGAATGTGATGTGTTTTGAAATTGAAATGTATTCTTTAAACACAAGAAATTTTAAGTTAGATCAAACAACCAATGATCAAATATTTTCGCCACAAATAAGCCGATACGAAATCGGATTAACCTTAGAACGAGAGGAATTAAGATGAAAGCGAAAGCCGCAAAAATTATAAGTATTATCACCATTGCTCCAATTATGTCTTTTTGTATGTTCAGCTTTTTGTATTTCGCCGATAGTGGTCATTTTCAGAATCTGACTAATTATTTACTTGCCGTTATTTGCTTTGCCTTCATCCCGATTCTAGCTTATCCTTTACAAAAGGTGCTGCCGAAATTTAAGGATAAGGGCCGAGACGGGCAACGAAAGCTCGCCTTTATCTTTGTAATTTTAGGCTACGCGCTAGGTCTGATAAGTGCTTTCATTGCTAAAGCACCAATACAGTATTTGATGATCTACATCAGTTATTTTCTTTCCGGATTGATTTTAACCATTGTCAATAAATTTTTGAAGATAAAAGCCAGCGGTCATGCCTGTGGTGTGATGGGACCCATTGTTGTTTGTATTTATTTTTTGGGAAATTTCAGTTGGCTTTTTCTTATTTTATTACCCATCGTATTTTGGTCAAGAATGAAAATTGGCCGACATACATTAAAAGAGCTTTTATTTGGCGCAACTGTTTCTCTTCTTTGCACGCTTTTATCAATTATCATTATTCTTTAACCGCCGCTTAAATCCGGAAATATAATTCACTAGTTTAAAATTAATAATCTGTAACAACAAAATGAAAATTTATGCTACATGAAGCAAAAGAAATGGAGTCAAAAAAAGTATGACTAAACGGAATATTCAACGGATCGCTGTTATTATCGGGGTTATCATTATACCTCTTATGTATAGTTATTTTTATCTCAGTGCCTTTTGGGATCCGTATTCAAAACTTGAAAGTTTACCCATTGC
>JGI24143J45723_1001143_pt1 | contig 13000 bp, 10 predicted proteins | sample BarGraIncu00432A_FD_45723 | JGI IMG/M metagenome (IMG submission 45723)
ACAAGGATGGGATACGGCCGGGCAAGAACCAGAAACTAGAGGTTTTGCATTTAAAAGAGATAACGGAGAAATAATAGACATTACTGTAACGTATACTCCTATTCATCAAGGTGATAGATTTGAAGTAATATATCTTCCGCATACAAAATTTGGGGCTATTGTCAGAAAGATCGAAGATTCGAATGAGGTAAAATAATGATAAAAAAGCAGATTAAAAAAACGTCATCAAGAAAGTTTATATTACACGGAACATCTTGGTGGGGATGGATGTTCGTAATTTTGTCTATAGCCATTCCAATTATCTCTTTTGGAGGGGTATCTCCTTCAGAAGTCAGCAATTGTAGCCTGGTTCACTAATCAAGGTTACAAACTATCAGCTGAATTACTAAATTATTCATTTGTAAATTCAAGTTATGGAAGTATATATGTTCCCAATTCGACTAATACGGCTAAAATAAAAAACACAAGTTGGTTTCAAACAGCAAAAAACGAAACACAACCTGGGTCATCCTATTTCGAATCTAATGTTGATTTAAGATATGGAATTCACTCCTTTGAATATTATTTTAATTATGATTTTGGTACATATAAGTATATGGTAATATCAGACTTGTATGATTATACGAAAGATATCAATTATCCAACCGCAGCGGGAGTAGCCAATAATGCAATGTTAAATGCTCAAATCACTGGATGCCTTACTCCATTTACGACTACTATTTATTTAGTTACGCAATAATAAGAAAATTATGCTATTACTGAGAGGAGATTGATTAATTGTCAGAGGAAAAAAAATCAGATGCTTCCTCTGACATTTTTTATCTTGATGTATAGTAAATATACATTTTATTTTGGTAAAAATAAACTTGGTATAGATAAGTCAATTTGAATTCGTTAATAACAAATAATGTATAACAATCACAATTAATATCAATGGGTAGATAATCAATATACTCTAGTGATACCGAACTTGAAGACGAGTCATACAGATTCATAAATCGTTGAATATTATCATCTTTGGCATAAATCAGTTCAAGATCAGATAAATCATTTTCTTTATCAAATTCTAAAACTGCAAAAGATGAGAACTCATTGAGAACACGATACTCAATAAGTTTATAGCTGTTAGCGTTACTTAGGTGAAGATCTTTTTTATGAATAAGAGGGTAATTGATTCGAATTGATAATGAGATTCCGCCAAATGGATAAACATATCCAAAAAGTATTAAGCTTACAATTAGAACGAATCCTAATACTAATATTAGTAAATGCTTCATCGATTTTTTCATACTACCACCTCATATATACATTAATATAAAATTACGCTATGTTGCAAGTGATTATTTAGCAAGCACTGATTTTTAATATTCTGTGTGCCATTTCTGTGCCAAAAATATAGAGTTTTAAGTAATAATAAGTAATCTTAATATATCAAAATCCATTGTTTACAGTGATTAGCTATTTTAAGTAGTATTAAATAATTAATGTTTTCATTCCGTCCCCGGGCACCATTATTTAAACAATCGCGACAGCGACGTACGGAAAACCCTTTGATAAAGGGTTTTTTTGTGTTTCCGACTTTCTTCATTTTTTCAAAACAAGGGTTTAAATTCTTGAACCCTTGTTTATTGAGAATTGTTAAAAAAAAGCTAAGACTTACTTGGGTAATTCTTAGCTTCATAGTTCGATGAATCTAGTTAAGCAGTTTTAAATTTGAGCAATAAGTTCGTTCTATCTTCTACCACGGCAGCGGACACTGTGGAATGTATATGGAAATCGGATTTTCATCTAGCGGTGGTTATCCACTTCAAACTGAGCGACAACGACTTGCCACAGCACTTGGAGCTGAGTTGATCTATGTTGAAGCAATTGAAGAAGAATGTCTTCGTCGTTTACTACATGATACGGATAAACTGCCATTTCAAAAAGAATGGCAGAGATATATCCACGATTGGTTCCTTGCATTTCGGCCGGACTCCCCCCGGTCGAGATGTGAGGACAATCAATTGGGAACTGGACAAGGGACAACCTTTACACGCAACCTGAAAATTTCAAATTTCTGCCAAAGTTCTGGGAAAAATTTTGAAAACCTCGCAAAAAAACTGAAAATTAGCGAAATCAACTATCGAAGTCTGATCTTGAAACCGAGTTAGAAAGACGAGTTGGATACAATCTATTAGCAGAAAATAGGCTTCATAAATTGAATTTAACAGAGGAATTAATCCCTGAGTAGGCAATCAATAAAATATTAGTATAAATAACTAAGATTGTGGTAAAAATAACTTGTAAAAGTAAATTACTTCTGATAATCTATATTCATTGAGTGTCTTACAGAGTTGCTGTTCCAAAGTGTTTATTCACTCTCGCAATCATCGAGAGTTTCTTCAATATATGCATCGTATCGTTCGATTATTATTCATCAGTTTCTAGCTTACATAAGTGGTGAGGGAATCTTTTTTTTGATGGTCTATTTCTCAACAGGGGGAGAACAGTATGAAACTCATTCGTCATTTACTCATTTTTACGCTTTCGACAGCGCTTTTTTTTAGCGCATTTCCAACCATCGCACATGCAGAAGACGCGACACCCACCAAACCGATCGTTCCAGATTCGGCGCTTGTTAGGGAAGAAGTTACTCCCGAAACAGACCCTATTTTGTATGAGCTGGTGGATCAACGAGAAGAGAATATAAAACATTATTTGACACAAAGCGGCCGTTTCAAAGCTGCCATCTATCAGTCACCAGTTCATTACTTGGTCGATGGAAAATGGATGGATATCGACAATCGCTTACTGGAGGGAACGGATTCTGAAAATAATTCCGTGTTTACCAACCAGAAAAACGCTTATAATGTGCAAATTGCCAAGAATTCCCAAGCCAAGAAGCTTGTGAGTATCACAAAAGAGAAATATTTCTTATCATGGAATATTGAACAACCGAAACAGTCAACGTCCAAAGTGGTCGCTTCAGCGGCTTCAAGTGAGAAACTGACGAGTGAAGAAAAGAAAACACAACTCAGCAATCTATCCTCAAAAGCCGTATTCAGTGAAGTTTTTCCGAATATTGATCTTGAGTATCTGGTCGAGCCTGATTGTGTCAAAGAAAACTTAGTTTTAAAGAAACCGACGACGCTTCGATCCTTTACATTTAATTATTCGATGAAAGGTCTCAAAGCTATTCAACAGAAAGATAGCACAATCCTTTTTGTGGACGAAAACGATTCAAACAAAGTAGTCTTCAAGATTGACGTTCCACTCATGTATGACGCCAAGAATGAAGAAAGCCGAGATTTTTTGATGAGTTTGAAAGAAACAGCTACAGGAGTCACTTTGACGCTGACTCCCGATCAGAAATGGTTGAGTAGCTCGGAACGCGTCTATCCAATTACGATTGACCCACCGGTGTATACCTCACTTGATCCAGCCAATATAGATGACGTTCATGTTTCGCAGGGACTTCCTACAAACAACTTTGGAAATAGCTATATCTTGAAAACGGGATATGGGGCAAGTTCATTGATTAATCGCACTTTCATCAAATTTGCGTTGCCTGCATTATCTTCTTCGGACATGGTCATTAGTGCGCAGTTATATTTAGTAACGACTAGCGCTTCGTCCGTTGCATCGCATCAAGTCAATGTGCATAAAGTCACGCAGAACTGGACGGAAGGTTCAGTTACATGGAATAATCAGCCAGCGATCAATGGCTCGGTCGAAGACTATGCAATGGTATCAACACCAGGACAATACACGTGGAATGTTACTAGTATTGTTAAGGATTGGTACACGAGTGGAAATAATTTCGGGCTATCGATTCATAGCCAGAGTGAAGGAGTAGGCTATAAAGAATATTACTCAGCCGATACAGGAACCCCGTATACAAATGCGCGACCGCAAGTCGTCATTTATTACGTAAACAATAATGGGCTGGAATCCTATTGGACTTATCATAGTCAATCCGTTGGTCGCGCTGGAACGGGCTATGTGAATGATTATAATGGAAATCTTGTATTCATGCGTTCGGATACCGTCGGTACAGGGAATCTGATGCCAGTGAGCCTTACCCATATCTATAATAGTCATGATCGTTCAACCAATCTCGGATTTGGGAATGGATGGCGGTTGAATCTCTCACAAACAGTCGTTGAAAGATTAATTAGCGGTACAACCTATTATGTGTGGACGGATGAAGATGGTACACAACATTATTTTGCTTATGATAGTACAAAAGGCAAATACATGGATGAAGCCGGATCGCAATTGTCAGTGACAAAAACCGGGGCTATTTTCACCTTGAATGATACGAAAGGTAACATCTCTACATTCAATGCAGATGGTACACTGCAGAAAATCACAAACGCTAACGGATCAGAAATGTCATTAACCTATGTGAGTGGTAAACTAACAACCGTTACTGACGGCGCGAGTCGAACAACAACACTGGCTTATAATACAAATGGACTACTTTCAACTATTACGGACCCTGCCGCGCGTATAACTACCTTTGGGTATGGACCCAATCAAAGTCAGTTAACGTCGATCACGGATCCAGACGGTTCCGTTGCAACTTATAACTACGATGCGAACTCATTGTTACTCAGCGCCAAGAATTTTGATGGCTATAAAATCGCCTATACGTACACCGCTACCTCTCCATATCGCGTAACAGCGATTGCAGAATCCAATGAAGGAAGCTCTTCAACCACATTGGGACAAACATTGAACATTGGATATGGAGATAGCTTATCCACATTCACTGACATAGCGAATCGTAAAGAAACCTATATCTTCAATGCAGCTGGTAATACGGTCAGTATCAAAGATGCAGACGGTTATGCGACTTATTATGGTTACAATGGTAGTGGGCCGAATAACAACAGTTTAAGCAACGTATCGAAAGTTCAAAAAACAGTAAATAATTACTTATTAAATCCCAGTTACGAAAATGATAGTTCATGGGTTGCTGGCTATGACGGTAATTCAACAGCAACTCTTGGCGCCGTAACTTCGCCAGTTTATAGTGGAACACGTGCGATGCAGATCAACAAGACCAATCCATATGTACGTCACTATTATACGCAACAACTCAATCTGGTCAAAGGAAATACCTATACTGCATCTGCCTACATAAAAACAGCCAATATGACCTCCACCAATGGGTTAGGAGCGGTTTTAGCAGCGTATTATCAAGATTCGATTGGCAACTGGCTACGTGCTGAATCGAAGTATGTGTCGGGAACGACGGATTGGACACGCGTCGAAGTTACGTTCACTGTTCCATCAAACTCCAATACAACACTCGTTTTGATTCGTACGATCGTTGAGAGCGAATCTGGCATCGCCGATTTTGATGCCATTCAACTTGAAGATGGAAAAATCGCCAATCGCTATAATCTTGTTGAAAATGGTGATTTCCGAAATGGTGCCTATGGATGGACAAATGGTGCAGATGCGACTGATCAAGTAATTTCCTTGAATGATTCCAGCCATCCAAGTTCGTTGGATGCAAATGTGCTAAGAATTAATGGTTCAGTGAGTGGAAATAAGCAATACTATCAATATTTAAATGTTTCCGGTAAAAAAGGAGATTCACTTGTTGCAGGTGGATGGACAAAAGCTGATTCTGCTGCACTTGGCGGGAATCGTCATGTAGCCATATTCGTACAGTTCAACTATACGGATGGAGTTCTAGGTTATAAAGCCGGGGATTTCTGTACAGATTCTAACGAATGGCAGTATCTATCGTATGCAGCCGTTGCTGACAAAGACTTTAACAATGCGGTTGTGATTATACTTTACTCGTATAATGTGAATACTGCTTACTTCGATGGCATTACCATGTTTAAAGAAGAATTTGGGCAGAGTTACACATATGATGCCAATGGGAATGTCACCTTAACTACAGATTTAGCCAAACAAAATTCGACTTTCGCTTATACAAATAATGATTTGACAACAGCAACAGATCCAAAATCAAGTGTGTTCACGTATAATTACGATACCAAACATAATCTGACGTCAGCTACTTCAGCAATGGGAGTAAAATATAATTTTACGTATGATAGCCAAAATGGAAACGCACTCACAGCTATCGTAGGAGATACCGCAGCAACTTCTCCAAAAATTACATCATCGACACTTTACACACCTAATGGCAATTATGTCGCTACGAAAAAAGATGCACTCGGTAATACGGTGACCTATTCAATAGATAACAATAAAGGTGTTTTAAACAGCGTAACGGACGCGAGAGGGAAAACAACAACCTATTCGTACAATACAAATAATGACTCGCTCAACAGTGTTTCTGCCTCTGTGAATGGTAGTACCGTAACGAATAGTTATACATATGCGAATGACCGCCTAACAACGATCAGCCATAATGGCTTCACCTATGGCTTTGTGTATGATGCTTTAGGAAATGTAACTTCTGTTAATGTTGGAACGCTTACACTCATTACCAACGAATACCAAGCGCGCACAAGCCGACTTAATTCATTTACCTATGGGAATGGAAACAATGTTGTATACAATTATGACAGTTCAGACCGAGTGATCGGTGTACTCGTTAATGGAGTTTTGAAAACCACCTATGATTATGATGCGAATGGCTCTGTTGGAAGAGTCACTGATGTCATAACTGGAAAGAGTACACGTTTCATTTATGACTTTGCGAATCGTTTAGTGCGTGTTACGGAATCGAATGGAAATTCAGTAGCCTTCTCGTACGATGCGAATAACAATGCCTCCTCCTTTATTGATACAATCAATGGGACGGTATATACGACCTCGTATACTTTTGATAAAGACAATCGTCCTACCGAAGTAAAATCAACTCAGAATAATAAAACGACGTATGCCTATGATGGATTAGGTCGGTTAAGTTCAAAGGCCTGGATTTCAGGAAGTACAACGTATACAACCAGCTATACCTACAAAAATAAAGAAAATTCAACAACTGGGGAAACCAGTGCTCAAGTAGCGAGTATCACCAATGGAACCCAACCGGCTCTCACGTATACGTATGATCAGAATGGGAATATTTCAACCATCAATAATGGAATTTCTGTGATAAAATATGAGTACAATGAATTAAACGAGGTGATTCGCGAAAATAATCAGATCGAAAACAAGACGATCAAATATGCCTATGATCTAGGTGGCAATCTTCTTAGCCAAACCGAATATGCGTATACGGAAGGTGATGTAGGAACTCCGACACGTTTAATTCCATATGTGTATGGAGACACGAATTGGAAAGACAAATTAACCTCGTTTGATGGGAAAGCGATCACCTATGATGCGATTGGGAATCCACTGACGTATGATGGATCCACTATGACCTGGGAACAAGGAAGACGATTGGCTTCATACTCTAAAACTGGACTTTCAGTTTCGTATATTTATAACGAGAATGGCATTCGTACTTCAAAGACAGTTAACGGAGTAACCACAACCTACCGATTATCAGGGAGCCAGGTTACCTATGAATCAAATGGAACTGACAATCTTTATTACACGTATGATACAAAAGGGCAGCTCGTTTCTGTCATCTTGAATGGGACTGAGTATGCGTATGTGAGAAATGGGCAGAATGACATCATCGGTCTGATCGACAGTCAGGGAAATCAAGTTGTTTCTTATACCTATGGGACTTGGGGACAACCGTTAACCATCACTGGATCATTAGCATCCACGTTAGGCGTAAAGAATCCATACCGATACAGAGGTTATCGGTTTGATACAGAGACTAGATTTTATTACCTACAGAGTCGTTACTATAATTCTCAATGGGGAAGATTTCTGAATGCTGATGCTGTGATTAAAGCAGGTACCGTATTTAGCGGATACAACATGTTTGCTTATTGTGAAAATAATCCGGTGAATTTTCGCGATCCCGCTGGATTGAAAAAATTCTCACTTAATGACGTGTATGGTTTCTTTGCGGACATGGGTACATTGATTTATGATGCGTTTCATAATACGCATTCAAATGATGTTTTAGGTATTATATCAAAATCGACCGATTTATATGAGTTGTATAAAGTTAGTTCGAATTCCCTAAGTGATAAAACAAGACATACTATAAATACTTTGTCGGTTGGTACAAGCGTAAAGCCTAAAATAGTCGCTCTTAAGACAAAGAATATTTCCAATTCTACTGAAGAATACATTATTACTTGTAGGCAAGCGTATAATATGATGAAAGATTTATCTAAAGTAAATATTAGTGGAAGAACATGGAATGATTTATCAATAGAAGAAAGAGACACATTGGTCGGTGAAATGATTGTTTGGGATAAACCTACATATCGACTTATTGCATTGGAATATTTATACAACGCAGCAAATATTGCAGGAGGGCTAGCTTATGGTCTCAAAGATATCTTTCCAGAAAAATAAAAGCAAAGTATGGAAGAGAATTCTAATTACTATTGCAGTTATAATAGCATTATTTATTACACTTATTTTAGCGACTATTCTTCGATCTGAGCAAGTTGGTGATTGGTATTATAAGCAAAATAAATTCGAAAAATCAGCTACGTTTTATGAAATGAGTTATACTATTTACCATAATTTCAATAGTTTAGATAAATTGTGCTTATCACTAATTCTTCAAAACGATTATGAGGGTCAAACTAAGTATCTTCCTAAATTACTTAAAAATGGTGAGGATAGTTTTAGTAATAAAAATGAATATTATAATCATTTGGCAGATTACATTATTTCATTGTACAATGTGGGTCGAATTAGTGATTATAAAAACGAATATAGCAGAAGTATTGATAAACTAGTAAATCATATACAAAGTGTTCTTCCTCTAGGGCCACTAAGCTACGATCCAAATGCAAAAAATGAAGATTTGATTTGGGCAATAGAATTAAGTGATAAATTAATTCTCGGAACAGATAACCTACTTTTGAAATCAAGCATCTATTCAGTGCAATCTGATTTATATTTGAGATTGGGAAACAGTGAAAAAGCTAAAGAATTGTCGGATTTAGCCGAAGAAATTAAGAAAAATTATTTTAAGTAGAGTCGAATGTTCAACATTAAATGTTCATTTTGAGACTATTATTTTAGTTGGAATAGGTCGACTATTATTGGCTGATTACGTAAAGCTGTAAGCATACAAAAGGAAAGCTACCAGCATCAATAGTAAATATTCCACAGATGCTGGGAATCTTCCTGTTCGGAGCGCTGTTCTACTTTTGGATCCGATCAGCCCAGCAACGTAGAAGAATCTAAATCTTAATAAGTGAAAGGTACCTCTCCATTGTTGCTGAGAACAAAATCTTATCATTCTGGATTCATTGTCTCTGCGAATTCGAGCGCGAAATTGAAGCAAACAGTGAATTAAGCCAGTTTAATGAGTAGTTAGAGATTTTGTACATTAGTTAAGATTTGCCGCTTCATTGCGGCTTTTTATTTGGAAAGAAAATGTACACAAAAACGCACATGTTTTGTAAACGATGATTATAGGGTTAATTTTCAATATTTTATGTAACATAAATGTTGAGAATATGAGAATTTAATAGAATGATTGGTGATATAATAACGTCAGAGTAGTTTTATAATGAGATATTTTGAATTCACAATATCAAGGGGGATACTATGAGTATCAAATTAGATTTTGAAAACCAGTTATGGGAAATGGCAGATAAGCTGAGAGGAAATATCTCTGCAAATGATTATAAGGACGTTGTTTTGGGCTTAATCTTCTTAAAGCACATATCCGACAGTTTCGATGAAAAGTATAAAGAACTCATCGCAACTGAAGAAGGATTCGAAGAAGATGAAGATGCTTATATTGCTGATAATGTGTTCTATGTTCCTCAATCGGCAAGATGGGACTTCATTCGTAGCAATGCCAAACAGAATACTATCGGTCAAATTATAGATGATGCGATGATCGCAATTGAAAAAGAAAATAAATCCTTAAAAGGGGTTCTTCCTAAAACATATGCACGTCCTGAATTAGATAAAACAAAACTAGGTGAGTTGGTTGATTTGTTTTCGTTCAATTTAGGAAGTAAGGAAGCGAAAGCTCAAGATCTATTAGGAAGAGTATATGAGTATTTCTTAGGAAAATTCGGATCCACTGAAGGTGAATTCTATACTCCACCCACAATTGTCAAACTTCTTGTTGGTATGATTGAACCGTATGAAGGAAGAGTCTATGATCCTTGCTGCGGATCAGGTGGAATGTTTGTACAATCCGCTCGGTTTGTGGAAGAACATCAAGGAATAAAAGATAATATCCATATTTTTGGACAAGAATTCAATGCAGGAACATGGAAATTAGCGAAGATGAATTTAGCGATTCGTGGGATTGATGGAAATCTTGGAGAACGTGATGCTGATACATTTGGTAACGATCTTCATAAAACTTTACGTGCCGATTATATCTTAGCAAATCCTCCCTTTAATATTAGTGACTACACATTACTTCAAGATGATGCACTTTGGAGATATGGAATTCCTCCAGCCAATAATGCAAACTATGCTTGGATCGAACATATGATCAGTAAACTATCTCCTCGAGGAATAGCGGGTTTTGTTATGGCGAACGGATCAATGAGCACCTCTACAAAAGCTGAAGCAGAGATACGGAAAAATATCATTGAAGCCGGGCTTGTTGATTGCATCATTACGATGCCACCCAATTTATTCTATAATGTCACAATTCCGGTTTGCTTATGGTTTGTTACAAAGAACAAAGAAAATCGAAAAGATAAGATCCTGTTTATTGATGCACGCAAAATGGGGACCATGACAGATCGTAAACATCGTGAACTATCGGATGAAGAAATCAAACAGATCTTTGATACTTACCATCATTGGCAAGCGAATAAAGAATACTCTGATATTCAGGGATTCTGTAAATCAGCAGAACTTGATGAAGTTAGAGGCCATGAATATATTTTAACCCCAGGAAGATATGTGGGTATTGAAGAGGTTAACGATATTTTATCAAATGTATCAATCTAAATATAGCCGGGTTACAAACGGGTTACGAAATATAAGAAATCATATGAAATCTTGTGGAATTCAGAGTATAATAGGCTCATAGAACCGCTTAAATAGGCATTTTATGAACTTTTAGCAAGTTATATGGGGATTCCCATCACCCGCTCCAGTGAAAATTTCAGATCCGAAAGGATCTTTTTTAGTGCTTTATTGATGAAATTTCGGGAAAGAATTAGGACTAATTTAACAATAATATTCTTAATTTATTCGAAATAAACTAGTGATCAATAAGTATAGAGTTGGTCCAAAGAATTCAGCTAATTATCCATTTTTTTATAGGAAGAACTATGTTACAATGGAAGAAATTGAGTTTCAATCAATAGAGCCAAAATAGTAAGTAATAAAAGGCTTAACTGATACCTGAATCAAGTTAGATTTTCAGGAAAAGGAGGCTAGATGTTCAAACTAGTTTTCGAGATTCCAAATGATTACGGTCATTTTCTTAAAGATATATTGCAATGTATTAATATCAATGAATATGTATGGAAAATTGGTGAGACAACAGAAATATTAGTATCAGACACGAACGAGAACTTGTTCGAGAATACTCTTTACAATGGTGATGAGTTCAAAATGTTGATTGATGGATTAGCCTATGTAATATTTGCTGATATAAAAGCGTATCCTCAATCGGAAATACTTCCCACTTCAGATTTTGATAGTAACAGTTTCCAATTTTCTCTAATCGTAGTTGATTGCAGTGTCGTTGAGATTTACTCGAATTATCTTCACATTATCGAATTATTTAGATCAAGAATCTCATGCAATACAAGTACTTTTATCTTAACTGAAATTGACGAAATCAATCCAAGCAGTATCTTAGATCCTAGATTAAGGTGATAATTTACAAATAGAGATATCTCTAGTTTCCTATAACCTCGAAATTGTTTGATGTTAATCAATGTAAATCGGTATGGAAATGCTGATAAGTTAGATAAGTTATATGATGTAATATACAGATAAAAAACTCTCGGTTGAGTTCATTAACTCATAGAGAAAAGTTATTGGGGTATTAAGTTCGATATTCTCTCGTAATTCCAATTAAAGAGATGAATAAAATTAATCTAGTGAATATATTGTTTAGAAAAAAACTGCTGATAGGAATATTAGGGGAAATAATTGATAGTAAAAACTATAAAGAAGGTGAAGAAAACATATGCATATTTGGACAATCGAAAATTGGGTTAAATATTTAGACTATGATAATTTTAATTACAGAACTGGATTGCGTTTAAAATTTGAGGAAAATGTAGATCCGGAAGTAAAACGAGCATGTAAAGAGTTTTGCAAATGGATAAGAACTGAATATTATTTTCCGGTTAGGGTTCAAGTGTATGTGAAACAATCAAAACAGATAAAAGCTTTAGATGGAGATATGGTTAATTGCACTTTTTTTGAACCACTGGATAAACATGAAGAACCATATGCCCGAGTCGCGACAGGGTTTTATCATGATGATTTACTTGAACGTAGCAATGATGATGCGTTGGCAACTGTTTTGCTGACAATTGCTCATGTGCTGACACATTATTTTCAGTGGATTAATGATATTCAACTGACTGAAATTGGTAAGGTAAGGCAAGCGACTATATATGCTAGACTAATTCTGGATGAATATTCTGATACACATTTGCATCCATAATCAATAGACTTTTGACCGGAAGCTGACTCAACTTCAAAGTTAAAAGGGGGAAATATATAATTAGTTTTGAAAATTGAGATATGAATCAAGATACTAATTACGGAGGCAACTAATGTTTAAGAAATATCCTGTTATTCCAATATTTATTGCTCTTATCTTTTTTTTGGTATTCTGCAATTTACTTAGAGATAGCTATGTTTTGGGTGGATATACTTCTTCTGCCGATTATTATGAAAAGGATGCATTTCGAGAATTTACAAATTATGCTGAGTATTACTATAATGATAACGCAAAGAAGATTTTCGAAAAAAATCATTTCTACAAACG
>JGI24143J45723_1001150_pt1 | contig 12932 bp, 10 predicted proteins | sample BarGraIncu00432A_FD_45723 | JGI IMG/M metagenome (IMG submission 45723)
CGCTGGAATTGCGCAGCCTCAAAGATCAAAACGATCAACTCAAACGTGAATTGGTGCGCAAAGAGAAAGCCTTGGCGGAGGCGGCCGCATTGCTGATTCTGCAAAAAAAGTTCCGCGCGCTGTGGGAGGACGAGGCCAAATGACCCTCCTTTCAGAGCGCCACCAAGTACTGGAACTGGTAGACCAAGCCATCACGGCAGGCGCACGCCAGGAGCGCGCCTGCGGGGCCATCTCCTTGAGTGAGCGCACCCTGCAACGCTGGCAGCGCGACCCATCCCGAGGTGACCAACGCCCAGCGCGGGTGCAAGCACCCCAAAATCGGCTCAGTGGGCTGGAGCGCCAAGCCTTGCTAGCGGTGGCCAATTCTGCTGAGTTTGGGCACCTCTCGCCCAGCCAGATCGTTCCCCGACTGGCCGACCGGGGGCAATATATCGCCTCGGAGTCGACCTTTTATCGCGTTCTCAGAGCTGAGTGCCAACTCCAGCACCGTGGCGCTGAGCGACCCAAACAGCAGCGCAGCAAGCCGCGTGCGCTGTGTGCCACGGCCCCCAATCAGTTGTTCAGCTGGGACATCACGTATCTGCCGACTCGGGTCATCGGCGTCTATTTTTACCTGTACTTGTTTGTGGATATTTTTAGCCGAAAAATCGTGGGCTGGCAGGTCTACGAGACTGAGAGCAGTGAATTGGCCAGTGAGGTCATGCGCGATATTTGTGAACGCGAACACATTGCGCCCGCGCAGGTGGTCTTGCACTCTGACAATGGCAGTCCCATGAAAGGTGCCACGATGCTGGCCACCCTGCAATCCCTGGGGGTGATGCCCTCGTTCAGTCGACCGGCGGTCAGCAATGACAACCCTTATTCGGAATCGCTCTTCAAGACACTGAAATACCGATCCGACTATCCCAAGCGGGCATTTGAGAACCTGTTCGCGGCCCGCCAATGGGTTGGCACATTCGTGCATTGGTACAACCTCGAACATCGCCATAGTGCCATTCGTTTCGTCACACCACACGATCGCCATGCCGGCCAGGACACCGCGTTACTGGCAAAGCGCGTGGACGTCTATGAAGCGGCCAAAGTAAAGCACCCTCAGCGCTGGAGTGGCCCCACGCGCAACTGGCAACCGGTGCAGGTGGTTCACCTCAATCCTGAGCAACGTGTAGATGACCCAAAGGAGGAAAACCAGCAACTCAAAAAAGCCGCCTAAATTAAGCATCACAGGCGACAACTAGCTTGACATTCACCGCCAGTTTCGCTCGACTGCCATTCGCGGTACTGAACCAAGGACGGTATTTCTTCCAAAGTGCCTAATGGCTCAATACCCATGGCTGTGAGCCGCTCAATGAGCTCATCGAAGACCTCCTCCGTTCTCAAGCACCACGTTGACGCAAAACATCGCCAGAACGACCAGCCCGCCCTTTCAAGAACACGTTGCCGATTCATGTCTGCCGCCCACCGGTCTGGCCCATGAAACTCGTCCCCATCGCATTCGATCGCCAGGCGCGCGTCGTTTTCGCCTTCGACAACCATATCGATACAGAAGGCCCCGGCTTTCACCTGGGGCACGACACGATAGCCTTTGCCGTACAAAGCGCTGCAGACCTGCCTCTCGAACCCGGATTCGCATAGATCGATGAGGCTCCGGGTGTCGTCGACGCCGCCTTTCAATGGTTTGTTGAAGTGCTGCAATAGCCCGGCGCGCAGGTCCAGCGTCGACAAATCGGACTGTTTGACCGAGCGAACCAAATACATACGGTCGCGGGCTCGACTGGCCGCAACATTAAAGCGCTGCTCAAACATGTTCCCTGACAGGGCCCGGCATGCTTTCGGATCGACGACCATGGAGAGAAACATGATGTCGCGCTCGCTGCCCTGAAAAATCCGCGCGTCGCCGCATTCAAACTTGCGTTTCATGAGTTCCGCGGCATCACACTGGGCCCGTACCATCGTGTCAATGTATTTGGCCTGGTCGGCGCCAAGCAGTGACACCACCCCCAGCGTTCGACCGGCAAACTGCGGGTCCTGCAAAATAGCCTGGATTTCACCGACGATTGCTTGCGCCTCGGGGCGGTTGATGTCACTGTGATCCCGGTAGCCTGAGGGGACGTACCAGTCCACCAGAGGCGGGTCAATGCGCTCGGACTCTTTTGGAATGCGCAAGGGCTGCATGAAATTGTCGTAAAACTTGTTGCTGTAGGCGATGATGGCTGGCACGCACCGAAAGTGCTCACGTAGCATCACCTTCTGCGCCGCAAAGACCGTTGAGGCAAGGTCATAAAGCGATTTCTCCGGAGTGAGAACCGCCGCGTAAGGCTGGTTGGCCAAGAAGCGGTCTTTGAGCTCTTGAATACGAACCGCTGATATGAACCCCCCGTCCGGTGAGACCTGTTTGTCATCACCCACTACGAGTACCTTCTTGCCGCGCAGCACTGCCGGCAACGCCCAAAGATCGGACTGGCTGGCTTCATCTACGATGACAAGATCAAAACTTCCCAAGATCGCTGGCAGCGTTTCCGACACCTTGGCGTGGCTCATGATCCAGCACGGCACGGCGCCCTGCGCGTCCTGCATGGCCTTTTGCGCGTCGCGCCGGTGCCGGGTCGCATTAGGCCCGGTTCCCTGACCAATCCTGCGAATCGCTGTCTTGTAGGTTTCAAGGGCAGAAAGCACGCGTGCAGACGCGCCAAGTTTGGTTGATAGCCAGGAGCACTTGGAGACCGTGTTTTCGTACAGCTTGGCCAGCCCGGCCTCAAGGTCACGCCGACGGGCTGCCAACGTGAGGAGTTCATCCCGGGCTTCAATGGATTCCAAATGCGATTTGATACGAGCCCAGTTCCAGGCGTCCCGCCATAGCACCGGCAACGCCATGTCCGCGCCAGAGGGGGCAACCGCATCATGCCGGACACGAGCGGCCAGCCTGGGCGCGCCGGCTCTCTCGAAACACTCAGAAGAAGCAGTGATGACCTGAATGTCGTGCGCCAAGGACTCCACCCGACGCAGTTCCTGCACCAGCTCAGCGTACCGCGAAACCGCCCGTTCCGTGGACAGTTGCGCATTGCCGAGTTCTTGCTCAGAAAAAAACCGCAGCGCCAGTGAGACCGGCCCGCCGGTTCCGGCAAGTTCTTCCTGCAAGGTCGTCAACTGGGCCGCAGCCAATGCCAGTTGCGCACGTGTCAAATGAGTTCTCAAATGCTCCCGGACCTTGAGCAGATCGGCAGAAGTGCCGTGCAGCTGGGCCACAGGGGGCATGGTAAATACGCGCTCAGCCAGGACGGGCAGGTGTGCGTCATGGTTGGTGGCCAGCAAATGCGCCTTGCGTGCGGCGACGCAAATCAGTTCAATATTTCGCAGCGACTTCACCGTGCCCGTCACGGCAGGAATGGAAAGCAGCTCGGCAAACTGGCTCCACCGCGCGCCAAATGAAAGCACGAGGTCGTGCAGCCTGACGTACCGAAGAACATGCTGCCAGTCATCTTCGCCGATGGGTGCCAAACCTGCGACTCGCACGGCCCCAAGATGGGCCTTGATATCTGCGGCGCCGAATGAAAAGAGCCCAAGTGGCCTTCCGGTTGCCGCCGCTCTGGCGACGGCTTCGCGGAATTTAGGCAATCCAATGGCCGTGTCTGAAGCTTCAACGGGGCGTTTCAGGAATTCTGCACGCGCATGGACCAGTACGTCTATTTCCACAAACAACGCTTCGAGCGCCTTGCGTTCACTGGCATAGTCGGCCGAGCGGCATTTTTTGCGCAGCTCAAGGGTCCATGCTTCCCCGGCATCTTCCAAGTCACGGGCCAGACCGGCTGCAATTTCAACTGCAGCCACAAGCGTTCTGACGTCCTCCAGCCCTTGCGCTGTGTCGGAGCGCAAAGACAATAGGGCCCCGTTGGCTTGGGCCTCATCAATTTCGTGCAGGCTTACCAGCACGTTGTGCAGCTTGCCGATCTCGGTTGGGGTCAACAGCGAGTTGCTCGACGCGATACGGACGTCCACATAAACCAGGTCTGCGCCCAGGCGCCGACGAGATTCGCGCAGGGCGGCGATATCAGACGCCGATAGAGGAGGTGCGTTCGACTCATCGAGCGACAGGACATCATCAAACCAGGCATGGCAGGCGTTGCCTGTGATAACCATTTCAGCCATCTTCTGAGCGCGCATGCTTACGCCATCGACTTCGGTGTCAGAGAGTTGGGCCAGTGCAATCACGTCAACCCGGTTGTCGATCGTTGCCAGTTCTGAGTGCGCACGGTCAATCGCGCTCATCAGGGCCTCTATTTCTGTGCGAATCACTTCAGGGTTGAGCTGGGACACGTTGTGAATGATGGCCTCAATCGATGACTGAAACTGGCGCATGCCTTCACGGTCGCCTGACAGCAATGCCACCGTCAGCGGCCTGACCCCCTGAGGTATTTTTGACTGCAGCACTTCGAGCGCCTGCTCGCCTTTGGAGGTGACCAATACTTTGCGGCCTGTGGCAAGATAGTGACAAACGATATTGGCAATCGTGTGAGTCTTGCCCGTTCCAGGAGGGCCCTGAACCACCACCCCATCGGAGCGTTCCAGCTGCTCGACTATGGTGACCTGCTCTTGGTTGTACGGCAAGGGGAAATAAAGCTCACGCATCTCGATGCCACCGGCAAGACCGCTGGCGTTACCCGAGAGTCCGCGGAACAAGATAGGCGTAAAGTCTGGGCGCTCGTCGTCAGGCGCACTCACCAGTGCCAAGGACCCCATCGGAATGGGCGCACCTTCGTTAATGCATTTTTTGAGCCGCTCGATATCTTCGCTCAGGAAGGTGTTTGATCGCGGACGTGAAAAAATGACCCAGGCGTCAGTGACCAGCAACTCGTCTGTGGCCACAGGCGCGCTGTCCTGGTCTCCAAGGTACCGGCCTCTTTCGTGCAGGTTGCCAGCGATCAGCTTGAGGATGTGCTCAAAACTGCCGATATCAAACGGGGTAATCGGTCGCTCCGGGCTCTTGGCCAGTGCCGCCTTGGCCGCATTTTCGACTTCCGCGGCACTCAATATCTGGCAAGCCGCAAATGCGTCGAATTCAAACCGAGGGTCGACGGCGCGAGGACGTACCAGGATGGCCATGGTCTTGTCCTCAATGGCAATCTCCATGGCTTGGGTCAGCAGCGGGTACTGGAAGTCCACGATGCGGCTTGCATCACGGGCGGTATGCGAGAGTTGCCAGGCGCAAATGCCGATGCCCCAGACGAGTTCGTGGGGCTTGGCTGTTTCTTCAGCCTCAAGCTGATGCTTCAACGCGAACAAGTCGCCATACAGATCGATGCAGATTCGCCTGGGCCGCTCGCCAACGGCCCAGGCGTTCCACAGTGGCGTGTACTGCTCAAGCGCTTGGGAGACCAAGGCGCGCAGGCTCTGTGCATCTTCTCGCTGCTGCGCCACCGTTCTTGCGGCAGTCGATATCGTTAGCTGATGGGCGAGTGCGGTCTCATTGATCGAAGGACAAGCGCCGTCCGGCGCTTGGGACACCGTGATGAAGCTTCGAGCGGACTCCGGTTCTAAGGCAGGTGCTGATGCGCGCTCCAGGCGGTCCACCCGGAGCCAGACATGGTCGCCCTCAACTTTTTGGTCAAAGTCAACACCGGGCAGGCCCGCAAGCGCAGGCTTTTGCCGGATAAAGCCTTTGTGGCCTGCGAGCTTGAACACTTGGGGGTCGATTTCCCTGGCCTGCTCCACCACGTAGTTGAGCAACTGGACCAGCAGGTTTGGAGAATTGCTCATTTTTTTACTTTCATGTTGACAGGGGAAAGATCAGGACATCATCTTGGGTAATCAGCTTACCCTTAAGAACTTCAAGAATGAGGTTTCTCTTGACGCGCGCTTGGTCATTGGTGCACGCGGCTTTGAGTCGCGTCGAGATCGCTGTGGAGTCCTTATGGAATTTCTGGCAAGAAGAGCGCGTGACGGATGGCGATACAACCGCACTGCCTCAGGGACAACAAATGCGCCGACGTCGGCTTTATGAAGGGAGTAGGCCGTGACCGGCTCGATGCCTGATTTCTCGAAATAGGCGTAAGGAATAATCGCGTGGCCCGCCAGTGCGGTCTGACCGGATACGTAGGCGTTGTTCCACGCCCACGAAGCTCCCCAGCTGTTTCTGACGATGAAGCTGCCATTCAGGTCGTCAAACCCGACGATGAGCATCGCGTGATAGCCCATGAGCGATTCACCTGGCAAAGGCAAAGTGACTTTGCCGGTGCGCCTTGAATTTGGATTGTTGAAACTCTCGTAAAGGGGAAACCCGGCGACAACTGGAACCGCCATTTGATCCACGAGAAATCGAATGTCGTCGACGATGTGCGCCTTTGCTTCGGCGCAATGAAGGACTCTTGCGCTGCCATTCTTACTCTCGGCGTTGAAGGCGCGAACACTGCTATAAATAGCACTCAGACACTCCTTTGGCGGAGGTGTCTGCGCGGGATTTCCAGTCGTGAATTTGGAACTGTACGGCCACGCGCGCGTGTCTGGAACGCCGAGATCCGCTGAGTTCCACGAGCGATCCAAACCAGAGAGTGACCTATCGGACAGCACTTGCAGAGCAATATGCAAATAGGTACCTTCATGCGCCAGCAGGCCGTCGATCATCTTGCATTGATGATATAAAAATTGCGTAGACGGGGTGAACCCGCCCGCAAGGTACCCGATCAGCCCACCTGCTGCCTGTGCCACGCAGGTTCCGCGTTCCCCCTGATCCCAAACCTCCCCCAGTCTGTTTCGCAGTTCGGGCAAAACTACCAGCTGGCGTGACCGTGGAAGCTTTCTGTAACCATGGAGATCGCGCACAGCAACTTGTTGCCACGACGCAGTTTGGTTCACGCTCATGGGCCTTCTCTGGCCCAGGAACCATTCTGCGCGCGCCGGTCTTGAGTCTTGATAGATTGGCGGCAGTTTTTTGATCTCATCTGAAAGACGACGAATGCGACTCACAGGGCAGTCCGTGGCCCGCGCAAGCTGTTTGATACGGCGTTCAAGCTGATGCTTCCCGTTTGACCCTGAGGTCTTAGCGAGATAGCCCTTGCTCAGACCGCGCTTGGCCAGGTCCTCGGGATTCTTGCATTTAGGCAAGTCAGGATTGAGACACCCCCAAAGTTCACCAACAGTAGATATCCCGAGCATTTCAAGCCTTTTCAGAAAGTGATTGGCACCATGCTTGTCCGCCAATGACCGCGACGAAGGCGGGAATGCTATTGAGGCAATGAAGGATTTCAAATCCTGATCGTGGTGCGTCATGGCAATATCCTCAGGCCCATTGGCGGAGTTGTTAATGAATCTTGGTATGGCAGAACGCGTTCCGCGCCGATGATCGATTGCACGCTCTGGAAAAGCATTTCCCAGGCTGGGTCGTCTGAGGGAAATTGCTGAAATCCTTGAGTGGCGCCAAGCAGGTCTCCGACGGTCAACACGGCCAGGTCATGAAGTTGCAGCAGAAGCGCTTCAGGGAAAATGCCCAAGTCTTGGAGGATCGTGTCTTCGTTGACGTCCATAGCGACTCCTTTTTCAGTGGAACAAGTGAGGCAGGCTGGCAAAGCCTGAGTGCACGATATGTGCAGACTGTTGTGCCGTTTCAATGCTCAATCCCATCGCTTCCTGTCGACCACCTGCGACGAGCGACGCAATCAACCCGCTGGTCAAAATTAGCATTGAGATGATCCAGGCGACGCAAACCGAGTAGTGGATCTGTCGGAAATCGGATTGCCCTGGCGACATGGAGGCCACCGTACTGAGAACCTGGTAGAGGTAGGCTGCACCAAAAACGAACCAAAATATCGGGCTGACTGCGGGGCTGACGAGTTCAATCAGAATGAGGGCCAAACTCGGAATGCTGACGATATAGGGTGCGATGGCAACAATGAAAGAGCGCTGCGTTATCCGGCCGACTTGAACTGCCCCGCCATGGCTGGTGGCACTGAAGCTGGAAATGCCGCAGCCCGTTGCAAGCGCCGCAATCGCGTGTGCCAGTTCGTGATTGAAGCGGTGAAGAAATAGGAATTGTTGCGTCAACCCTGGGAGCCACCGATGACGCGAAATACGATAGAGCAGCAAGAGCGAAAGTGCTGAAGCAAGGCATCCGCTGCCAAAGTAAATCCAGAGTCGCAAGTCCACAAACCAGTGCGCGCCCCTGTCGCTGATGGCTTTCAAACAACCGTCAGCAACCAGCATAATGAGACATGTTGACAGTGAAATGGGCATCCACTGCCAATGGATTCTCTTTACTTTCTTTCCAGGCTTCTTCATGGTCAGTTCCGTGTAGTACAAGAGGTAGGTGGTTGATGGATCGGTTTAGGGCGCGTGGTTAAGAATCCCCTGAGGATGTACAAGGCAACTTGCGCGCCGAGTTCGTGCGAGGCGCCTGTTTAGCCAACTGTGCACATTCCCGCAAGGGTTTAATGGCGTGTCATATGTTTGAAACGGAAGCCAACCGTGACGACAGCACCGTCTGCGCCAATGATGGCGAAGAGATGCCGCCGCTTGTCAAGCGAGCGCAGTTGCTGTTTTGGCAGGTGTTCAGACAGACGCTGCAAGTCCAGTTTCGAGAAGAACAACGTTTGACGCCCCTCGGTCCCCGTGTATGACGCAGTACCCCATTCCAGGAGGATATCCACCGCGCTCTTTTGGATACCCCTTTGCTGCAAACGTGTCTGAGCGTGATGGGTAAAGTGCCAATCATTGGCGGCAACGTCGTCGCAAACAGTCGTTTGCGTACGGATGGGACTCGCTTCAGTTGTTTGCGCCAGAGAACGACGTTTAATACCGAACTGGGGCGCAATCAACATTTGGGTGTCATGGCCCCAGCCAAAGGCACAATCTACTGGAGCGCTTTGTGAGCTTGATACTGCAGTTGGCTTCATGATGCGAAGGTTCATTTGAAGTCTCCATCGAAAAGGGCCAGGGGTGGCAGGAACACATCGTTGCCTGCTGTAGATATCTACGTCTCCAATGCCCAATCTGGCTCACGCAACCTCACAAAAACTGATTTTTTCTTCAAATAGCTCGCTCTTTACCTTCTTTCCAAGATTCTTCATCGTCTGTCCCGTCTAGAACAAGAGGTTGGTGGGTCGGATTGCCTTTGGCCGGACAGCGCCGCATCCACCGGTTTCATCGACCGAGACCGCGAGCCTGCGATATGGCTGGGCCACTCCGTGGCATCAAGTTCAGCGCTCGCACCAGGTTTGGGAGCCCGAGCAACCCCTGAATATGGGAATCACGTACAGGTCAACGCCCATGGTCTATTTGCCAATCCCGGCGAAGAACCGCACCAAAATTGCATCAGTCTCTTCGCTGGTCAGCATACTGTCTTTGCATTGGCGCAGGGTGCGCAGATAGTCCTCGAACTCGCTGAAGCCAGGCTTCAGGTTAGCAGGGATGCACTGGCGGCCAAATTCTGCGGCGATGGCTGGCGCACAACCATCCAGCATGGTCAATATGGAAGACTCCAGTGCGTCGAACAGACTCTCCTGCTTCTTGGAGATGTCCGATGTTTTGCGCGCTGAAGCAAAGTAGCGAGTCATCAAAGTGATGTTCAGGGTGCCGCCAACCATCAGGCGCAGCGCGTCACAAAGTACGGTATAAATGACCGCGTTGCCCTCGTCAAACTCGGCAATTACGGTAAACAGTGCGGACTCTCTGGGGTGCTCGACGTCCATTTCGATGGACAGGAACCCCTCGCGGCGACTCTTCTGAAATATCAGAAACAAAGTCACCAGTAGCTGCAAGTGGGCTTCAGGCTTTTTCGGTTTCACAGCAAATGCTCCCATATCAGTTCCACTGTTCTATCTGGCCTTCCGCCTGCAGCCGAGCGAGCACATCCAGCACTTCCCGCAAGCACTCATGTGCAGTTTGTGTTTCCCTGGCTGGGGCAGCATCCGGGCTTTTGCCGTCAAAATGATTAACAAGATCTTCAGTCAGGCAAGCGCCTGCTCGTGCGGACATATTGCCAACCACCTTGCGTGCCAGTTCCAGGTCTTTCAGGAACCACAAGGTGTAAATCAACTTATCAGAAGCGATCTCACGAAGCAGGAATTGCCATTCCTTGTCATCCAGTCGGAAAAGGGGGCAAGCGGCCTTGCGCCACGCTTCATTCTCTTGCGGGCTGGTCAGGGTGATCTGCCGGGATGGAACTAAGGCCCGGCCTTGGTTCAATAACGCTTCGAAGTCGGCAGGCGAAAATTCAACTTCGACCACTTCAACGCTGCCGAACTGGTTTGTCCGCTTGAACTGCAGGGTGTAGCTCGCGGAGAGTTCCTGCTTTTGCAGGCTGAAGCTGGGGTTTTTGAGGTACAGAGATATTTGTGTGCTCATGTTTGGCATTCTGCTTCAGTGCCGCCATTATTCAGTCAAATGCGTAATGCGGATAGGCGGTTTTGACCAAGGTTGAAAGCACCCACGGGTTGAGGAAGGCAAACTGCCCACTCAAAGGTACCCGGCATTCACTTGCCGAAAAAACGGCGACGGCGGCAGAGCGCGAAATCCCGGCTTCGCAGTGGATGAGCAGATGTCGCGCTTGTGGTTGTGCGTTGTGGTGACGCAAAAAGTCAATGATGGCTTGGGCTTGTCCGGCGGAAAATAGCTCGACTTTGCGTGGTTCACTGCCGTGGGGAACCCCGTCGTGAAAGTACAGGCACAACACATCGTCAATGTCCGAATGTAAGCGGGCCGCTGCCCGACCCGGCGTAAGAATGGAGATCGCAATAGTCGGCTCTGTCGGGATGAAGCTTTCAGCTTCGTCAACAGAAAGGAATTCGAGGGAGTGAATGGACATGACTTTCGACGACTGCGCCCTATTTGCTAAATCCGACTGAGAAGCTCATCAGCGCCATATCCCTTTCTTCCCTGGTCATGGGGCCGAATTGGTGCTGGCCGATGGCACGCAAAAAATATTCAACCTTGTTGCCGGCTGGTTGATGGCTGGCAGGGATACGCTGACGCCCCAACTCGACAGCATCGCAAGGGGTATCCAGCCATGCCAGCATGGATACTTGCTTTGAGAGGTTCGGTGTTTTGCCGACAGATGCCCGGCAAGCGGTATGACGGTCAACCAGAATGAAGTGGGACATGGTCAGATTCACCTATCGATCTGGTTCTGATTCAACCAGCAAAGTGCGGATAAGCGCATTGTCATTGCAAATCCTCTGGCCGCCATGCCACAAAGGCACCGAACGTGACCAGAAATAGCATCATAAAAATGGCTTCACCTGGTCGGGGGGTGTTGAGCACCAGATGCAGGCCGATGTAAAGCCCGAGCAGGAGCACCACAACACCCAGCGCACGGGTCAATCACAGTTTTCGCCTGGACTGCGCGGCAACTCTGCCAGCAGTAACCGATGCATCTTCAGTAGCTGCAGGCAGTACAACCGGTGGTGGTGCCCGTAGCCCGGCCTTGTGCAGTGCCAGCCAGTGTTTGGCACCTAGCGCTCTGGCCAGGATGAACAATGCGCCGCGCCAGAATACGCCGACGAAAAGGGTGGGCACCAGCGCGACTAATGCGTATTGCCAAAGAGGGACGCCCACTTGGTTGTCGTGGCGTATAAATTCCTGAAGCTGGAAGGCATAAAGCGTCAGCATGGGCAGCAAATCGCGGGTCGGGCCGATGTCCCAGCTATCCACCCAGCGTCGCAGCACGGGGATCTTGCGTGCAAGTTTCCGATCCCAAATGGACCACGGCAAATAAAGTTGCACCACCCATTCCACACGCATCCAGGCCAGACCGCGCGCCAGCATGAAACCCAGAGACACACTAGAAAGAATGGTGACGCCCATGATCAGCAACAAAACCCAGGTGCTGCCGCTGGCGGGCAGATGCTCCGACATCCAGAGACAGGCGAAGAAAGCGCAGATGACCCCCAACGCGGTCCACATGTGACTCACCACCGGTCGCGGGCTGACCCAAAAGCGTAGCACCCTGGGTTCAATGACGCGCAGCGCGACTGGTGCATTGCCCTGCAGCCAGATCAGCGCCCGGTTCATGCGGACGTGCCATTCCGGTCTGACGGATCTGGCCCGCAGATCAAACTCAATGCGAGGTGCCAGCAGGGCATTCGCGGCAAGCTTGTCAATGTGGTCATGCGTTACGTCACCCGTGGCGATGCGAGCGAGCAGGCTGCGCTCCATGTTCGACAGGTAGCGTTGCAGCAGTTCAGGTGGGCAGGCACCGGGCTCGTGCTCCCAGTCGAATTCGGCAAACACGGTCTGCGCCACTCCATCGGGCCAGCTGCTCGCATCACTGAGCTTGTCGGCCCAGCGCCGGGCCAGTGCGCGGCGCAGATCGAGCTGCATGAACAAGGGATAGGTCATCTGCGCGGCAAAGGCCTTTTGTGCTGAACCGGTGTCGCCCGTGGCGGCCAGCTGCCAGACCCGCTCGACACTGCCGGTCAGCAAGCGGATGAGCAGCGTGCCCAGCACCCTGTCCGGGAGTTCGGGTCGATACTGCGTGCGTGGAAACCAGCCGTAATGCACGGCCGCCTGGCCAATCCAGGGCGCCAGTCGGGCCGCGATTTCGCTCTCTATCGGGGCGTCATCCAGGTTGGGGGAAGTGGCCAGTCCGTGGAGCAATGCCAGTTCAAGGGCCAGTTCGGCGGCTGGCGGCTGCCATTCGCGCTGGCGCCAGACCAGAGGGAGAAGGGCGGTGAGGTCTTGTGTCGGGTCGGCGTGGCGCCATTGATTGAGAAGATCAGCGACGACGTGTCCGGCCTTGTCGTGGAGCGTAGTCGCAGGGTCTGGCGCAGCGGGTGTTTCCACATCGCTTGGTAGACGGGCGTTTGCAGGTCCGTCGGCAGGTGGCTCGTCCTCCCCCTGGTTCCTGAGCCAGGCGGGCAGGTCGTTTTCTGTCCAGGCGCGTGGAAATACCGTTTCAGGGGGGGTTACCTTGCTTTCGGCAGCGGCTTCAACATCGACATCGCTAACTG
>JGI24143J45723_1001154_pt1 | contig 12901 bp, 6 predicted proteins | sample BarGraIncu00432A_FD_45723 | JGI IMG/M metagenome (IMG submission 45723)
CGATGCGGTAACGGTGACGGCGGTAGCCTCCGCCGACGAAGCCGCGGCACTGGCAGCCTTTACGGTTGCTCACGTAGGCGGGAGCCTGGTAACCCTGACGGCGGCTGACGGCGCCTGGAGCTTGGCAGCTGCGGATCTCACCACGGCCCTGGCCGCAGGGATCCACTTTGCAACCAGCGACACGGTGACCGTAACGGCGATAGCCGGCAGCGACGAGACTGCCGCCCTGACGGCCTTTACCGTGGGCAACGTTGGTGGCAGCGCAGTCACGCTAACGGCCGTAGACCACGGCTGGAGCGTGGCCGTAGGGAGCCTGGACGTAGCGATTGCAGCCGGGATTAAGTTCGCAAGCACCGAAGTGCTGACGATAACGGGTTCGGGTGCCGTACTGGAGGCCTTGACCTTCGCTAACTACGAGACGGGAATAATCGGAGGCAGCGGCGTTACCCTTGACGCCTCAGACAATGCGGTCTCCCTGTCAGTAGCCCAGGCAAATAACCTGGTAATAGCTGGCGTTACCTTTGCGGGATCCGACCTGGTCAGCGTGACGGGAACGGGTGCCACCCTGGCCGCCCTGACTTTCAGCGACTACGTGACCGGAAAACTGGGTGGCGCGAGCGTGACACTGGACGCCTCGGGCAATGCGGCATCTCTGTCGGTGGCGCAAGCGGACGCGCTACTGACAGCTGGCCTAAAATTCGCCGGCGATGACGCACTCACCATAACGGGAACAGGCTCGACGCTCGCAGCCCTGACCTTCGCCAACTACGCGATCGGCCATCTCGGCGGCGCTAGTATCACCTTTGACGCCTCGAATAACGCAATTGTTCTGTCGACGACTCAGCTTCTTGCTGCAGGTGCCGCCGGCATCACCTTTGACGGGGGCGACAGCGTCACCGTTCGGGACACTGCGGCAAACATCATCGCCCATCCGGCCATCGCCGGCGCCACAGCCTACCAGCTTTCTGCGGATGCCATCGGCTTGTCGGTAACGAATGCGACTATCTTGGGGAATACCATCGGCTACAGCAAAAACGGCCATATCGTTACCTTGTCGGATGACGTCGCCCACCTGACGGGCCATGCAACAACTGCTGGAGCCGACAGTTATACTATTAGCGACTCTGCGGCTACCCTGCTTACCGCAGGCAATTCCTCACTGGTGTCCGGCGCCTCCTCAGTCACCGTGACCGATACTTTCATCATTGCCAGCGACGCCAAACTGCTCTTTGCGCTCAACCCTGCCGCGGTCTACACGGTCCACGACTCTGCCGCCAACCTGACCAACCCGGCCAACGCGCTGGGCGTTTCCCACGCGGTCAACGTCGAGGCTACGGACACCACCATCACGGCGGCGCAGGCCACCACGCTTATCGGGCTCAAGGCGAACTGCACCTTCGCCGGCATCTCGGACAGCGCCGTGCACCTGCTCGATCCCGCCAACCACAATGCGGTGGCCCAGGCCAATACCGTCACGGTGACGGATGCCTTCGTCACGGCGGGCGACGCGACACTGCTGCATACCCTCAATGTCACCTCAGCCATCAGCGCGATTCATGACACCGCGGCGAACATCCTCCTTGCGGGGAACTACAGCGCGGTGCATACGATAACGTCGCTTGTGGTCACCGACGCCTTCGTTTCAGCCGGCAATGCGACGGCGATCCTGGCACTTAATACGGCTCACCCCGCCGTGATAGCTTCGATTCACGACACGGCAGCGAACCTCCTCGATGCCGCCAACCATGGTGCGGTGCTCGGCAGCCCGGCGGTCACCGCGACTGACGCCTTTGTCAGCGCCGGCGATGCAAAATCGCTGCACGATCTCAACTCGCACACGGTCATAACGGCGATCCACGATACGACGGCAAACCTGCTTCTTAACGCCAACCTCGTAACCGAGGCGGGAGTGAACGTCACGGTCACCACTGCCGCGAGCCTCGCTGAGTTGGTTACTATCGACGCCAACAATACCACCGGCTCTGTGACCGCCACGACGATCCACGGAACTGACGCGGAACTGGCCAACGCGAGCACCGGCGTACTGACGACGAACGCCGCCAGTTACCTTACCGGCAATGTGAACGTAGTGCTCGACAGCGTCGCCAATGTCGCTCAGATCCACAGTGTCGACGCCGCAAACGGGACCGGTACGCTCTCCTACAGCCTGGTAGACAGCGCCGTCAACCTCAAAACCGCCCTGACCAATTCGGACCTTTCCATCGTGCAGCACGCGACGTCGATCGACGTAACGACCACGACCACTGCAGCCGATGCGACCACCCTGCGCGGGCTCAACGGCAATACGACCTTTGAACTGATTACTGACACGATGGCTCACCTCATCGACACCACCAACCTGAACGCCGTCAACCACACGGTCGCCATCACTGCTACCGACACCTTCGTCAGCGCAGGCGACGCGGCAACGCTGCTCGGTCTCAACTTGCTGGCACATATCAGCGCCATTCAGGACAGCGCGGCCAATCTGCTTGCTCATTCAACTGCCGTCCAGGCGATTGCCTCGGTGACCGCCACCGACCTCTTCGTGCTGGCGGCGGACGCGACGTCCCTCTACACCCTGAACGGGACGACGCACATCACGGCGATTCACGATTCTACCGCAGGCCTTTTGGCCAATGGTGCAGCCGTGGGACACGTGACTGCGGTGACCGATACCGACCTCTTCGTTTCGGCCAATGACGCAACCTCGCTGCATAATCTCAACGGTGCCACGGTCATCGCCGCCATCCACGACACTGCAAGCGACCTGCTGTCGGTTGGCAACAACTTCTCCGTTTCAAGCGCCGACAACGGCGTCAACGTGACGGTGACCGACAGTGCGACGCTGGCCGGGTTGCACAGCATCGATGTCAACAACACCTCCGGGAGCGTGGTGGCTACCTTCATCCAAGACTCCGCGGCGGACCTTGCCTCCGTCACCACCGGCGCCGTGACGGCAGACGCCACAACCTATGTGACTGCCGGCGTGAACGTGGCCTTCACCGATGCGGCCACTGTACTCCAGGTGCATAACATCGACACCCTCAACGGGTCCGGAACACTCTCCTACGACCTCACCGACACCAGCGCCCACTTTGCCACGGCGCTGGGCGGCGCCGACCTCTCCCTGGTGCAGCATGCCGGCACCATACACTCGACGACTACGGACGCGGCTCATTCCGACGGGGGAGTGCTGACCGTAACCGCGGACCAGTTAACCAACCTATTGGCCGGAAGCGCCGTGCTGGCTGCCGACGACACCATCGTCCTCACCGGTGCGAGTGGCGGACCAAGCCTGCACAATTACTACGGCGACCCGGTTAACTCAACTAACGAACATACGATATACCTGGGCACTTCGGCCGACACCGGAAACTATTTCGTAAACCTCGGTGACTCCCGCGACACCACCATCCATCTGGGGGGAACCGGTAATCACGTGGTCGGCGCAACCGAAAACATCAATGAAACCTTCATCCTGGACGCCGCGCAAAACGGCGGCTCGGTCATTACCGGACTGAGTTCCGGCGACCAGGTCAAACTCGACGCGGGGATCAGCTCGCTGATTGACGACGCCGGGCATCACCTGGCCAGTGCGGCCGCCGTGGCTGCGGCTCATGTAGCCGGAAACGCAGCCGGAGACTGGTCGTTGGTCGGCTCCACGCTTACCTATTACAACGACGTGCATCATACAGTCGAATCACTCAACCTGGTAGGCGACAGCATTACAATCGCCATGACCAATACACAACATCTCACGGCCGACGGACACACTTTCTACATCGGCTAAGGTTTATTGGTAGTTATTAATAATTAAAGAGCGTTGCTGTGCCAGTTGACCGGTGCGGCAGCGCTCTTTTTATTCATGCGGCCAACCGGCTAGTAGACAAAGAAAATGGTCTTCTGCCTAGTTGAGGCACAGGCATTGCACTGAAGCTTTCGGTGTTCCTGCACTGGGTGGCCGAACGGAGAAGCTTCCCTCAAGTAAAGTGGGCAACACCCAGGAAACAAAGGAGAAAGAGCGGGCAGGAAAAAGGATTTCGCTTTTCAATATTTTGACGCCGCACGAGTTGCCGTCCCCTACGCCACCACAGGAGGGTAGGGGGACGGTCGGGGCATAACTGCCCGGTGCGCGAACCTCACAAATCAGGGATTGCACTAATGCTGAAAACAGTAGCAACGGTTGTAGCCGCAGTTTTGACTCTTTGCCTTAATGATGCTAGCGCTGAAACCTGGTCCTTTGAACAGATGGTCGGCGCGGCCGCCTCCAGCTACCCCTCGGTCCTCTCCAAGGTCTCCTCGCGGGAGTCGGCCGCGGCGGATGTCGCCACCGCCAAGTGGCAGCGCTTTCCGAGCCCCAGCATCGAGACCATCACGGATCGAAGCGGCAAGAACAACTTCGTCTTCCGCCTGCAGCAGCCCATTTGGGCCGGCGGCAGCATCACTAACGGCATCGACTCCGCCAAGTCGCTGCACGAGGCTTCGGACCGGGCAATCCGGGAGGCACAATACGACGTGGTCGCCAGGGTCATCGACGCCTACGTCGACACGGTGCGCCAGCAGGAAAGAAAAAGCGTCAGCCAGAAAAACCTCAAGCAGCACGAGTTGCTCGACGACGCGATCAAGCGCCGGGTTGCCTCCGAGGTGAGCCCGGAGGTGGACCACCAGCTTTCCAGGTCGCGCCTCTCCCAGGCGATCAATGACCTTTCCGCCATTGATCAGGCTCTGGCCAGAAGCCTCAACTCGCTTTCCCAGCTCTCCGGCAAGGAGGTCAGCGCGACCTCCCCCCTGGACCTCAAGGCGCTGCCGCTCCCGGAAAACAGGGAGGAGGCGATCAGGGAGGCCATAGCCGCGTCGCCGGGCCTGGCGAGACTCTCCCTTGAGGAGGCGGCCGCCGAAGCGCAGATCAAAGTGAAAAAGTCGGTCTACTGGCCGACCCTCGCCCTGCGCTACGAAACGAGCTTCAACAACTCCGCAGCCGTTTACGGGGCGAGTAGCGACAACCGGATCATGGCCGTGCTGGAGGCCCAGTCGGGCGCGGGGCTCTCCGCCTATTCCGGCGTCGCCTCGGCGGTTGCCAGGAAAGACTCGGCGCGCGAGGAGCGCCGCGCCGCCCTGCGGGACCTGACGCGGCTGATCAGCGACGCCTGGAACGACATGGAGGCGGCCCGCACCCAGCTGGTGAACGCCTCGAGCGCCAAGGCGAGCGCCGAGGACGTGGCGGAATCCTACAAGAGGCAATACATCATCGGCCGCAAGGCCTGGCTCGACGTGCTGAACGCGGTGCGGGAGGCGTCCCAGTCGGAGCTTTACGTCGTGGATGCCCGCGCCCAGGTCGCGGTCTCCACGCTCAGAATCGCGCTTTTGACCGACAAACTCAAACTGGAAGTGAAATAACCATGCACACGACTTTGATACCCGTTATCGAACACGCGGCCATGCTGGTCGGCCAGGCGGTCCCGCGAGCCTGCCTCGACGAGATGGCGCAGGAAATCGGCACAGCAGATCCGGCGCAGGCGCTGCTCCCGGTCATCCAGAGAGCCTGGAGGGCGGGACGGCTGGAAGGAGTCCCGGGGGCTTTGGCCCACCCGCAGCCCCCCGACTGTCCCTTCCTGGCCCGGGACCCGGAGCATGGCTTCCTGGTCGCGCTTTTGAGTAACGCGGACGGCAGTTGGCTGGCACAACCGGCCTGTGGCGGGAAGGTCCGGATTGAGCTCGCCGAGGGGGTCGAGTGCGTGAGTATCCCCCCGCGCGCGGTTCCGGCCGGCGTGCAGAGTAAGTCTGCCGCAGTCATCTGGCAAACGGTCCGCAAGTATCGCAGCGTCTTCAGCGAGGCGCTGTTAGCGACGGTCCTGATAAACCTGCTGGCGCTGGTGACCTCGATCTACAGCCTTCAGGTGTACGACCGGGTCATTCCCCACAACGGCTACCAGACTCTCTACGTGCTGACCGCCGGGATCGTGCTCGCGACCGTTTTCAACCTGGTGCTGACCCAGGTGCGCGGGACCATTTTGGACAGGACTTCGACCCGGATGGACCTGGAACTCTCGGAGTGGTTTTTCGAGCGCGCCCTGGGGATCCAGCTGAGCTTTCGCCCCCAGTCGGTCGGGACGCTCTCCTCGCAACTGCGCGGGCTCGAACTGGTCCGCGGGGTACTGAGCTCCTCATCGCTCTACCTCCTGGCCGACATCCCCTTCGCGTTCTTTTTCATCTACGTCATCTATCTGATCGGCGGCCAGGTGGCGCTCGTTCCGCTGCTCTTTTTCCTGGTCTCCTTTCTGTCCGGGATCCTCTTTATCTGGAAGATCAAGGAGTACACCAAGCTGAGCCAGGGGCAGAGCAACCGGAAGGTGGGACTTCTCGTGGAGTCGATCGACGCCATCGAGATGATTAAGGCCAACGGCGCCGAATGGGACCAGCAGGCGCGCTGGAACTCCCTGGGCGCTGAGACCGCCCGCTGCGAGGACAAGCTGAAGCGTTTCTCCACGCTACCTGCGAATATCGCGAGCTTCCTTTCCCAGCTGGCCTACATTGCGCTGGTCGCCTTCGGCGCCTACCTGGTCACCCTGCACCAGATGACCATGGGCTCCCTGATCGCCTGCAGCATCATTTCCGGCCGTGTGCTCTCGCCGATCGGGCAGTTTCCCGGCTTCATGATCAAGTGGGGGCACGCGAAAAGCGCCATCGAGGGGCTGGACAAGCTTTTGAGCCTCCCCAACGAGCTCGACGACCGCGCCGGCGCCCTGGTTCCGGGGCACCTGGACGGCCATGTCCGGATGGAGGGCGCCTGCTTCAAGTACGAGCGCGACCTGACGGCCCTGGAGATCGGCCACCTGGAGATCAAGCCCGGGGAAAAGGTCGGCATCATCGGGACCATCGGCTCCGGCAAAAGTACGCTACTGAAACTTGCCTCGGGGCTCTACCGCCCGCAAGCGGGGAGGGTCCTCATCGATGGCATGGACATGGCGCTGATAGCACCCCGGGTGCTGAGAGAGGCGATCTTCTACCTGCCGCAGGACATCCGGCTGGTGAGCGGAACCCTGCGTGACAACCTGCTGCAGGGGCTCCCAGACCCGGGGGACGAGGCGCTCCTGGAGGCCTCCCGCCAGACCGGGCTCTTCGAGCTGATCAGGAACCATCCCAAAGGGTTCGCTCTCCCCATTTCCGAGGGGGGGAGGGGGACTTCGGGAGGGCAGCGCCAGGCGATTGGACTTACCCGGATGATCCTCGCCCAGCCGAAGCTGATTCTGCTCGATGAACCGACCGCCTCCATGGATGCCACTACCGAGGCGAGCCTGGTGGCGACCCTGGACCGCTTCGTTGCGGGAGGGGGGACTCTGCTGGTCGCCACCCACAAAAGCGCCCTGCTGCCGATACTGGACCGCCTTTTGGTGATGAAGGGGGGCAAGCTCTACATGGACGGGCCGCGAGATCTGGTGCTGGCGCGGCTCTCGGGGAAGGAATCCTAGCTTGGTTTAGCTCAACCGGGGCTTGCGCGTCTGCTCCGCCGGATCGGCCGGAGCGGACTGATTCGGTCGGAATCCGACACGCGTGCAAGCCTGACATTAAACAAAAGGCAATTGCTCTCATGACCCAATCAAGAAACGCCGAAAAACCCACCGGTAAAATCCTGTTCCTGACCTGCGCTCTCGTCATCGCCAGTTTCTGCGCCTGGGCGTTTTGGGCGAAGATCGACATCATCATCCGGGCACCGGGCTCGGTCGTGGCCAGTTCGCGCAACCAGGTCATCCAGACCGCGGACGGCGGGACCATCAAGGACATTCCGGTCAAGGAAGGCGACACGGTGCGCCGCGGGCAGAAGCTGGTGGTGTTCGAACAGGTGAAGTCGCAATCGTCCTACCTGGAGTCGCTGGCGAAATCCGCTTCGCTCAAGGCGGCCATTGCCCGTCTCAACGCGGAAATCCTGGGAGGAGAACCGAAATTTCCAGCCGAGTTGCGCAAATATCCCGAAATCATCCTGAACCATCAGACCCTTTTCAAAAAACGCCAGTCCGCCATCAAAGACGACATCGCGACCCTGGAAAAGTCCCGTGAGCTCGCCAAGGAAGAGCTGGGGATGAATCTCCCACTGTTGAAGACGGGGGATGTCAGCAAGTCTGAAATTCTGCGCTTGCAGCGGCAGGTCGTGGAGATAGAGGGAAAGATCGCCAGCATCAGGAACAAGTACTTCCAGGACTCGCAGACCGAACTCTCCAAGGCCCAGGAGGATCTGGAAGGGATCCAGCAAGTGCTGGTCCAGCGCAAGGATCAGTTCGTCAACACGGTGATCGATTCCCCGGTGGATGGCGTCGTGAGGAACGTGCGCATTACGACCCACGGAGGGGTGGCTCGGGCGGGCGAGGAGATCATGCAGATCGTCCCGACCGACGACAAGCTGCTCTTCGAAGTGAAGGTCCAGACGGCCGACATCGCCTTCGTCAGGCCTGGACTGGAGGCGACCATCAAGATGGACGCCTATGATTACTCCATCTACGGCTCGCTTTCCGGCGTGGTCACCTACGTAAGCGCCGACACCGTCAGCGACGAGGTGCGCACCCCCAACGAGAAACCCTTTTTCAAGGTTCTCGTCAAGGCGACCGGAAAGAACTACCTCGGCAAGGCAGCCGAAAGTATCAAGGTCCAGCCGGGCATGACGGCGTCGGTGGAGATCAAGACAGGAAGCAAATCGGTCTGGAAATATCTGACCAAGCCGCTTTCCAAGACTCTTTCAGAATCCCTTGGCGAGCGTTAAAGAGGAGCTTACATGAACCTGCTTCACAAACAGTTGGTGTCCCTGGCAGCACTGGCTGCGGCGACCTTAATGATGGCTGCCTGCTCCTCCACCAAATATGCCAACGCGACCAAAGCGTACAGTAGCGGCGACTATGCCACTGCGTATCAGGAGTACCTGGCACTGGCCAAGGCGGGCGATGTCAGGGCACAGGGGACGGTCGCCTGCATGATCCAGGCGGGGGAGGGGGTCAATTCTGATCCGGCCCAGGCACTTCCCTGGTACACCAAGGCCGCGGAAAAAGGGCTGGAGCCCGCTCAGTACAGTCTGGGCCTTGCCTACGAAACCGGGTTGGGAACGCCGAGGGATCTGGCCAAGGCGCTGGTTTGGTACGGAAAGGCGGCCGAGCACGGCGATGCCAAGGCTGCAGCGAGCGTTAACCGCCTGAAAGTCCCCGGCGCCGGAGTTTCCGAATCGTCACCGGGGATGGCAACGGCACCGGCACGGACTGCAGCAATAGGTTTGGATGGATTAGATACTGTCAATGCGAAGTCCGTGACTGTCAAAAAAACATCAGCGGCTGTCAAAGTGGCGAGTCGTCCTGTCGTTCAAACAGCAGCAGCGTCCGCGTCGGTGTCCGCAAACGCCAAAAAAGAGGCAGAGCCCGTTCAGACCATGCCGGAGCTCATATTTACGGCTCAGGCTATTCCTGAGCAGGCAGTGAATCAGAAAATCGCCGATAAACGCAAAGCCGCAGAGAGTGGTGATGCCGATGCACAGCTGTACCTTGGGTGGTGCTACAGCACTGGCAAGGATGTGGCAGTAGACAAGTCGGAAGCCGTAACGTGGTACCGCAAGGCGGCGGAGGCAGGTCGGGTCAGCGCTCAGAGCGCGCTGGGGTGGATCTATTTCTCCGGCGAGGCCGGCAGGCAGGACCTCAGGGAGTCAGCCAAATGGTATGGTAAGGCGGCCGGCCAGGGAGACGCCAAGGCGAAGAAGATGCTGAAGCGGATTGAGGCGCAGAGAGTCAAACCCTGAGGAGCTGCGGGCAATCCGTGATGTATTCCTCTCTCTCTCCCCATCCCCACCCCTGCCCTCCCCTTCAAGGGCAGGGGTGGGGATGGGGTTAACAAGGAGAATTGCGCTTACGGCACGCTAGCCAGCACCGCTTCCATGTCGCTCAAGCGGTACGGCTTGGGGAGCGAGGCGTGGAAGCCGTAACTCCTGAAGTCGGCCAGCACTGGATCATTGGAGTAACCGCTTGAAACGATGAGGCAGGCGCCGGGGTCGAGAGCGAGGAGGTGCCGGGCGGTCTCCTTTCCCCCCATGCCACCGGCGATGGTCAGGTCGAGGATGACGATGCGATAGGGCGTGTTCGACTCTTGTGCTTCTTTGAAAAGGGAGATCGCCTCTGCGCCATTGCAGCAGGCCGTAACCTGGTAACTGAGACACTCCAGCATCTTCGAGGCGATGTTGCGGATGGTCTTCTCGTCGTCCATCAGCAGGATGGTTCCGCCGGCGCTGTACGCCGCGGAGCTGAGCTTTCTCGCGAGGAGCGGTTTAGGGAGAACCGACCCGGTCGAGGGGAGTACGACCGTGAAGCAGGCACCTTTGCCGGATTCGGAGTAAACCTTCAGGGTCCCGCCGTGCCTGGTCACGATCGAGTGTGCTGTGGCAAGCCCGAGCCCGGCCGCCCCGGGCTTGGTGCTGAAGTGGTCGAATACCTTTTCCTGATCCTCCGGGGGGATGCCGCATCCGTCGTCGCAAAAGGTGAGCTGCAGGTAATTTCCCGGAGGGAGCGCGCACTTCTCTTCCGGGGCGCTGGCGAGGTTCTCAGCGACGACGGTCAAAGTCCCACCCCCGGGCATCGCCTGGAGGGCGTTCAAAACGATATTGCTGAAAGCCTGCCCGAGTTGCTCAGCGTCTGCCTCGATGGCATGGAGCGTTTTGGGGACAGCGACGACTCCCTTCACGTTTGCCCCCCCCAGCACGAAGGAAACGGCGTCCTGCACGATATTCCCCACCCAGAGAAGCTTTTTGACAGGAGTGCCGCCCTTGGCGAAAGTCAGCAGCTGCCCCGCGAGCTTTATGGCGCGCTGAGACTCGCTCTCTGCAGATTCCAGCAGTTCGCTCGACCAGTCACGGGCATCGAACAACAGGCGTGCCAAAGAGAGATTCCCCACGATACCCGTCAGGATGTTGTTAAAATCATGGGCGATTCCACCGGCGAGTACTCCGAGGGATTCCAGCTTCTGCAGTTTTAAGAGCTCGCTATGCAGCCTTTCCCGCTCGGTGATGTCCGTCAGTATGATGACCCGGTAGTTTTCAGCGAGCTGCCGGTTGAAGATCACATGCCGCACGCTGCCATCCTTGCAGGTCACCATGGTTTCGCGCAGCGGCACCGGGGCGCCGTTTGGCATGGTGGCGCCGGCCTCAGTCTGAAAAACAGCAATGACCTTGGCGCGGTACTCGGGGTCGGGATAGGCCTTGAGGAACCACTCCTTGGTGGTGGGTATGTCTGAGAGGTCGTAACCGAAGGTATCAAGAAAAAAGCGGTTGAGGTAGTCAAACTTGCCGTCGAAGTTCACCAGGCAGACGCCTACCGGCATCAGTTCTATCAGCGCCTTGAGGGTGTCCTGGCTGCTCTTGGCAGAGAACAGGGCGTTTTTGGTCTCAGTGATGTCCCTCAGGTTTCCCACCAGGTACTCAGGCTTTCCCCCGGCATCTCTGATTATCCGGTAGCTATCGGAGAGCCAGCGATATTCCCCGGCAGCGAAAATTAAGCGGTACTCAAGCACCCCCGTCGCCTGTTCCTGATAAAAAGCCTCCCCAATCTCCCCACGCACGCGGTCGCGATCCTCCGGATGCATCAATTCGACCAGTGCGCTTCTCCCAATCCGGGTAAATTGCTCGCTCCCAATGCCGGTAATCCGCGGCAACGCCGGGCTCAGATAATCGTACCGGTTCAGCTTGAGGTCACGCCGGTAGGCGCCTTCCAGTGTGTTGTCGAGAATGGAGTGAAACAGATCGCTTTCAAGCTGAGCGCTTGCCGGCGCGGCAGCGTCAGCGGGGCTCTCCCCGGCGCCAAGGATATTTCTCAGCAGGGAGCCGAAGGCGGGAAAGCGCGAGCGATGGCTGACGCTGCGGGCGGGGGTGCTCATCAGGCCGGTGCGGGGAGCGGCTTCACCCTTTGCAGTGAGAGCGGCGTCAAGCTGATCCCAAGCCTTTCTGAGGGCGTGGTGCTGGCCGGGCTGGAGTTCGCAGATGAGGTCGCGCATCTCCGCGCGTGCCTGCGCGAGATCCGGGGCATGTTGTTGGTGATGAGAACGATCAACCGCGGTGCAGTACTGCGTAGGGTTGGAAGTCGTTGGTGGATATTCCGGCAAAGGCGGCCACTCCCTTTATCGCATTACAGCCTGTAAAAATAGTATTGGAATTCAAGATTTAACTTTGCGGGTTCCTGCCAAGTTTTGAGGGGCAAATATAAACGCTGGTTGGAGGTAAGTCAATAAATAAGAGACTTCTTAAATTGATCCAGTCGCATATTTGTGCGCATGGCAAATTCAAAGAACAAGTTGTATTAATCTGACCTTCAAAGCCTTGACAACAGACTTTTGGGGAGATCTGGACTACTTGTGATAGCTGACGACACGTAACCTGATGAGCAGCTAACCCGCCGACGAAAGCGTTTATTCGAGGAAAAATTGATTTCTCCGGCCTTAATGGCGGTGCACTTAAAGGTGCGGATGGGATGAGGATTGTTAATGGTTAGGGGTAACGGCCGCCCGCACCGATACGGCAGTGCCGGCCTCCCTGAGCGCCACGGCTAACTTCGCCCCCACGGAGGTTAACTACGCCCTCCGGTTCATGGCCGGAGCCGGAGGGGTCCTGCGCGGGCCGATCTGGCAAACTGTCCGCGCCGGGGGGAATGCCAGCGCGGTCAGCGCCGTGTCCGGCACGGGTCACCACTTTGTCAATTGGACCGATGCCGACAATCGGGTCGTGAGCTATTCCGCCACGCTCAAATTCACCAAAGTGACGGCCAATAAACGCCTCACCGCGAACTTCAAATGAGCTAGATTAACCGTTCCGGAACCGGGCACCCGCCAGGGTGTGCAGCTTCCCAATCAGGCCGTGAAGAGATGCCGCAAGGACATCCCCGGACGC